>Ga0160423_10004834_pt1 | contig 11050 bp, 14 predicted proteins | sample CRUFie14St8metaG_FD_108191 | JGI IMG/M metagenome (GOLD analysis project Ga0160423, IMG submission 108191) | Marine microbial communities from the Costa Rica Dome - CRUD Field 142mm St8 metaG | ecosystem: Environmental > Aquatic > Marine > Oceanic > Photic zone | place: Costa Rica: the Eastern... | reverse complement strand
TAGTATTATCTAAACCATCTTTAACTGTTTCAACCCAAGCAGAGCCGTCCCACTTAACAAAATAATTATCAAACTCTGTACCACCATCGCCAACTATTTCAGTAACAAATCCCGTATATCCTTTATAAGGTAAATCAGAAAATGAATTTATTTTATCTTTTGTTAATATTAGACCATCACCGCCTAAACCATCTGATACAGTTGCAGTAAATGTTCCTGAATTTTTTGCAACATAAATAATAGAGCCATCTCTACTAATTGTATATCCTGATAAATTAGCATTTAAATCGTTTGTTAATTCTGTTGCAATATTATCTGTTGTAATTGACGAAGCGTTGCCTGCACTAGAATTATCTAAAGTTTGAAAACTAGCAACTTCAGTTCCGTTAATATTAATTTTATAAGTAGTTTTATATTGACCATTTTTTACATAAAACAAAGCTTCATCTGGTCTAGTTGCAGACGCACTACCAGACAATGCTGTAGTTTTAGTTTTGTTTACAATAAAAGTGTAATCAGCAACAGTTACTAAATTAAAATCTTTTTGTGGAGTTGATGATGTTAAATAAGATAAACCATCAGGTGCAACAACAGTTTTGTTGTTACCTGCTAAATCATAAACTTTTATTGATTGGTTATTAACTAATACAGTATACTGTTCGTTAGCATCTCTATTAATAATGTGTACTTTACTGTTTGTAAAAGTATCAGTATTTAATTTTGCAATATGTTCAGTAGGTGGTCTTTTACCTAAACCAGTAATAATATCAGAAAGACCATTCTCTTGTATTGTAGCTTGGTTTGGTAACTTAACTGTATCTGGTTGTTGGGAAACTCCATTTAACAAATTTGGAAGTGAATTTGAAATTAATCTTGCACTCATTATTCATCGCTAATTGTAGTTTTCGCAGGTTGAAAATTATCTCTGTCGATAACTCTATATGTACTGTAGTTATCAAAGATACTATGATCTCTAGTATCTCCCTCGTGTTCTTTCAAAGCAGATAAAGCTTGTAGTTCATCAATTTGATGAAACGTATGTAAAGTCTCAGACGCTAACATTCTGTCTTGAAATATTCTAGAGGCTCTTATTGTAATGTATCTTCTTGCTGTTTCTGGTAAATCTGTAAATTCTAAAAACCAAGTTATATTAACTCTTACATCTTTATTAATGGTGTAAGTATGATTTTCTCTATCCCAAAGTTTTCTTCCTCTTTCAACTAAATCTAAATCAGCATCTTGATTAGAGTTATCTACTCTTAAACAGTTAGATGGTAATTCAATTTGATTAGATGTATTTTTAACTAATTTATAATTAGTATCACTGTTAAAATGCCAACCTACACTTTGTACTTCTCTAGAAACATTATCTAAAATTTGAATAGCAATAGACACATCTGTAGTAGTTGAAGATGTAATTGTGTTAACAGGACTTTCTCCTATCGCTGTAAGCATTACATTAACTGCTTCAAGTTTTGATGTTACTGTAGTTGTCATAATATAAATTCTATAAGTTAATAGAGAGGCGACCAAAGTCGCCCCTCAATGTAAAAAACGTAATTAAGTATTACGCTTTCTTGATTTCAATCGAACAGATTGGATTTAAAGGTGCATGACCCATAGCATACTTAGCTACCATCAATGTACCTTGTCTCTGAATTTGGTATTCCATTTCAGTAGACAGATCCATAAGTTTAACTGTTCCAACTGCATTTTTCTGCCAAACACAACCAACAGTGTTAGAAAAGTTCCCTGCAAAATTTGAAGAAGAACCTTGTGCAACACCTGAGCTAATATTTGTAGATGGTAAATTGTTTGTAGGTACAATGTTAATACCTGCAACTTTAAGAACTTTACCATCAGAGTAAGAACCAGATCCACCCCAATCTCTGTTAATAACAGTAGTACCTTGAATTAAAGTATAGTAAGTCGCTGGTGCAACTGCACAATATCTATCTTCCGCTGGTACATCGGCTGCATCTAATTTTTCAGCTGCACTGAAAATAGAAGCTGCTGCTGAAGCTGCGTTTGTTTCAAAGTCAGCATCAGTAATCGCCTGTCCTGCTGCTTGTGGTGAAGCTGCAGAAGCTCTACTGTTTAAGATTAAGTTTTGATAAACGTGTTTATCCATTTGGTTAGCCAATGCTCGGCCAAGCTCTTTTGAATAAATACTACGCACATCGTAATGTGACATAGCTTCGTCTATCTTTGCGATAAACACAGGTGCAATCAATAAGTTCTCAATTGAGATTGTTCTCTCATTGTGAGTTACAGATCCGCCTGTGATTTCATTTCCAGCAGTGTGATATGCAGCAGTCGTAACTTTGCCAACCACAGGAAATTGTGCACTTTTGCCTGAACTAATTGTTCTGACTAAGTGTTTGTCTAGTGTCGAGTTTGCTGTTTCAAAAGCAGTAATAACTTCTCCACTGAAGACCTTTAAAAAGGCTGCAGTAGTACTACCTGATCCAGCATTCTGACCTATATTTGATACAGTATAATTTGACATTATATATATCTCCTTATGTTATTATAGGTTGTTGCTAATTAAGCGTAGTAATTTCAGTCACAGAATTATCCGTCCTCAGACGGGTTAAGTCTTACTTTCACTTGCTATTCTAGGACAGCAATTTATCCACAGAATTTTATTAAATAACTTTAGATCTAGAAACTTTGTCAGCAACCATTTTTCTAAATGCACTATCTGTAGCGTATCTAGGATCTGCCATGTCGGCTTTCATTTGTCCTATACTTTCATACGCAGAACCAGATTGTTGTTGTGTATTGTCGCCTGTTGATAGACTAGGTTCTTTAGTTTCAGATTGAAAACGAGCATACATACCTTTTATAGTAAATAATGCAGTCTCGTTATCTTTACCAATGTTATCATTGAATTGTTGTATTTCACTTTCGGGTAAATTTTCAGTTACCCAATCAGTCATACTTTTATAATTTTCTTCGCCACCTGTACTGTCAAAAGCTTGTTGTTCAAACTTTTGTGCAACTGCTTCTAAGCCTGCTAAATAATTATCAATGTATGATTTTGGCAATCCTGCCTTTTCAAGAGATTGAATAGTGTTTTCACTTAACTCTCCGTTTTCATCAAACTCTTTTTGTGCACTATTAAAATCAAATGAACTAGGAGGCGTATCTGCTTCTAGTTTAGTTTCTTCTTTAGGTGCCTCAGATTGTTTCTTTTCTAATTCTTGATAAGACTTTATTAAATCTTCTTGTGACTTAAACTTACCTAAAATTAATTCTTCTTTTGCAGGTGCTTCTGTCGGTGCTGTTTCAGTAGTTGCAACATTATTTGCATCATCAGCTTTTTTAGACATTTCATCTAAATATTCTTGAGTTTCTTTTACTTCTTCGACAGGTACTTCTACTTTGTCAACCATTTCTTCTCCTTATTATTGATCTTGATTTTTAAAACTATCCCTGACCATACCCATGCCCTCTTTTACAATAGCAGGGGAATTTTGTTCCATCATCATTTGTTCTTGTTGAGCTTGTTGTTCTGCTTGGATTTGTTCTGGAGATTTTATAAGTCCCTCCATCTCTACTCCAAGAGAGGTACCAACACGTTTCACATACTCATCTAAATTAAGATAAGTCATAAGCTGTTGTGCGAAAGGTTGTAGCTGTTGTACAAATGTATTTAATCTTTGTAAGTCGCTAGATCTACCTAAAGCTTCTAGTCCTGTTACAATTTTAGGACGTATACTTTCTTTAGGTAAAGTTGGTAATGCTTTTTTTCTTTCCATTTGAAACATCAATCTGTTTATTAATGGAAGCTGTAATTCTTGAGACAATAAAGAATATAGGCCACCTAAACTATCATCTAGTTCTTTAGAAACATAGTTTATTTCTGTAGCTGTAACTCTATCGTTTTGTCTTTGTACTGATGTATTTAACATAAAAGCAAATTGTAATCTTTCTTCAATTAACTTCATTGTTTGGAATGCAATATTAAAATCAGAAAACTTATTAACCTGAAGTGTGGTAACATCTTCTGCATTACCCTCACGGATTGCACCATTAGGACTTTCAGATAAAGTTTTTAAACGAGTTGATCCATTTGGTTTTACTAAAAATAAAACTTTACTTGCAGCGGCAGAACCCTCGACTACAGATCTGTATAATGCTTCTAAACTACGAAGATCGCCAATGTACTCTTCAATGAATCCTCTACCGTAATCGCTATTGTCGATAGACGTATATCTAAGTGGTATAAATGCGTTTTTATCTATAGGATATGTACCTACAGATGATGGTACAATCTTTTCGTAAATCTCTTGGTGTACTTCCCATTTTTTACCGTTAGCTGATCTTTTAACACAAGTGTAAATTTCACAAGTATCATCGTAACCATCTTTTTCTTTGTCGCCCTCTACTAATAATTTTTGTTCTTCTGTAAGTGAAGATGGTGCTACCATATCTTTTGTAATTATTTCTAATACATTTCCAATACCATCTCTTTTGACTACATATCTATCAAGATGATATACTTTCATTTTTAAATCTGGTGTTATGTATAATAAAACATTACCGCAAATTATGAGGTGCTTAATTGCTTCAAATAAAGCATTTCTAAAGTTGTTAACTTCCATTTCATTCATAACAACTCGTTCAATAGAACCCATAGCTTTTTCAAACTCGCCTTTCATATCATCTCGACCTGAAAGCTCAGACAAAGTAAACTCGTCAAGTGTTAGTCTAAAGAAAGGTTGATTAGGGGGAAGTAAAGCTAGAAGTAGCTTTGAAGATAAGTTATTAGTACCTCTAGCACCAATACCTTGATATGGAGTATGTAAAATAGTATGTTTGCTATGATACTCTCTTGGCATTATAGACGGGATCGTAAACTCAGCACTGTCCCGTGCACGATCTAAAAAAGGATCTCTAATAGTCTCAAGCGTATTATATCTTGATTTTGCAGTAGAATAATTAGCCATATATATTATTTATTAAGGTACGTTTGGACCTGTTCCACTTGATCCTACACCAACTTGTAAAGGTATTCTTAAAGCAGCTTTTCCTCTTTTTTTAGAATAACTAACTCTACTAGATGTATTTACTCTAGGTGTTTTTGGAGCTTTTTCTCTTAGTCTAGTAGCAGTAGCGTTAATTTCTGTTGCTGGCGGAGCTGGTGTTGGAGGTGGTGGTGGAGTTCTGGGTCTTGAAGGAACACACATTTATTTAATATCTCCTATTATTGTTTCATTTAAAATATTGTTTTCTTTATCATTTAAAATTTTTTCTAAATGGGACACAACACTTGATTGGCCTGCTTTAAACCACACTTTTCTGTCATTATCGGCAAGATTAGGGGATTTATCAGGGAATTGTTTTTTTAAATAATCAATTAACTCTTGTGAAATCATAATTATATCCAAGAGAGCAACTATTTAGCTTTAATTTTAAGGGGAATAGGTACTACTTTGAGTACATTTTTGGTAGGTATGACCATAGTATTACCACCCTCAGCAATAACATATTGGTCGTTTTTTGTATCTGTTGTAAAATCAGAAGCTAAAACAAAAGCGTCTTCGGTATGATTTATAAGAAAACCAACACTAATACAAATAGTAGGTAACATTTGTTCAATAGTTGTTAACTCATTCCAACTACTATCGGAGTTTGCATCTTCCCAAAGTACAAATACAAATTTATATTTCGGTGGGTTTAGACTGATCCACTGCAAAATTTTCTTTAGGAGTTTCTTCATCTTTTTCATCTTCTATTGGCACCTCCTCTAAGGTTGATCGTTTTTCTCTGTGTTCTAATATCGTAAATACTGCTTTTGTACTTGGTGGATATTCTTTACTTACATCTGGTGTTCTAGCATAAAATATATCTTCCATAAGTATATCTACATTCATATAAGTTTTCTTTTTCCATTTTTTAACTTCGTTACTCATAATCTCTTTCTATAATCATTTCTAAATAGTGAATTGCTTTTTCTATGTCTTTACGTTTGCCTTTCTTTTTGTGTCGGCAAATGTATTTAATAGCGTTACCTTCTGCGAATGGTAAATTATTTTCATTAATAAACTGTGCGGGTTGTATCTTCATGTTTTTATAATGATCTCCGTCAACTTGTTTATCTAAAGAATCATACTCTATACTCTTAAACATATCTTTATTTGTCATCTCCACTCCATAATATTGGTTGTTTCTTTTTAAAATCGTAATCAGTGTTTCTTAATATTCTAGCTAATCTTGCTTGTACTAAAGCATCATCTTCTGTTAGACCTTGTTCTTTGTAACAGCTCTTAACAACTTTCCATAAATTCTTTTTCTTTGTAAGTGTCTTTTTAGTTTTTACTTCTCCGTAAGTGGGAGCCCCTTTATAATTATCTGTAGCGTCCCCTACTAAACATTGGTAATAAAAATTATAGTCTGCTTGTTTTTTTGTAATGCCGTAAAATTCTTTTTGTGTAGGATTATAATGTAAACCTGCTATTTGATCTAAGTCTTTATCAATACTACAAATAATTTTATTACCTTTAATTATGTTTGAAGTAGCTAATATTCCAAGTATATCATCAGCTTCTATTTTAGGTCTAACAAAACCATTATAATTTTTTGTAATATACTCACGACAAAAATTTAATGTTAATGGTTTTCTTTGTTTAGTTCTATTAAGTTTATAATTAGGATATATTTCTTTTCTAAAGTTATCTTTATCACTAAATGCAGATATAAGTTCTTTGCATTGAGTATCTTGTTTAAGAGTATTGTAGTAATCTTTAATTTTTCTTACACAATCTTTTTCATCACTATGTAAAGTCCATATTGCATATTCATCTTCTCTATCTCCCCATCTAATAGCTTCTTCTGTTGAAAATGCTATTTGATACGCTATTACATCAGCGTCTACTAACAGTGTACTCATTATCCGTTTCCTTTTGGTTTTATGGTATTTAAATTTACATGAATGACGTTACCGTCTCTGTTTTTAATTTTTTTTCTAAAATCATTTTCATCAAAATCTTTTTCTGTTGCTTCTATTATTGGTAAAGTACCTAAATAAGCACCGTGATTTTCAACAGTTTTTAAAAAACCAGATAGTATAGATCCAATTTGAACTGCAGGACTGTTAATCATATCTTCTGGTTTTTCTGAATCAGAATATTTTTCAAAGATACTAAATTCAATTTTATCTTTACTGTCTTCTTTATCGTGTAAAACTATAATAACTTGCATTTTATATCCTTTAATTTTTGCCACCAAGCGTCTGCGATTTTATATAAATCTGTGGGTGCTTTAGTGTTTCCTTTTTTAGTGTTGCATGAATGACAAATGATCCATATGTTTTCTTTTTCATATCCTTTAGTGACATCTAATCTATCTACTGACGGTGAATTTTCTTGATTACCTTGTGGTACCATTATTGTTTGACAACACGGACAATGACTTGGAGTAATGTTTATTAACTCGTCTATAGTTAAACCACAATCGTGCCCTTGTCGTTTCCTTTGGTTGCATAAAGAATTTGATGCCCATTTTCTCCATTTTAAATTAATGGGTTTCAGCCCAACTTTTACCGACACGGTATTCAGCTCCTAAAGGCACCCTTAGATTAAAATGTTCCCCTGCTTCTTTAATACTTTCTACCGCTAACTTACCTACTTCATTTGCAATTTCTGGTCTTGCATCTATTTGAAATTCATCATGTATGTTTGCTATAACAAATGCGTCCATACTTTTTAATTTATTCCAAAGTATAGTTAATGCTTTTTTCATAAGTATAGCTCCGCAACTTTGGATTAAAGCATTTAAACTCGAATGGTTACTTCTTATCGTAAGTATTCTTTTATCTATTGCTCTTATGTGTCCAACACCTTCTAACTTTTCAATAATGTCATTTTTAATTTCTTGTAAGAAAGGTAATACTCTATAAAATTTATCTAATACTTCTTTCGCTTGGCTCATAGAACAATCAAGTATTTCCATAACTCTCCGTGAGCTCGCACCATACAAAACTGCATAGAGAATTGTCTTAGCAAGGTTACGATTACTTAAACCTAAATTCTTTTGATTGTAGGTATGTATGTCACCGTTAAGTATTAAATCTACATACTCCTTACCACCCGTGTAGTTATAAATATAGTGGGCTAGACATCTCGCTTCTAATCCGCTTGCGTCACAGCCCACTAATACATAACCAATAGAGGGAGTAAAAAGACTACGACACTCTGTGCCGTATTGGGAATGAACACTAGGTACCTGTTGTAAATTAGGCGACCTACTACTCATTCTGCCTGTAGTTATGTTCGTTATATAATTAGTATGTATACGGCCATTCTTAACGACCTTTAACCAAGCGTGTTTACCATCGCTTAACATACCTAATCTTTTTTCTATTAATAAATATTCGTTTAATTCTTTTGCTTCGGGATAATCTAAATGACCTAATGTTTCTTCATCTACGATTGGTAATCCTGTTTCAGAAAACTTTTTAGGTTTCCAATTTCTTAATTCTATAAGTCTATTTGATATGTGTTGACGACTAGACGGATTAAACTTCATTGTCTTAGATTTTCTAATAGCTACACCTTTTTTGTAACCAAGCTTTTTATTATTAACTTTTGGTACAAACTCTCCAAGATCAACTTGCCAATCGGGAAACCTATTTTCTAAACTTAATTTAAGATCGTGTGTACGACCTAATAATTTAGCGTGTAATTCTTTTGCTCTTTCTTCATTAAATCCAAAACCTTTTTCTTCTTGTAATTTTAGTATGTTTGCTACTTCATGCTCTAGATCAATACTCTCCTGACTAAATCCTTTTTCTAATAACTTTTTATAAAGTAATGAAGTTAGTTTCACATCTTGAATACAATACTCAAGCATAGCAGGTGTAAAGGTATCAAAGCTATATACCTCAGCAAAATCTCCTTTATGAAAATTTAATCTTTGGCCCCATGCTTTTAAACTGTGCTTACCAACAGTAGATCGTTCAATACGATCACTTGCTAACAACTTATAATCTACGCTATTCGCTATGTCAGGGTAGATTAGACGGCTTAAACATAGAGTGTCGTGTACTAGATCAGGGCTATGATCATAGTCATACAAACGTTTTAGCACAGGAAGGTCGTACTTAATCACGTTGTGTCCCACGATTAAATTGTCAGCAAGTAAATCAATACCTTTCGGTATATCTCGTCCTACGAACGAAATTTCTTCATCATCTTTTTGCAAGACTAAACAATGTACTTTAGATGGGTTTAGACCATCTGTTTCTATATCAAAAATTATTGGTTTGTTCATATTCTAATAACCTTCCCGTATCGGAGTTGTATTGAAGTGTTGTTCCAACACCTGTAATTCCTGCAAATCTATTTTTTAAAATTCTTACAGTTGTTTTTTTAGAGTCGTTTATGTCTGATGTTGACCTTTCGCACCCAATACAAATATCAGTTAGTTGGCCAATTGACCCTGACCCTCTAAGTTGTCCTAAAGAAGTTTTAAGTCCGTCAGTATGATCTTTGTTTCCCTCTGGTCTTTTTAAGTGTGAAATAATTATAACACCAATATTCAATTGTTCTGTTAATGCTCTTAACTTTGTCATTAACAAGTCAATAGTTTTTCTTTCATCATTAGTTTCTAATCCACTAACAATGATTGATATGTGATCTATAAATAAATATTCTATATCTAATGCTTTAGCAAAATACTTAATCTTATTTATAATTGTATTTTCTTCTACAGATCCCCAATGATCATAAAGAAATACATTACCATTACCTACTGTTTCTTTATAAGCTTGTTCAAGTTCAGTTTCAGTTACATTATCTCTTTCTATATGAATAGGTTTGTTAAGGTGTAATCCAATTAAACCCTCACAAGTTCTTTTTAAACTTTCTTCAAGAGATATAATTCCTATACGTTTACCCTTTTTAATTAAATGATAAGCAATCTCTTTTGTCATTAACGACTTGCCAATTCCTGAGCCACCACATATTGTAACTATTTCTCTTTTTCTAATACCAAATAGTTTTCTGTTAAGTCCCTCGTAAGGATAAAAAGCAGTAGCTTTCTCATCTTCTTTTTTAATTACTTCCCAAAGCTCCTCACCAGCTACGACACCATCAGGTCGGTAAGTCTTCGCTTCCCACATAGCTTTTATGACATCTGAACCCAAGCCATGCACCAACATGTCGTTTACATCTTTTAGTTCAAAGTTTGCAATTTTAGCTTTACCTACTGATAATAACTCTGCACATTTTTTAGCACAGTCTTGTCCAGCATCATCTTGATCCATAAAAAATATTACAGATTCATAGCTTTCAATAAATTCTAGTTGTTTCTTTAACGACTTAACGGCCCCGTTAACACCGTTAGGTATTCCAACTACAGGATAACGATGGTTGAATAACTGAGAAAGTGAAGCAGTGTCTATTTCTCCCTCACAAATACATAAAATTTTACCACCACCATTCCATAGGTTTTGACCATAGAGAGTAGCTTCGTTTATATCTCCAACAGTTTTAAACTGTTTGTTTTTGTAACGAAGTTTTTGAAATACAGGTTTCTTGTTTTTATCGTAATATGTTGCTACTTGAACAGGCTCTCCATTAACTTGTGTAACTTTATAATCCCATTTTTTACAGGTTTCCAAAGTAAGTTTTCTTTTTGGTAAACTGATTGCATTACCTTGCAATAAATCGCCCCGAACACTGCTTGTAGCCACCACGCTAGTATCATCACTCCGAGTAGTAGTATTGCAAACGAAACAATGAGTGTGACCGTCAGAGTAGAGAGCCATTCCATCACTAGAGGTACAACTCGTGCACGGTAAATGTTTAATAAATTCACTTTCTTCATTACTCATCAAAACCTGCTTTCCGTCCTGCGTTAAGTCGGTCTTGTACAGTTTTTTCTAATTTATTATTTGCTTCAGATAATTTTCTTTGCAATACCCCGTTTAATTTTTGATGTGCATCGTTAATGTCTTGCACACTTCTTATATGTGAATACAAAGCTAAATTTTTATTAACCATATTTTTTAACTTTGTTCGTAAAACATTTATTTCATTAT
>Ga0160423_10004833_pt1 | contig 11051 bp, 15 predicted proteins | sample CRUFie14St8metaG_FD_108191 | JGI IMG/M metagenome (GOLD analysis project Ga0160423, IMG submission 108191) | Marine microbial communities from the Costa Rica Dome - CRUD Field 142mm St8 metaG | ecosystem: Environmental > Aquatic > Marine > Oceanic > Photic zone | place: Costa Rica: the Eastern... | reverse complement strand
TACATGATGGAAAGTGCTGTAAACCAAATGGAAAAAGCAGGTGTAAAATATTTATTTTCCCCAAATACATTTGAATGGAAACAGTCTTATCAAGAAATTAATAAGTTAGACGGCGAAAAGTTTAAAGATGATATTTGGATTTTTTATGATTATGATTTTGTAAACAAAACTAACTATCTTAGAAAAGGTATAGCAGATGCACTTGCTTGGGATTTTGAACATACAGCAGATCCTGTACATAATCCTTCACACGATCACTGTCATCATTTATCTGCTTATGCCCAAGAAAGATGGGCAACTGAACTTGCTATACCGCAAATAGAAAAAATTTTAGAAACGTAAATTAAATCCTAATTCAAATGATTCTAAATCTTCAGTATTTCTACTGTATGTAACATAAAATACTTTGTAAGTATGTGATAAAGATACCTCACCTACAAGTAACTCTTTGTTAAATTCGTAAGTAAGTGCATTACCAAAATCAACTTCTACATCATGAAGGTTAAAAATGTATTCTCCACTTATTCCTAAATGTGTTGTGCCAAATTTAGAATTATAAATAAAATCTAAATCTGCAAATACAGATGCGTCCCACATGTTAAATGATTCTACATTTACATTTACATTACTATCTCTTTCTGTAAATGATTCTACATGCGTATTTGTAATTGTAGAACCTAATGTGTAAAATAAATTTGTGTTTATAGCATTTGTTACCTCTGTAAACGAAGTAATGCTATTGTATTTTACATCTGCTATACCAGTTCCATACCATTTAGTAATGTTATTTGCAGTCAAAGTATTATGTAAATAATAAAAACCTGTATGTAAATTGCCGTCTTGATTATCCCAACCTAAAATGCCGCCGTTACTATCTCCATTTAATGAACCAATAAAGAATCCGTTTTCTTCTCCACTAAAACTGTAACCTAATAATGATGAGAATTTGTTTCTTTTATACCCTATATTATTGCCTCTAGTAAACTTTCTAACGTCGTCTAACAAGAGTTTTGTGTCATATATAGCATTTATATACCCTTTAGGCTTTGTTGCAATCTCTTGCATCATTTGTACAAAAGGTGGGTCTAAAACTTGGAAGAAATCTGTAATACATCTATCATCAGTACAATTAGATGTGCTACCTATGAAGTCATATTGATATTTGTTATCGATTTCAACTGGAAATAACAGGTAGTCGTCGTCCATATCTACCCATTCTTGATACCATACAAATTGATCTCCTTCATTAATTAAGACATAAGTGTTTGCATTTATATCAACAATATCAAGATCACCATCATGATCAAAATCTAGTATTCTTATTTGGCCTTGGCCAACACCAAAGTTACTACCATTTGGGTTTCCGTCTGCATAATTTTCGTATGCAGGATGCCAAGTTGCACTAACATCAGTAAAGGATTCGCCATTATTATTCATGAAAAATTGTATTACTCTTGCTTTATAATAAGGATCATGTATAGTAGAGGCTAATAAGATATCTAAGAATCCGTCACCGTTGAAGTCTATTACTTCCATATCATTAGCATTACCATTTGCACCAAAATAGTTTGCAGGTAATTCTATAGTTGATCGATTACGCCAATCATTTGTTCCATCATTAAAATAAACAAGACCTGAACTATATTGGGAGTAACCATAATGCTCTGACTCACTAGGATTATACCAACCAACTGCAATATCGCCATGACCGTCATTATCAAAGTCACCTATTGCGGCTGTAGTTGCCCAAAGTCTAACATTTCTATCACCTACTTGTATGACTCCTGGCATGTTAATATTATGGTTTGCAGTAAAATTACCTGAGCCATCATTCATTAACATTACCCAAGGTATAGCCTGGTTACAACCCGAACAAGGATCTACACCGCCTCCCCACAATACGCCATAATTTGTAACATCAAAGATAGGTAAAAATATGTCTAAACTATCATTATTATCTAAATGCCCTGCGTATGCGTCATGAACAAATATAGGTCCATAATCTTCTGCATTAAAAAATAGATCGGGTAAATTAGTAAAACTTTTATTTTTTAACACACCATTGTCACTTAGATATAAAATGCTAGTATCGTAATAATCACTTATGCCATCACCGTTAAAGTCAGCAACAATTTTACCATTTGTGTGTTCATTTTGAAAACCGCAAGGGTCATGTGGATTAGTCTTTTCACTCATGTGCCCATTACCCCAAACACAAGGAAACTCGTTGTTTTCAAAAAGTTCAGGTGCTAATCTAAAATGGCCTTCTTCATTTATAAATGCTAACATATGACCTGGAGGTACCCATTCATAACTACCACCAGTATTGCCAACATAAATTAAGTCTGCCCATTCATCTCCGTTAAGGTCTGCTTCAAACCAAAATCCACCGTTACCCCATGGACCTCTTTGATCATCACAAACATCGGATACAGCACTACTACATGGATCATGCTTACCTATGCCTGTAACTTGCAAGAATCCATAATCGGCTATCTTATATTTGTCGTTTGAAGGTAATGTCGAACTTGCAGTATATTCGCTCATACCATAAGTCCAAGTTACATCACCATAAATTGTATCAAAGTTATAAGAAAACTCTTCGAAGTGTATTCTTTCGTCAGTTTCTGTATTTGATGTAGGGGGAGGATTTGGAGTTGTAGTAGGTTCAACAACTAGGCCAGCACTACCGCCGCCACTAGCACAACCAACTACAGCAAAAATTACTGCTCCAATTAATAAAAAATCAACTATTTTCTTTGACATGCTTACAGTTCCCCCTAAACGTATATCCTGGGCAACTGCATTTACCATCTTCTATAGTGTATGTATTACCTTTTGAACCTTTTACAACAATAACATCTTTGCTAAACTCTTCAGGCCTTTCGCCTATTTTAACAAATTTGCGTCTTGCTTTTGAAAATTGCGTACTAGGTACTTTAAGAACTTGTACCTTTGCGTCTTGGTTTACTTGATATGCAACTAAATTGCCGGAACTATTTACATGATAAACGCCGTTGTTTACCTTGTATTTGCCCCAATCTGTTACTTCTTGTAGTATCTCAATCATATGTTACTCCTAACATTTACTATATATTATAGCAAATTAATATGATTTGTCAACCTAATTGTTGAAGTATTTAGATAAAAAACTGTGTGTTGTGTCGGATAAAATTTGTTGTATTTTATCTAGTTCTACTACTATTTTTGCTTCTCTAATACCTTTATTAGTTCCGCATACTCTTAAGATATCACTTACATTATCAATTTCTAATGTACCTTCTAAGTCTTCAAATGTATCTTTAGTGCCATCAAGAAACGTTAGCATTATACTAGAAATAAAATCACAAGGGATATTTTTTTGAAAGTTTTCTTTAAGGTAGGTGTGGATGAAGGTATCTTTTTTGTATTTTTTGGAATGTCCTAGAACAATTATTCTAGCACCTTCATCCGACATAATCCTACTGTTCTGATTTAGGCGGTCTTCCAGGTCCTCTTTTAGGTTTGAGGTCTGGGTCCATTTCGTACGCCTGTGCTTTTTTAGACTCTGCTTCTGCCATCATGCTTTTAGCATCTTGTTCCATTAGTTCTGCTTGAACTAATAAATTTTCTGCTTCGCTGGCCCCATCAACAGGTACTTCTGCAGGTGCAGGTTGAATAGAATCAACTGGTTGGTCTGTAACTGGTGGAGTAAATCCTCCATCAATTTTATCAATTTCTGCATTGACTTCTTTTAAAGAAATCTTATCTGCTGGAGTAGGTGTTAATGCTACCATATCAGTAGAAACTTTAACTAAGTTTTTACTAAAATGTAGGTCATTAAGCATGTTTGCACCGTCATGAAATTGCCTTCTTGATAAGACTTCAGACAATTCATTTGCTTCTTGAGCCTCTAAACTTTGTACAACATTCATTAAATCATCATGTTTTTGTTCGCTGAGTGATGCAGTTTCTACAATTAGACAATGTTCTGGCTCATTAGGTACTGTTCTAAAAACAACAACACATGGTTTTTCACCATGTCTTCCTACGTGCTTCATTATATCTGCCATATTATTCTCCTTCTGGTGCAGGTTCTTCAGCAGGTGCTTCTGCTGGTGCCTCACCTTCTTGTGCTTCTGCGGCTTCTTCTTGTTGTGCCGCTACTGCTGAGAGAAATGAACTTAATCTATCATAGACTGCGCCTACTTGTGATAGTTCGTTCCCTCTAAATGCACCTCTTTGAGATGCTAAATCAACAACCTGAGCAAGTACTTGAAGTTCTTGCAAAGAAATGCTTTCTGCTTGATCTACAACTTGATCAGGATTGTCAACAAATTCTTGTGTGTCAATATTTTGTTCTTCAGACATTTATAAACTCCTTGTTTTAATATATTTATTTAACAGATGTTTTAATAGGGACTGTTAAAAAGTGGTTACTTTTTTACTTTTTCTAGGCCAGATACTGTATTAAAGAATGCAATAAAGTTTTCTTTATCTACAGGAGATTCAAAATATATTTCATATTTTATCCAACCAAATACATTTTCGCTTTTGTAATACACTAAGTCCTCTGTCATTGTTTGAAGATACTCTGAAATATCAGGAGTTATACCTTCATCATTTTTTGTAGTATTACAGTCGCAACTAACCTTGTTTCTTAGCATAGTTACATAGAGTGTGTTACCATGTAGATTCTGCCAATCGTTGTCGTTAAGTAATTTAGAATTTCTAATCATCTCTAGTATAAGGTACGGTTATACCGAATGGTGCTTCTGGAGTTCTGCCACCATAGCCACCACCATGTACAATAAACAAAGTATCACAGTAGTTTTCATCTCCCCAACTACCATATGGATAACCGTCTGTAAACATAACATGTTTTTTAGGTTGTATGCCATTTTCTTTCATGTAATCAAATACACAATCAAAGTCGGTACCACCACCGCCCATAATCTCATACTCTAAAAACTCATCCATATTGTTTTGTGTAAATGTCTGCGGATTGTAAACCTCTGTATCAAAACAAAATAAATGTATTCTAAAGTCAGTATATTGATCCATAATACCTTTTACTTCACTTAAGAAGTCTCTAAGCATTTCGTCATACATTGAACCTGATACGTCCATTGATAATGCAACATCAATTGTAGTTTCTCTATCCATACCAGGCAAATAAAAACCTTCGTTAAGTCCTTTTCTGCTAGGATTCATCATAGTATAATCACTTCTAACAATACTTTGAATTTGCATAGCAAGTAGTTCACGCCAATCAAGTTGCGGATTAAGAAGTTTATCTAACATTCTTTTTACACCACCTGGCAAGTTACCAGCACCTGCCGCCTTGGCAGATTGCATTACTGCATTTTGAAACTCTTGTTTGATTTGTTCTTTTTCTTCTGCGGTGTATTTTGCTGGACCGTCTTTTCCTTCTTCGTCGGAATCTGTGTTACCTTGTGGACCGGAGGAACCCTCATCGTCACCGTCCTCTCTATCTAAGTGAACATCAAATGAATCCATTTCTAATATACGACCATCTTCTTTTGCTTTTTCAAACAAGTCATCATATATTTCTTCTGAAATCTTGCCTCTGTATTTCCAATCATGACATATTTCAACAACCTTAATCTCTTCACCTATATTAGCATCTATAAGATCTGCATTAATAACATAGTCGTTTGCAATGTTCCAAAGAACAGGTATTCTGTCACCTCGTCTTTCTGCGTCCATATGATCATACACACAATGCAATACTTCATGGCCAACTAAAAAGATAATCTCTTGATCACTTAGTGCGGCAACAAAATTACGATTGTAATAAAAATACTTGCCGTCAGTAGCGGCAGTTGGACACCATTCTGTAGCATCTTTAAAATGTAATCTAGTTGCTAAATTACCAAAGAAAGGTGCTGAAATAAGCATCTCAATTCTTGCTTTAATAAGTTTATCTTCTATTTCTTCTGATGTTAGACTAGTTTCAGGTATTTCAACCTTAGTTTTACTTGCTCTTTCTTTAGCAGTTTCTTGTCTATGTTCTAATACGTCTGTCATTCGTTACTCCTAACTATACATATATTATACTATCTTATTGCACATTGTCAACCATAAAACGGATAAATATGTGTACACGCACCCCACACCACATTCCAATATACATATAGAACAGGAGAAAATTATGTATTACTCAGAATCAATGATTCAGATGGTCGAAGATCTTCATAGACAAGCATCTGAAATGGAAAAAGAAGTCAAAGACATGATGGAACTTGAAGGTCGTGCATTGGGCATAGAACTCGACAAAAGAAAGAATGTCAGAGAACTATACAACGAATTGATGGATCACTCACATGCACAGGCAGAAGCACAGGCTATGACTTGGGCATATGTTCCTTGCGATATGGCAGAACAAGATCCTCATTGTTACCCAGTAGAAGAATTTGTTGAATCTGCACCCGTAATGGACGAGGCTTGCGTACATGTAGAAGAGCATGTAGTAGAAAGTGAAGCACCAGTTGATGTTGAAGCACCAGTTGATGCAGAACCACACGCATTTGTAGAATCACCAGAACCTGCTCCGGTCGAAGAGCATCACGAAGAAGTTGTTGAAGAAGCACCAATTCACGAAGAAGCACCAATCGACCCAAACCAACCAGAAGGTTAAGTTTTATAAGGCCCGATCAGGGCCTTATTTTAATTAAATAAATTTGTAATTTTTTGTCTATTTGAACTTGCAACTTTAAAAAATTGCTGATAGTTGTGTTCGAGTCTCGGTTTTAAATCTAATAATAGTTGCTCTAAATTAGATTCCTTATTAAGATCTTGTATATTAGAAACAATCCATTCTATTCTTTGCTCGTAATTGGCTTCATTGTAGCCTTTTCCAAACAAGTCATCAAATGTATCAAAACCCCAATCTTGTAGAAGTTTATAAATGTTTTTATCACCTAAAATAATAAAAGGTCTTTTACCAATAATAGGCTTTAATGTTTTTTCAGTTAAAAACACATCAGTATATACAGTTGTTTCAGTTACAACATTTAAAAAATGACTATTCCAATTGTCTATATGTCCAAGCGAATTTATGTCATTTGTTATTCCTACGTCACCTTTAACTGCTTTATCACCTTCAGAACTTTGTATATCTGTTGGTAATAATATAGGTTGCTCAACTAACACATTTTCACCACCTAAACTTACATGTCCATACTGCATAAGATCGTGGCGTAAAAATTCTCTTATAATATCTATCCTGGGTCTATGTGGTTTCCTATTAAGACACATAAAGGTTTTAAGTGGTGTCTGTAAATTAAAAGTATCGTACGACTGATATTTGTTTATATGCTTATGTACAAAATCTACCCAAAAACTAAAGTAATATTTTCCAAGATTGTTACCAATATGTATAACTTCGCACTCGTTAAGTTCTGTCCATACATCTGCAAAGGTGTGTTTTTCTCTAGGTGGACCATAAACATTGTTCCAGTCTGGGCCGCTATAACATACAAATCTTTTTGATTCTTTTTTACTTATATCTATTAATTTAAGTAATTCATGATCTAATGTAATCCATGTTGTATCAACAAAGATATCATTTTCATTGAGTTGACTATGAATTAGTGATTTGATTTCGTTATCGTGCTGACTAATGATGTTGTCTCCCTCAAACCCAAAACCTTTGTCATAGAATAACATATCAATATTTATAAAAAAATAAGGCCCGTTTCCGGGCCTTATTACCTTGTGCTAAGGTAGGGAGTAACATAGGTAGGTGCACAAGGGTTTTAAACTATGCGATATATTTTGTATATCTCTCACTAAATGTTTTGTGTAGATCTTTATCAAGATCAGTTCTTACATTGAATCTAATCTGATAATCTTTCATTATAGTTTTGAACAAGAACACTACCATTTCTGGTTCAAAGTTATCATAACTAAATCTTACAACATTGTTTAGTGCTTTTCTAAATTTGTCATCAATACCGTTATCTCTAAACATTTCGTTCAGTTCATAACAAACACCTACAACTAAACTGTATTTTGCAGATATTTCTTTTGACATTTTAGAATCTAACTTTTTAATTTTACCGTCTATAACTTCACTAGGATTAGGAAGTTTACTAGCAATACGTCTATGTTCAATAAACTTGATAGCCATACCTTCGCCAATAGCACCAGCAATTTCTGCCTTTTGCTCTAAAGTATCGGCACCATCAAATCCACTAGCACCAACCATTTCACTTACAAAGGTCCATGATCTAGGTGTAGCAAAAGATTGTGAACTAGACTTAGGATCAAAATCAAATAAGTCTTGTTTTGCAAATGAAAGGTAACCAATAACGTCAGGGTGAACATTATTATTGATTGCCCATTGTTGCCAATCTTCAAAATTTACTTCCATATTGACGTGTCTAAATCTGTTTGCCAAAGGACTTGGCATTCTGTATGTAACACCTCTGTCAGTTTCTCTGTTACCAGCGGCAACAATTCTTACATTGTCAGGCAATTTATATTGTCCTACACGTCTGTTAAGAACTAATTGATAGGCCGCGGCCTGTACACTTGGAGGTGCAGAATTAAGTTCGTCTAAGAATAATACAACTGTATCATAGTCACTAGCAAAATCTTCACTAGGCAAATCTGTTGGCGGTGACCATTCCATTGCATTTGTTTCAGGGTTTCTAAAAGGGTAACCTCTTAGGTCTGTTGGCTCTAATAATGCCAACCTCATATCAATCATAACAGCATTACCTAATTCGCCATCATCTACGATTGATTGTACAAGTTCTGACTTACCAATACCTGGAGCACCCCAAATAAAGATAGGTCTGTTTACTTTAAATGAACGAAGTACAATAGGCTTTACCGTACTTGCTCTAACTTCTAATGTTTCCATATTTTTCTCCTTACCTTAAAATATACATATAGTATAGCACCATTTGTAATCTTGTCAACCACTTTTCATAAAAAAAGGGACAAATAATGTCCCTTTTATTATCATCATCGCGATTAACTAGATGCTAATGCCTGATATCCAGCGGCAATAACTGCTCTTGAGGCTGTGCCTAAACGATAAACGTTTCTGCTTCTGCCTTTAGTGTCAGTTACAGTATTCAAATAGATTGGAAATCCTTTGAATCTTAGTGATTGAATCACTGCTTGTGGGTTACCTACGCCGAAATGGCCAGATAGTTGTGCTGAACTTAAAGTTCTGCCTTCTTGAAGTGCTGATAGCACTCTGCTTTCTTTAGTTGTTGAAGTAGTCATATGACCTCCTATTTTCTTCTTTAAACAAAGTTATACTATTTTTATAGTATTCTACTATTATACAGGAAAATAAGAGTTTGTCAACCTTTTATTTGCATTATTTGGATAGATAGGCGTACTTGGTTACCTAAAATTTTAGTGATTTTATGCTGTACAGGTGACTCTTGTATTACACCACAATTGAACTTGGGTACTATAGGATCAGCATTTTGCTGTAAAAACAACCCTCCCATATCTGAATCCCAATATGGTGTTATATATACAGTTGCTTGATTTACCATATCGTGATCATCATGCCAATCTAATTCAAAACCTTCTGCAAATCTATGAATATATACAGAAGTGTGTGGAGTATATTCAAATGCATTGAAGCCTGAATTTTTAAAAAACGTTTCTGCATCTAATGGAAACATTATATCATTTGCACGTTTATTATATGTTATGCCGTTATGTATAACTAATGAAGGTTTTCTAAGAATGTATGCTTCATATAAGTCTCTTGCATACTTCTCATTGATCATATTTTCTACATATTTGTACATTATATAATCTCTATAAAAGAACCAATTTCAGAACCGTTAAGTTTAAACCAAGAAGCATCTTCTTGACTATATAGGACAAGTTTCTTTTTTGTAAAGTAATAAGGCCATTCCATGCCTTGATCTAATTTGAGATACATTTTAGGTGTTGGTGTTACTGTATGCCCAAATTCATAAAAGTCAAATGAACGTTTTAGTAATTCGTTACCTAAATATGTTAATCTTAATCCAGTAGGTTCGCCATTTTTAATTCTAAAATTATCAAAAATTTTGTAAAACAGTTGTTTGCGATCTAACTTTCTGAACTGCCTATAGAATTTATTATCTTTAGGCATTCCAGGTCTTCTGGATTTAGAATGTAAAATACCTTCATCAATAACTTGCAACAATCTGTTTAGGATTTTGTCTTGTAACGTGTTACTCGCTTTTAAAGGATTTGACTTCATCTTCTGTTACAACCTTGCCTTCGGTTAACATAACAACATTAAAGTCTTCGGTATCAAACATACGATTAAGTCTTTGTGCTAAATTAAAGGCATGGCCTGGATTACTAAAACTTACTTTTTTGTATTTAGGTCCTGGATAAGAAACTAATGTGTGTAAAGTACGCAAGTTTATAGGTTTACTTTGATAAAAAACACTGAATATTGCGTCAGCACTAAGTACCTGCTCTGATTTGTATGTTTGTTTGTTTACGGATTCTAAAACGATTTCCGGTTTTGGTCTGCTCATGTGTATAGTCTCCTATACACTTATTTATCAAAAAAACAGTTAAAACAGTTGTTAATCTAATGAATCAACTAATGCTTTAAACTCTTGATAACCGCCTATTTTATCGTCATTTACTATGATTTGAGGGAAGGTTCTTGCACCTGGAAATGTTTCCATAAGTGCTTCTCTATCAAAGTCTTCGTCTAACATTTTGACTGTTAAATCGTATCCTTCTCTTTCTGCTAAGGCTTTTGCCATGTCGCAATAAGGACATTGTGGTTTGCTATATATTTCAACTTTCATGCTTTTATTTATTAAAATCTACTAACAGTTTAACTAAAATAAGGTCCCATTTCTTTTCAAAAGATACATAGCAAGTCTGGTTCTCATACCAATCATCTCTGCTATAATTCATGTTCTTATGAGGTTTAAAATGCCAACCCCATTTGCCTGTAGCAACCTTTCCTATTCTTTCAACAGTAGACATATTGATACCATAATGTTGTGTACGCCACTGATGTTTGAAAATTTTATTGTACCCGCAGGTATCCGGAATTT
>Ga0160423_10004831_pt1 | contig 11055 bp, 4 predicted proteins | sample CRUFie14St8metaG_FD_108191 | JGI IMG/M metagenome (GOLD analysis project Ga0160423, IMG submission 108191) | Marine microbial communities from the Costa Rica Dome - CRUD Field 142mm St8 metaG | ecosystem: Environmental > Aquatic > Marine > Oceanic > Photic zone | place: Costa Rica: the Eastern... | reverse complement strand
TGGTAGAGTTAACCTATTCAACGATAGCACATTCCTTGGTGGTGTTGACAGTAACGGTCTACACATTGGTGGTTTCGCACAAACTATCAAACTTGGTGATGAGCAGACAAGCGATCAATTCATTAGAATTGGTAACTCCTCTGATCACTCTAACATCTTCCTTGGTGATATTGCAGACACTGCATCTAATATCTCCAAGATCCAAATTGGTGGTGCATATGGTAACAACTCCTCTAACTCTTACACTCTAATTGGAACTAAGCAATTCAGTGTTGCTGGTGATGTTCTAATCGGTGCTAACAAGACTATTGGTGGTGACATCACTGATCCTACTCAGGTTGTTACACTGAGAACTGAAGCAGGTGTTCTTAACTTCTTCACCACTCAGACACAGACAGTTAACTTCGCTACAAATGCATCTCTAATCACAATTGGTGGTCAGGGTGGTAGCACAACGGTTAGAAACAACTTCATTGTTGATGCTAACTCTCGCTTTAATGGTGACATCAAGCTCTGTGGTGGTAATGCATCTTACTCCTTTGAAGGTCTAAGAGCACAACTAGGTACAGATGACTTTGCTCATGCTAGTGGTGAACTTGGCAACAATTCATTCAATAGCAATATTGATATCATCAATGTTTCTGTTCTAACAGTTGCTGATCAAAACAGTCCAACTGTTGCTGAGATTGCCTCTGGTTTCAACAGAATTGATACCGCTGGTGCTGGTGTATGGGGTGATACAAACTTCCAAGAGAGCAAGACTGGAGCAGGTGCTGAAGGTGCAGACCTACCAGCAATCACTGGTGATGAATTCTACATCCCAATGAAGTATGCTCCAACTCCATACTTCCAAGCAGGTGATTATCTACTCATTGATTCTGCTGCTAATGGATCTGGTGCTACTGAGCGTTATCCTGAACTCGTTAGAATTACTGAAGATGGTCTTCAGGGTGCTACTGCTGCTCCTTACTACCTCAAGGTTAAGCGTCATCCACTTGGTTCCTTCACCAAGTATAAGCTACAGCAACTAAATCCTGCAAGAGATTATCTCAACACACACCTAGATGCAACTAACGTCTGGAAGTGTAACATCGCATTCGATGCTACATGGACAACTCTACCAGTTGACGCTAATGGTCCTCTAGATAACTTCTACCTATCTCAGTTTGGTGGCACTCTAACAACTAATGATTATGTCATCGTTGACCGTGAAGACACCAACAATGACGGTGACTTCAATCAAGGTGAAATCGTCAAGGTTCAGACCCAGTTGGATCAAGTTTCTAAGAAACTGGTTGTAACTAGTGGTTGTGATGCTACTGAGAAAGATGTATTCGTTGTTGATAGTGTCTCTGGTGACATTACTATTGGTGACGAGACAGTTCAGAATTCTGAACTTAACATCTATGGTTCACTGAAGATGGCAGGTGGTTGCGGTGCAACACCTATTGTTAATGACATCTTCAATGAGTTGCTCGATACTTCCGACAACGTTAAACTAACTCTAACTAACAGAGACTTCACTACCTACGAAATTGATACCTGCCAAGGTAACACAGTTATTGGTAATGAGTGGGGTTGGGTCTGGGCACTCCAAGGTTACTATGGTACTACCGCTGCTGCTCATGACACAAATGCTGAGGTATTTGTATACACTAGAGATCCACAAACTGCACAAGCAACTGGTCCACAGACACTTCTAGGTTCTGTACTATCTGCTGGTCAAACACAATTCTTGGTTGCTAACAGCATCACTGGATTTGAAAAAGGTGACCTGATTGCAGTTATTGGTGGTGCAACTCAGGCAGAGATCATCAGAATTACCGATGATCCATATGTTGACACTGGTACATCTGAACCACGTATTCCATTCGGTATTACTATTGACTATCCTAGCGGTGGTCGTGCTCAGGAAACAACAACAGCACAATCATTCACGGTTGGCGCTACTGTTGTTAAGATCCAGAAGGACAGCAGAACTACAACTCTACTAGAGGCACTACCTGCATCTAGCAGAACTCAGGCACCATCGCCTAACACTAATCCTGATAGAATTGTCCTCAAACTTGCTAATGGTAATCTAGTTTCTCAGAAACTTGACTACGAACAGTTCATTAGAATTGGCAATGAGTTCTTCTTCCCTGATAGTATTGATGGTAACCTTGATACCTCGTTTGGTGTCAAGATGCCTAAGAGCATCAGAGATTCTCTCACTGCAGATGATCCAGAAAGAGATATTAGAAGATACTTTGGTGGTGGTAAACTAACCGTCCACGATGATATCAATATCAAGGCTGGTAACCTCAGAATGTATGGCACAGATAGCAAGACGCTTATCTTTAATGTTGCCAACGATGATGGTCACCCTGGTGATGGTGCAATCCTTGATCCAGTTACTGGACAAGGTGGTATGTACCTCAACGGTAGGGCAGACATCTTCGGTCAATTGAGAGTATTCAAGCAGACTTGTCAAGAGAATGGTGTTTGCACCAACGATGTTCAATTCAGAGTACAGAACGATGATGGTTCTGTAGAAATGGGCGCTTCCCTATACATTAAGGGACAAATCGTTGCAAACGCAGATAACACCTCTGAAGTCCTACATATTGATAACTTGGGTGGTGCTGGTAACACTGGCGCTGGTCCTAAAGACTTCATCATGTACCAAGATGGATCTGTTGATGCATTCGGTATTAGAAGATACTTCAATGCTAATGGTGGTCGCCGCTGGACTTATCTTGCAGCATCCACTACTGGTTTCGGACAAGTTGTTGGTAACCCACTACAACCTAATGGCAACTATCTATGTAACCCATCATCTAGCGGAAACATGGTTGTTTATCTACCATCTGACGCACAAACGGGTGACATGATCAGGTTCATTGATATTAGTGGCAATCTTTCTTATGCTGCTAGCCTCATTATTCGTGCTCTACCTATCGGAACAACCGCTGTTCCTATCCAAGGTGATAGCACTGGTACTAAGGCATCTGCAGGATCTGCTGCTCCATCCGCAATCGCATGGAACAGCGGTGAGATGATCGTTCAAACAAGGAACGCATCATTCGGTCTGGTTTATGTTGGTGTATCTGATGCAGTTGGTGATCCTGACGCATCTGAAATTCCAACAGACCTACGCGGTTGGTGGATCGTAGAACTCTAAGGAACAAATGGCAGTAAGATACGGTATAGTCAAGTTCATGAAAAATGCCAAAATTGGCACTATCATGCCTTGGTCGGGGGATGGTAACACAGGTTTTGCCCTGTCTAACATCCCTCAAGGTTGGATTATCTGCGATGGCAGATTACAAGATGCATCTAGATATCCATTGTTGGCATCAATGATTGGTGACACATATGGTGCTGATGCTGCATTTACGGGAGAGTTTCCTGAATTTGAAGGAAAATTTCGCGTACCAAATATGACACTCCAGATGCCAATTGATCTGGAACCTAATTATCTAAATCAACCTGAATATCAATATGGTCAGACTGATGCATATGATGTATTGGTTACTAACACATATACTGGAAATGCACTAGTTGGTGGTTTTGGTAGCATCAGTTTGAATGCACCTATTCCAATTACTATCAATGCTAATTGTGACATTGACTTTACTGTTGATCCATCACTAGTAATGAGTGGTAAGTTTACTAACATTACTATCGCACCACCAGACTTTAGCACAACAGTCTACACAATCAATAGAAAATTAGGTATTAACCATACTCCTGGTCACTCACACCCAGGCACATATAGTAGAGCACAAGCACAATTTGCTGGACCACATCCATTTGAACCATCTGGTATTACTACTGGTGGTGGTGTCTCTGGTAACTGTGTCAGTGATTATGGTTACTCAGAATGTCAGTTGACAAATGCTGCTACTGCACCATCATGGCAGCAAGGTAGAAATCTTATCACATATTATGGTGATGAACAGCACGAGTTCACACTACCTACAACTGATAGATTTTATAACTTTGAGGGATCTACCTACTGGTCTGCAGTTCCTGCAGCATCATGGCCTCCTGCACAATCACACCCATCTGGTCTAGTTAAAGCAACTGATTTGCAATATCAGTTTAATGGTAGTGCATATACTGCAACGTATGATGTTCCTGTTCCAAATAAAAATCACCAGCAACCAGCATGGTCTGGTCTATTTCCAAAACCACTAGAGGTTGCTAACAGAAGAAACTATTTTGGTCCAACCACAAACTATGACCCTGATACTGCACCACCATACACTGTTTCTGGTGTAAGTATTGCAGCAACTACTAGTAAGATTGATTTACCTACAGGAACTGATCTTAACAGTGCTCCATCTGGTGAATTTTCTTTGGACAAAGTTGTACCATTCATGTGGGTATACCTAGATGGTGTTCTTGCCCCTGGTACACAGGTTGTTTCTATTGCTAGAGAGGGTAGCAATACTGCAAACTATGTTTACTCTCTTGACTTATCTCAACCAACAATTAACTCTGCGCCATTAACAGGTCAAACACTTAGTTTTAAGCACGGAACGTATCCAACTACGACAAATAATATTACTTCTCAGTTAGATCCAAACAGTTCTTCATTCTTGGGTCACAACCACGGTAGTTTTGAAATGATCCAATCTAGAGGATCACTAGCAGCACCTACAGTATTTGCTGTAAATGATATTAGTTTAGGCACCGTGGCGCCTGAAAACATAGATGACGCCCTAAATATTATTGCTGAGGTATCAATGCCTGCGCTAGTTACGACGTTCTTAATTAAAGCATTCTAATGGCAGCACATTACTCAAAAGAAAGATCAAAGTATGGATCTGGAACTGGTAGTATTATTGTATGGCCAGTAGAATTGACCAGTGACGATCCTAATAATGAAGCAAATATCAATCTATTACCTGCTGGTTATCTGAAGTGCGATGGAAGTATCTACAAAGCAGAAGACTACCCTCAACTCGCTGAAATTCTTGGCGTTGGGAGTGCATCTAAGTTTATTAGGCGTGACATTAATAATGATCTTATTGACGATGTAGATGATGATGAGTTTATTGTACCTGATCTAGGTTCTAAGTATCCTAAACCAACTACAGGTGCATCTGCTGGTACATATATTAATATTGTAACTGAAGATCAGAGTGAGACTGAGCGTCGTAGATCTGGTATGGGTATCATTTCTACACCAACTGCAGGTACAACAGTAGGAAATACTACTACTATTCCTGTTAGTTACGCTGGAACATTTAATGTGCCATCACAAGAGATTGCACTAAAAGGTAAACCAGCATGGTCTAAAGGTACAAACAACAGTGGATTTACTGACAGTGAGGCGGTAGATAGTTTAGCATTGCATTCACACATGCACTTCTCAACTACAAACAGATTGAGAATTAAGACTACTAACGAAGACACTGAGGCAAGGTCACAAGGTGTTGGTTATAGATTTGCTGCAACAACTATTCCTATTGATGATTGGTTAGATAACACACAATATCCTAATGGTGGTAGCACTGAAGGTGCAGGTACAAACCAACCACCATGTTGGGCGATTGCATCTGGTCAAACTTCAAGATCTAATCCAATTGATACTAACATTGGATTTGAGGTTGTGTATTCAAATTATTGTTATGACTTATCTGGTTCTGGTGGTCTAAACACACTGAGATATCAATGTCTACTAACACAATCAACTGATTTTAGTTTGGAAGATGTTGACTTTGCTGCACCACCAAACTTTATTAGTTTCGGTCTTGGATTTGGTACTTGTAGTCAGCAGGGTGCAGGTAATTATAATGATACTGGTACAGTCCCTGCTACCTATGTTACTGGTGCAACTGGAGTTCCTGTAGATTATAACAGCACTAGTCTATCTGATGTTGTTCCACTCAACAGTAATGCAGCATCAAAATCACAATCATCATTTCCTCAGGTCAATAATGTATTCACTGAGATCAATGAATTGGTGCAAAATGATGGAGATCCAACCATCCACGCACACAAAATTCTACTGACCCAGAATACACATACATATAAAATTAAGACCAATGGTTTCCTATTGTCCCCTGACAATTTATCAACAACATTGACATTACAGACGAACCAAGTGGCGTCACTAGATCAAGTGACCAGTCCATATATCATCATGGAATATCTTATTAAGTATTAAAGACGATGACAGTAGCACCTAATCCCACATATAGAAATAGAAGGGAGAACTATTATACTGATAAGTTCCCTGATAGTCAAACTATTGGTACGATCATTCAGACACTGAAGTCTGTAGAAGGATCGTATGATCACTCTAAAGTTCCTTCTCTAATCCCTGGTCCTGGTGGCAGTACAAAATACACTGAGATTTCTGGAGATGCTCAACCAGAAAATAATCCAGAGTATCAGTACGAGGGTTACATTTACTGTGATGGTTCAGAGTATAATATTTCAGACTATCCTGCTCTATATGAAGCGATTGGAAATGACTATGGTGGCACTGCTAGTGATGGAATTGATATTATCAACGGTGGTGCTGGATGGGGAGCAACTGTAACTGTTGCTATTGATGCTCCACCTAGTGGTGCTAATCAAGTATATCAAAGTGTTGCTCCAGTACAAGCAACTGCTACTGCAACTGTAGTTAATGGTACAATTACTGGTGTAGAAGTAACTAATCCTGGTAGAGGATATGATCCACAAAATCCACCAGTGGTTACTTTCTCATCTTCAAATGGTGGTACAACACCAACATATGCATTGAGAATTAATGAAGATATTGGTGCTATTCAATCAATCAATAGAACCAATGTATTTGTATACTGGCCTGATGCTAACATGGGAACATTCAAAGTTCCTGATCTTAAAGCAAAAAGAATTGTAGGTAATGGTCCTGTTTATGGTACTAACACACCAAACGTTGGTAACTCTGAACTAGGCGTAGGTATCAATACCATTGATGGTAACTGGTACATGGATAAGAATACTCAGAAAGATCAGTTTGCTCTTGGTAATATTACAACAACTGGATATAGTAATGTTGTTGACAATGTAGAAGCAACAATTATTGGTGGTCAGGTAGTTAGTGTAACACTACAAGAAAAGAAAATTGCTGGTGCTCCACAGCACTCACACTTCTTGCTTCACACTGAAGCACCACAAGATTCTCCATCTCCACAATCAGTATCTGGTGACAGATACATCGTATCATACAAACCATCTACAGGTAAGGTTAATTCTTTCCTACCACCAGGCGGTATTGCATATAATCACACTCACGTTCTATCTAAAGCACCTATTCTAGATGGTAGTGTTGGTACATATGATATCTTTAACTGGAGTGGTGGTGATGGAGCGTCTGGTTCTATCAAAGAGGAAAATTTCTACTATGCATCTGGTGGAGCAGGCGCTGGTTCATACATTGAACAGACAGGATATGCTACACCATCAGTTAAAAAGTTTACTGGTGTTAGTTTGATTGGTGGTAGACAGATTACTACTGATGGTGTTCCAATCTATGACACTACTACAGCAGAATTCACCAACGCAGGAAACTATAACACACCTGTACCAACTGATGTTGATCAAGCAACTATTACATTAGTTGGCGGTGGTGGTTCAGGTGCAGCATATAATAATGCAGGAAACAATGGTGCTGGTTCATCACTTACTATTTCTGGTGGATCTGTTCTGAATATTACTGCTGGTGGTGGATCTCGTGGAAATGCTGCTAGCACAAATAGTGGTGGAACTGGTGGTTCTGCTGGATCACAATCACTATCAGGAAGTATTGCTGGTCAATGCACTGAAATTCAAAATGGTGCTGGTGCAGGTGGTAATGGTGGCGATGGTGGTGCTGGACAGTATTGGAATAAAAATTTAAGTGATCCTAGTGTTGTTCCTGATAATGCAGAAGGTACAGCAGGTACTAACCCAACAGGTGCAAATGGAACAAAAGGTAGATCTGCACCTATCGTTGATAGTGCAAATGTAGAAACTAACTTCACTTATGGTGGTGGTAATAGTCAAACTTGGACGCTACAACCAACTAATGCTAACTATGATATTACTGCTCTCACTTGGGAATTAGCAGGTGGTGGTGGTAGAAACTGTGGTAACTACGGTGGTAATGGTTGTGGTAATGCTGGTACTGGTGGTAAAGGCAAGTACATGAAGTTGGCATATGGTAATCCACAAGCGGGTACTGTATTCATTGTACAACCAGGACAATGGGGAAGAACATATAATGGATCTGCAGATGCTGCTCACTCTGGTAAGGGTGGTAGAGCAGGTGATGGTCATAACAACAATGATGGTGGTGGCGGAGGTGCTGCTACTATTTTAAGACTACAATCTGGTAACACAATCATCGCTGGCGCAGGTGGCGGCGGTGGAGGTGGTGGATTTGGTGAAGGAACATGTGGTCAAGATGGCAGAAACAACCCAAACCCAGGTGATAGTGTTGTTGAAACAGGTCAAACATTATTTACTGGTGGTGGTGCCACTGGTGGTGCTTATGGTTGTACTGGTGGCGGTGGAGGCGGCGGCGGTGGAGGCTGCGGTCGTGCTGGTGACAGTGCTGGTGGTTCTGCTGGTGCAGGTGGCGGTGGATCAGGTGGTCACGAACAAGGATATGGTGGTTACCGTGGTGTCTCTGCTATGAGAACAAATTATTTTACTAGTGTTATTTCTCAAGGTAATACTAACAGTGATAATGGATATGCCAAAGCAACAGTTACTGAAGACAGAGGATACTGGACTTCTGGTGGTGGTGGCGGTGGATCAGGTGGTCTTTACATCGTACAGATCCCATCAGATGCATTCGCAGGTCAATCTAGTATTCAGATTAGCGTAGGAGAAGGTGGTGCTGGCGTCAGCAGTAGTGGTGTTAGTTCTGCTAATGGATCTGATGGATACGCTAAGATTGAATGGCAAACTATCACAGGATATGAAGGTGGTACAGAAAGTATATCTGTAGGTGATGTATTCATTGCTGGTTCTGGTGATCAAGATAATGGTATGAACTTCTTCTCTTCTGGTAGTGGTTCAGGTAACAATGGTGGATTTAAACTACCAACAGATCAAGTTCCAACAGTTGAATTTGAAGGCGGTGGTGGTGGACAAGGTGCCGCAGCAACTGTAACTGTCAATAATGGTATAGTTTCTGGAATTTCTCTAACAAATAGTGGTAGTGGATATACACAGGCACCTAGAGTTCGTATCTTAAATGGTTGTGGTGTTAATAACCATGCTACTGTTGGTTTTGATGAGGTTACTGGACAACTACAAGGTCTAACGTTACAGAGTAGTGATCTTCCTACAACTTATCTAAAATTTGGTGGTACACAGAATGATAGATTTGTGACAATGGACACAGTTGATGCATCTGATATACAACGTGTTGTTGTAAAAGTATGCAGAGGCAATAATGTCAATGGTGGTGAATTACCAGAAAATGGTGGTGATGAGATTTTACTATATTACAATACAGATCAAAGTTTGAATTTCCCATCATCTGGATTTATTGGAACGTTGGTTCCTATTCCTTCTGCACCTCAAATTGCATCAAATTATGATGGTACAGGATCAGGTAATAATCCAACCAACTGGTATTCATATAGTATTGATATTCCTGAAGCAGCAAGAGTAGAGAATGCACGTTTCTCTATCAGACAGAATAGAGGTCCTGCTAGTGGTAGTAATGACAACGCTGCTAACACTGATAACTATGGTCTAGTAGAAGTTGTCTACGAATTTAAACAAACCACTGATTTGGTATTTGTACCATCAGAAGGTAAAATGGCAATTTCTAATGATACACAACAGTATGATGTTCGTGGTGAAGCAGGGTCCACATATACATCTGGCATATTTGCAAATGATCTAACACTGACATTATCATCTGCAAGTCCAATCATTCCTGTTGCTGCACTTGATCCAGACATCAATGTACCATTGATTGAACCATACTTCCTAGTTAAGTATCTAATCAAGGCATACTAAATACATTCAGCACATAGTATATTCGCCTCTCATGGGTATTGTAGCAAATAGTAATGTACCAAATTTGGTATGTCAACTGAACTTGATGGATCGTGCCATTGTGTATAGAGGCATGATGAAGACAGTTCCTGACACATATTGGACTGATACTGTACGTCCTAAGTTGTATCCTTTGTGGGATACAGAGAAGGATCGTCTAGTTGAATTTACATGGTATGATAACAACACCTATCATGTCACTAGAAGAAAGTTTATCAAGAACTTTAAGACTGGTGAATATGAGTGGAAAGACTATGAGATGGAGCAGTCTGATGTAGACGCTGCTCGTACATTCTATGAGTTCTTGAAAGATACTTTCATGAACATTGAGCAACTACAGAATGAAGAGTTCCAAGAAGAAATGGGACGCATGTATGGTGAAGTTGCAAGCGAGACTTGGTTTACTGTTAGACTAGCACGTAACTTCCTACTACAAGAGAGTGATTTCTCAATGCTATCAGATAGTCCATTGACTGATGATGTGAAGGCATTGTATACTACATATCGTACCAAACTGAGAGATCTCCCTGCAATATTTGCTGACGTTGAGGATGTTAAGACAGTCAAGTTCCCAATGTCACCTGAAGCATTTGTCAATGTATATAAGGTAAACAATCCTGATGCAGTTTATCTTGAAACTGAAGATCAGTGGACACTACCTGCTCACTTCTTCTATACTCAATTCAAAGATAAGATGACAAGATATCTCATGGTTAGAGATATTACTGATAGAATGTATACACAGGCAATGATCAAGGCAATGAGAGAACAACCTGTTGCACTTGGCATTGATGGTACACCATGGAGCAATCAACATCAAAATCTTGACAGTATCAAGAGTTCTTTGGATGAACTACTAGCGAAGATGGAAGAAGAAAATGGAGGTGGAGAATGATTACTACAATCGAAAGTCTATCAGTATCTGAACTGATTGGTAGTCATTGTGTAATGAATAACAAATGCATTCTATACTTTGAGAATGCAAAGTGGGGATCAATGGATGATGCTGCCAAGACAGCATGTCTTGCTGCA
>Ga0160423_10004830_pt1 | contig 11055 bp, 11 predicted proteins | sample CRUFie14St8metaG_FD_108191 | JGI IMG/M metagenome (GOLD analysis project Ga0160423, IMG submission 108191) | Marine microbial communities from the Costa Rica Dome - CRUD Field 142mm St8 metaG | ecosystem: Environmental > Aquatic > Marine > Oceanic > Photic zone | place: Costa Rica: the Eastern... | reverse complement strand
GATATCAAATTTATCGTAGTTTAAATGTTTATCTTCACCAGGTGTAGATATACTATCATATTGATTAATGATAGAATCACATTCCTCTTGTGTAAGAAAATCGTTAACTGTTAAATTGAAATTGTTGTTAAGCATATCATAATATAATTATCTGTTTAGTATTTTACGATTACTATACCAGAACCTCCACTTGAACCTTGTCCTGAACCTGATAATGAACCGCCGGAACCACCTCCGCCGCCGCCTCTATTTGCGACACCATCACCACCTCGTTGGCCACCATTTCCGCCGCCACCGCCGCCACCTTGTTGTTGCGAGTTTGAACCACCTGAACGAGCAGGACTCCAACCACCTCGGCCGCCACCTGCATAATAAACATTTGAACCTGAGATATCGTATTGTCTACCAATACCACCTTGTTTTCCGTTTTCTGCACCTTGACCTGAAGCACCGGCACCACCGCCGCCGCCACCTGCGTGTTGGTCCATAGGAGTACCACCTCGGCCTCCTGAGTTTCCAAATCCATATGAACCTGAGTCCATAGGTTGACTTGGTTGTATACCACTTCCACCATTTGAACCAGAGTTATCTGAACCTGCACCACCTGAACCGCCTGGTGTTCCTGGATGGTCGTCACCCCAACCTGAACCACCACCGATAGCAGTTAAGTTACCAAATGTAGTATTGTATCCTCTACCAGAACCTTCAGATGTTGTTCCTGGATTTGGATATCTTGTTGAAGATACAGGCATACCTGCACCAACATTTAAAGAAACATTACCGCCTGGTGTAACAGGAAATCCTGGTCTATAAATTAATCCGCCGGCACCACCGCCACCACCTTGTCCTGGACCACCTGAACCTCCACCTGCAACAACTAATACATCAACTGCGCTAACACCACTCGGTACTGCAAAAGTTTGAGAACCTGTTGATGTGTATGATGAAACAGTTGGAGCATTTACTGTAATAGAAAAAGTCCTATCTGTGCTTTGTGCTGGCGTAGCAGCTCTAACCGTAAACGGTGAAGTTGTATTTGTACCAACTGCATTTGCCGTTCCTGTGATAGCTGCGTTTGTAGTATTGAATGATAAACCACTTGGTAAAGCACCAGAAGTAATTGAATAAGTTATTGTATCACTTTCAGCGTCTGTAGCAGCTGCCGGTGCTAAACCTGGCGAGCCACTTCTTCCACTATCAAATAAAGTACCTAATGTTCCAGCCGCCGTAGTAAATGTCGGAGCTGAGTCTGCCAAGATTGCACTTGCAAGTGAAGCGGCAAGACCTGAACCGTTAGTAACTGTAATTGTATATGGGTCATTACTTGTATCTAAATCAGATTGAGTTACAGTAATTGTAATTTTGTTTGCACTATTTCTTGTAGTTGAAGCTGGGTTAACTGTTGCACCACCACTTTCAGGAACTAAAGTTACCGTAGCACCTGTAGTATCAAATAAAGAACCATTGATTACAACCGTAGATGTAGTACCTCCGTCAACAGGAATTACTCCTGAAGAAGCGGCAGCAGCACCATCAACCTCAACAGTTGTAATAGTTGGTGGACTATCAATTGCTTTCCAGTCTGTACCTTCAAAATATTCCATGAGGTTTGTTGTGGTATTAAATCTTAAAGTACCAGAACCATAAGTAGAATCTCTTTGTGCTGTAGTACCACTTGACATTATCTCTCCAAGGATACCTGTGAACTTTCTATTTTTACCTGTAAAATCTCTTAAATCACTCATGCTTTTATTTATCCCTTATTTCTATTATAGGTTAGTTGTTAACTTCCAACCGTAAGTTGCGCCAGTATAAACTAATTGTATAGCAGCGTCTTCAGTTGATATAACTAAATCTTCCGATAATCCCATAATTTTTAAACTGTTTCTACCTATTGTTAAATTATTAGTATCAAATGTTCCTGCTAAGTCAAGTAAAGATACTTGGTCACCTGTTTGAGGCGAAGCAGGTAGTGTAATTGTTTTTGCACCACCAGATGTGTCAACAAAATATCTGTCATTAGCAGCTATTGTTATATCTGCACTTGTTGAAGCCCACGGATTACCGCCACCTAAACCTGTCCATTGTGTACCGTTATAACCTTCCCAAGTTACTAAAGTTTCGTTATATCTAATACCACCAGTTTTTAAACTATCACCTGTAGGTCTTTGAGCAGTTGTACCAGTTGGTGGTACTAAATGACCTGTACCCATTTTATCTCTTTGAGTATAACCAACAATTGCTCTTTCAGTTGGCACGGCAGAATTAGCGTCATTACTTAATGTTTCGTCTGTACTAAATTCATTAATTGTTGCACCTAACTCAGCACCAATAGAACCTAGTTGTAATTCTGAAAGACCAGAAAGGTCAAAAGCGTCTGCGTTTAGTGTTGCAACACCAGTTGCCTGTTCAATTTTAAATAATTCACCCACTCTAAAGTCACCATCTTGGTCTGTAGATGAGAAGTAAACACGACCACCAGATGTTTCTGTAATCTCGTCTGATTGGTCAGCCGGTTGAGATGGACCGCCAGGGTAATTTGATGTTGTAAAGTCACCAGTACCAATGTCTAGGAAGTCGTGACCTGTTAAACGAATATTTGAAAATTTTGATAATACATCACCTTCTTCATTATCTGCAATTGCTCTACCACTCGTAACACTTTCTGTTAATCTAATTAATGCTGTTCTAGCACTAGTGTTTGTTTCTGAAACTGCTGATATTCTGTAATTTTTTGATGTGTCGCCTGCAAATACTAAATTTGAACCTACTTTAATTGCATTAGCACTAGCTAATGTAGAGTCGCTTGAGTCAACTGCAATTAGAGGACCTTGTTGTCCTGTTTGAGCAGCTGTACTATCACCAAATGAACTATCTAGTGTTAACTGATAAGTAGAACTATCATCTTTAGTTACAGTACAAACTTCACCTTGTTGGAAGTTACCACTTCTACCTGTGATATGAAGTCTGTCTAATGAAATATTTACTCTTATAATTGTAGCAGTCGCACCTGATGTAACACCTACGATAGCCGCAGCTGTTGGTGTTCCTGAAGTTGAAACTGTATCTGCAACATCACTCTCTGTAGCAGCGCCAATAAATCCTGCCGTTGCATATTTTAACATCTCACCACGACCTTGAACTTCAACCGGTCCTTCAGCAGCTAATGTTCCTACTGCCTCAGCACCTTTTTCACCGTAAGCAGATGAACAGTTTAGAGCTCTAATGAAACCACCTGATTCTGCAAAGAATGATTTATCACAATAATAAGTAAAGACTGAAACCATCTCACCACGACCACCACCGATTGCATGTACACCACGACCATCGGAGTTAATTTGTGTAAAGTCATTACATAAAATTGATTTGTTACCTGATTGGTGAATTAGTCCATCAATTTGTACACCTGTTGCACCGGCATTTGTTGATGTACAGTTTTGAATATATGTTGAAGCAGTTGAAATATTACCACTAGGGTCTAATGATACAACAGCAGCTTTACTAGTACCACCAGCACCTGGTGTTCCAGTTAAACCTTTGAATGTCATTTGAACAATGTTAGTTAAGTTATTAACCAACCACATATTAGTAGCGTTATTATTTTCTAATGCTGTGACTGTACATACTAAATCGCCACCACTTGGATTTCCTATTGTAGAAGCTGGTATAGTAATCGTATCACCTACAATAAATCCTGTACCGCCGTGATATAGTGTAACTGTAGGCGCACTTGAACCGTCTTGAACAACATTTACAATAAATGAACTTGCGATACCATTTGTTGATGTTGTTGATGAACCGTGAGCATAGTTATATGTCCCAGCAGTACCGGCTGTTCCGCCCGATATTGAAAATGTTTTTACTTGATGACCTGTTGAAGTAGCAGGTCTAACCTCTGTACCTCTTAAAGATTCACCTTGAACTGTAACACCAGCAGGAACTCTTAAAGGTAATATTTCTCTGTAAACTCCGTTTTTAACATAAACAACATCACCAATTGAAGCAGATACAACTGTGATAGTAATATTTGACATACCACCACCTTGTACTGTACTTCCGTCTGGACCAATGTTACCAAAAGTGATTACATCACCAGCTGCGTGTCCTGAACCACCGTTTGTTACAACAACTGTTGGTGTTGATGAACCATCTACTACAGCTCTGATTGTTGCACCTGTACCTGAACCGTCTGTAGCAGTTTGAGATAAGTCATAAGTTGCTGGAGTACCACCTGTACCACCTGTAATTGTATTGAAATCTGTTATATCACCTGAAGTCGCTTGACTTAATGCGTAATAAATTGTTTTGAAAGGTAAATATTGAGTACCTGGATTTGAGTCTGAACCAGAGTTAGAAACATAATAAACATTTTTACCTTCTGCGTTTGACCATTTAGGGTCTGTACCGTCTGTAGTTAAAACTGAACCTGAAACACCAATCGGCAATCTAGTAGATTGTGTGGCGTCTTGAATAATCATGTCACCTCTATCGGTCAATACAGCACCTGTATCACCTTGAGCTAACAATTGCCAAACTGTACCATCTGAACCTGGTGTAACATTTGTTTGTAGGTCTTTTAGCATTATGTAACTTGAAGAAACATGTCTAACAACTTCACCAATTAAATAAGTTGCTGTTGCGTCATATGTTCCTCTGTTACTAATACCTTCTATATTTAAAGACCAATGAGTGGTGTTTGTTTGATATGAGCCAGATTGTAAAGTTACAGGTCTTTGATTTGTATTATTTGTTTTTGAAACATAAGAATTACCACCGTACTGAACAACATCACCAGTTTTATATGAGTTACCATAAGTAAAACCACCAACATTATTATAACCTGTTGTAATTACATCCCAATATGAATCGTCTGTAGGTGTATTACCTGAAGCTTCTTCGGTGTTAACATAAATGTATGTGTAACCACCATAACTTACAATATCACCTTTTTTGTAAACCGTTGAAGCACTATAAGTATCTAACCATTCTTGACCTTCAACAAATGTTGTAAAGTTTGCTTGAGCGAAATCGTCTGAAGTAGAACCTGAAGTGTGAGCAGTTGTACATTTATATTGTGTGCCACCAAACTTAACTACATCATTTACTTTGTAGTAAGTTGAAGCTGCCCAATCACCTTTATAATCAACACCGTCTTGATATAATTCAAATTTAGATGTATCTAAAACCGTTGAAGAAGATGTGTGAGCAGTTGTACAACGATATTTTCTTTGACCGTAAGTAACTAGGTCGTTTAATTTGTACCATGTAGAGTTACCATATGCACCTTTAAAAAATAATGCTTCAGATTGTAAAGACCAATAACTAGTATATGTACCTGGGCTTGTGTAAAATAAGTTTTCGTTTGCTGGAGATGTGTGGTTAGCAGTTACAACATAAGTGTTACCGCCGTATTTTACGACATCATCTATCAAGTAGGAAGTGGATGTTGCCCAATTTCCTCTCCATTTAAATTTAATTCGTCCTAGTTTAAAATCTGCCATGGTTTACCTTTGTAATAATACTATTTATACAAGTTAGGACGCTGATTGCCAAGTTGTTGACGCTACAGAATATGTTGAACTTTCTGCTGTAGTGAAGTCATCACTTGTCAAGGCCGTTGCCCCTCTGCTTCTATTTTCCCTTTTTACAAAATAACCATCATCATCTATATAATAAGTTGCGTCACCATCTTCCATTCTAAATTGATGATAAAAGTCATTTGTGTTGTTTTTATATTTTTTATCTACTTTACCAATAGCGATTTGAGCACCACTTTTTGGTTTGGTAATAAATGTTACAGTAGGAGTTGAATAATTATATTGTTCTCCTAAAATTTGTTTTACACCATCTACATAGACAACAACTCTTGTGTCATCTAATACAGGCTCTGACATAGTAAAAGCGACAGTTGAATTATCGCCAGTTTCATATTGAATACCTGATTGAACAAATGTGTCTGCGTCAACATATTCTTTTTGAGTAGATATTTGTTTAGCACCAGTTAAATCAGTAGGCGAACCACCTTCAAAATCTAAACTATCTGTACTGTCTTTGTCAATTTTTGTATAGTATAATAATCCCTCGGTTGTTCTTCTTAAACCGTGAAAACCCTCTTTACTTTGTTGTCCTTCAGGTACTATTTGTCCTATAACAGCCATTAACTAATCTCCAATATGCTGGCATATGCTTCAACATCTACAGACGAACTGTCTGGATTAGGGTCTGCATATACTCTTAATATATCATTTGGTTCTAAATTAATAGGTTTATCTAAAACTAAAGTGTTATTTGCTGATACATTTAAACTTCTACCAACATGTCTAAAAGTTGAACCACCATCTATGGTAACTTTAACATTTACTTTAGCTGCATTTGTAGAACTTAAATTAGAAATATATAAAGCGTGAATAACTGCATAAACAGAACCTCCAGCTGTGTACATATTTCCTGTTGAGTCATCTAAAACACCAACATCTAAACCTTGATTTTTAAATGTACTAGCCACTTATTATCCCCCAAACACTATTGAATACGCTAATGCGTCACCGTCTAGTGCTACTGTACCTGTATTATTAGGTAATGTAATTGTTCTATCAGCAGTAGGCTCTTGAACTGTTAAAGTTGTTTCATAAGCGTTTGCTAAATTACCTTCAAATATTAAATTAGCACCTTGGTCAAGTAGTAAGTCCGTTGTTGTAGAAGCGCCGTTAGTCATAACATTTTGTAGTGTTACTGAACCAGCACCACCCATTTCTTTGACTACGCCGCCAGTAGTTTTTGTATAAAACTTACCGTCAGTAACATTCATTAACAATTCGCCGGCTGTTAAGTCACTTGAGCCTGGTACTGCTAATGCTGTTTCTGTTCTTTTCGGTTTTAATACTGTAGGCATTACTTACAATGTTTCTTAATTTGTTTAATCAGTTTATCTTTAGTAAGTCTTTTGTCTAATTCAACACCTACTTTTCTACCTAATTTTTCTAATTCTGCTTTTGTTTTTTTATTTAAATCTTTTAGATTGATTTCATCCTTTAATACTAAAGGTTTCATATAAGGTTTTGTTATCCAACCTTTAATTTTTTTCCATAAATTTTTCATTTTAGAATGTTCCTCCGTCAATAGTTGTTACGGTTACATCACCTGAAGAAACCGTGAAATTTCCTGAATTAAACGAAGCCACACCAATATTTGATGTACTCGCTAATTCTCCTGCAATAGTTAAAGTACCACCCGAAGCAGTTGTGTTAATTCCTTCACCTGCTAAAAACTCCATGGCATTACCAATTGTAACTGCACCTTGTGTAGAACCTTCGTCTGTAAATACAAAGTTTTCAATTTTAGCACCGTCAATACTACCTGCTAACATTGCATTTGTAATACCTAATGCTTTAACTCTTAATGCGTCTGCGTTAACTTCAATTGAACTATCATCAACTGCAACATCCATTTGGTTGCCAGTTTTAGTTAAAGCTGCACCTGCTGTAATTTGACCTGCACCAGAGAATTGTGCTACATCTAAAGAAGTTGTACCAAATGTTGGATTACCTGTGTGAGTAAATACATAACCGTTATTAGCATTAGCAGTACCTTCTTCTACGAATACGAAAGCGCCACCTGATAATTCAGTAGGTTGGTCTTCAGGAGTTGCTCTTGTTAAAATCCAGTTAGTTGAACCTGAACCAATATTCGTTACGACATAGATACCGTTTTGAGCAGCTGTTGATTGGTCTTTAACTAAAACTCTATCAGCTGCTACCATAGTTATGCCATCAATTGTTAATGCAGCTTGTGTACCAGAGTTAGTTAATGTTGCACCAACACCAGCAGTACCGTTTGAGTAAGTCGCTGTTAAGTTTGCTGTAGTACCAACTCTACATGATGGTTTAGTATCTAAACCTTGTGCAACTTGGTCAACATAAGCTTTGTTTGCTAATGAGTCAGTTGTAAATCCTGCTCTATCTTCATAACCACTAGGAACTTTTACTGTACCTGTGCCATGAGGTGAGAAAGTAATATCTGTATTACTAGCACTTGTTGACATTGTAGAGCCATTGATTGTAATACTATCAATAACAAGTGAAGTTAATCCTGCAATGTCAGTTGTAGCTGCACCTAATGTTAAAGTAGATGAACCTAAAGTAGTTGTAGGGTTAGCTAAGTTTGCATTTGAGATAGCAGCACTACCTGATAAATTTGAATTTGTTAAACCTGTAGCATTAACTGTTACCGTATTGTCAGTAACGACAGCCTCCATGCCAGAACCACCGGCAAATGTTAATGTTTCAGCAGTATTGTAAGTATCTGTTCCTGAATCACCTGCTAAATTAATAAACTGATTAACAGTTGCAAAATCTAAATTACCAGAACCGTCTGTTTTTAAAAATTGACCAGCAGAACCATCTCCGTCAGGTAAAGTAAATGTAGTTGTAGTAGTAACGGAATTAGGAGCTTTCAAACCAATAAAGTTTGTACCGTTGTTCGTACCTTCGTTTAATTTTACTGTACCACCTACTGTAGCAGAATTACCAATAATTACTTGGTCTATTGCTAAGTTTGAGTCTGCTGTTAGAGCTGAACTTCCTGTTAATGTTCCTGCGACATGGTCCAACATGTCTGTAAAATATTGACCCCCGATAACTGTTACATTATTTGCGTCACCGTTTCCGTCAACACCACCCTCACCAACGAATAATCTATCACCACTATTCGCTTGTGTACCTGTGCCGAAAGTATAGGCTAATTCACCAAGTTTCAGCGTACTCGGGGCTGTTGCAGCTGAACTTCTTTTTATCTGAATTACTGTTGCCATTTAAAACTCCTAAAATGAACCTGCATTTAAAGTCAATGTACCTGTTGTTGTTACTATTTCATTTGTTGCAACAAACTTGGCGTCACTTGACCTATATTGTAAGATTGCACCATCTTCCAAAGATGTTGTATCAACATCTCCTAATAATTTTAATTGTAGAGAACTATTTTGTGCCGCCTGAGCAGATGGTAAGGCCACCGATACTTGTTGTGGACCTTGTGAAGTATTTACATTTATCTTAGCTGTAATATCAGGCATATTTCTCTCCTTGTGTATATTTATAACAAAAAAGAGTTGAATTAAGTGGTAACTTGTGGTCTTACCGTAATAATACCTTCAATTACTCTGGTAACTGTGCTTGAAGAGGTCTGTAAAATCTCTAAATCATAGACATATCTACCATCATCTAAATTAGATGTTTGGTCGGCTGTTAGAGATAGTGTAATTACACCTGTTGTTGCGTCAGCAGCTACTGTACAGGTGATTGATGTTCTAGTTTTTGTTGACTGATAACCCTTAGCCATCTTAGCGGATGCTGTATAACCTGTTAAATTAAATGCATTACCATTTGAATCTTTAACTGTCACATCCGAGTTAAATGTTGCGCCTTGGTCTACTGTCAAGTTTGCTATAGCTGCCATCTATTTTTTCTCTTCTGGTACTTCTTTTTTTACTAATTCTGCAATTTTTTTGTTATAGTGTGTTGTTAACACTTCGATTTTTTCTAGCTCAAGATTGTGTCTTACTTTAGAAGCCTGAATTTCTTGTCTTACTACTAGGTAATTCTGCAATTCTGGACTCAATTTGTTGACATCATACTCTTTGCCATCTATCATTACTGTATTCATAATAATCTCCTTATTACTATTTATAAAAAATATTTAGGTCTATCCTATATTTCTTTTATTGTGAGGTCCTTCCCATCCATCAAATCTTTTTGAACCACCATCTGGAGATAATGGTAAATGAACTTTCTGACATGTAACATCTCTACCACATCTCTCAATACAATGTTTAAACTTTCTTTCTTGCCAGTTTAATCTGTAAATATCTTCTTTGTCATTATACTTGTTAACAATATCATTAAATTTATTAGTATCAGGATTAATGGTAATATCGTAATCAATATGGTCAAATACTTTATCTTGTATTCTATCAATGTGATTATTTTTAAAACCTTCTTTACCTAAAACACAACACGGATATATTTTGTCTTCACAACTAATATAAAATGTACCTCTTTTTTCTGAATAACAATCTATTGGCACCTCTGTTACTACAGAGTTTTGTACAGACTCAGCCTGATATTCTGGATTAGTAGGTGCCTCATAAGTTATTGTTTCTAAACCATGTGGTGTTCTAACTTGTTTAGATGTTTTGTGTTTACCATTTTCAAACTTTCTTGATGTCTTCTTAATTATAAACTCATCAAAACCCCACTTCTTTGATAACTCTCTAGCCTCTTCTACTTGATGTTCGTTGTGTCTGAATACTATAAACACCCAACTACCTTTTCCACCTGCGTCTAAAAATGTTTTAGCATTTCTTTCTATCTTTGACCAATTTGTATATCTTCTATAAATGTGGTTTGTATCTTCAAGGCCATCTAAATGAAACCACATTCTTAACTTATCTATCTTTGCAACTGATTGCCAAAACTTATCTGTTTGTAAAGAAGCATTTGTTTGTACCTCTTGATAGATACCCTCGCCATATTGTAATAACTCTAAAACTTTAGGATGCATTAATGGGTCGCCATAACAACCACCATAATCTATTGATTCAATATCATGGTTTTTTCTTAAACTATCTATGACATGATGATGAACTTCTTTAGATACATCTTTCCAACCACTATTAGATACCGGGTCAGATAAACCACCTTTATTTGTTCCTGTTCTTGAACACAAAGGGCAACCAGCATTACATCTGTTTGTTAATTCAAATTCTATATTTCTAACTGATTTATTAAACATTTTTTATTACGCCAACAATATGAATACGGTCTACCTTTGAACAATTAAGTGCTGTATGATTAACGGTTGTGTCAACTTCATAGGCAGTACCATCTGCTGGTAGATGTATTCTATCATTGTCAAGTAATAAAAAACAATGTTCATGTGTTTGAATAGGTATGTGTAATCTTTTTGTTTTATCATGGTGCCAATAATAACATGTTTTAGGTTTCATTTTCATAATTCTTGTTCTAACTAAATTGTTTTCTTTTAGTATAGAATTGATGTAAG
>Ga0160423_10004829_pt1 | contig 11055 bp, 13 predicted proteins | sample CRUFie14St8metaG_FD_108191 | JGI IMG/M metagenome (GOLD analysis project Ga0160423, IMG submission 108191) | Marine microbial communities from the Costa Rica Dome - CRUD Field 142mm St8 metaG | ecosystem: Environmental > Aquatic > Marine > Oceanic > Photic zone | place: Costa Rica: the Eastern... | reverse complement strand
ATCTCTAGAGAAATAAAGCTTATGGCAAAAGAAAATGATGTGCCTGTAATTATCTTATCACAACTTAATAGATCTGTAGAATCTAGGGAAAACAAGATACCAAGACTATCTGATCTGAGAGAGTCAGGCGCAATAGAACAAGATGCAGATTCTGTTATGTTCTTGTATAGACCGTCTTATTACGGGATTGAATCTGAGGACGGAAAAGACATAGAAAACTTATGTGATATCATAGTTGCAAAGAATAGGCATGGCATGGATGGGGTGGCTCATTTGGATTATGATAGGAAAATCGGTAAATTTAGTTCTCAATGATTACAATATCTTGGAAAGGTAAACACATTTCACTAAACGATTGGTATGCAGGAAAGCACTGGACATACAGACAAAAGCAGAAAAATTTATGGAGAGCAACCTTTACAGACTTACTTTCACAATATAAAAAACCTACCATAGAAAAATATAGCATAGAACTTGAGTATAACTCTAGGCTTGATCCAAGTAACACTATCACGATGATAAAACTTTTTGAAGATACACTTATAAAACTAGGATGGATCAAAGACGATTCTAAAAAGTATTGTAAGTATTTAAAGATATATCCAAACAACCAATTTTCCTCTAAGGAATATAAATTACATTTAAGTTATGATGACGTTTAGAAGCATGAATCAAAAAGAGTTTATGCAAATAATGGATCATGAAAACACAAATGCAATAGTTCTATTAGAGGGAGATAAGGTTGTATTAAGAAATATAGGATCTGGTGTGTACCATATATTTAAAGACGATAGGACACACATAACTTTAAAAAGTAATCTTCTTCAAAAGTTTAAAGAAAAACTTTCTAATTATAGAAAAAGCAAGCCAAGAAATGTTTATTATAAATAAAACTATTTCTTCTTCTTTTTCCTCTTCATTGTTTTTTTAGCGACAGACTTTTTCTTCATCTTTTTTTTGCCGCCATGACTTCCGTGATACATAATATAAAATTTAAATTATTTCTTCTTTTTTTTCTTTTTCTTCTTAGCACGTAACAAAACAAAATCTCTAGCATCTATTTTGTTGTTCTTGTTAATGTCAAGTTTTCTTTGCTTTGCTGTAAGCTTCTTTTTCATTTTCTGTGTAGCTTTTGTATTTTAAATGTAGCAAACAAACTAGCGCCTTTATGTTTTTTAAATTTACCTGTATGTCTCATTAGTTTATAGCTACCACCTTTTTGTTTCATCCAATGATAGCCTCTAGGAGCTTTTATCTTTTTATTTACCATTCTTACTAAACTTTTCTAGTCCTGATATACCGAATGAACCTATTGTCACCCATACAAAACTATTATAAATAAATTCATTTATCACCAAATCTTTACCAAAATATCCTGTGGCTAAATCTACTAGAGCAAAACACACCATAATTGCGAAAGAGACAAACCCTATTAATGATTTTTCATTGATGTCGTTCTCGTCTTTAAATATAGTCCACATTATCTTCCTTGTCCTTTATATTTTTTTTTGTAAAATCTTGACGTTTTATGGTTACTTGTTTTAGTTTTTGAGTGAATACCAGGTCTTCTAACCCTCTTCTTCTCTCTATAAACAAATACCTTTCTACTCCTCATCCATTTCCATTTGATGTTTACACATAGTAATCATCAAGTGAACACCATCTAATGTCTCGTTCATCTTCTCAGCCATGTAAGGAGAAACGCTTTGTTTCATAGGAACATATTGTCCTAGTATCTTTACGTGTTTAGCAAGCTGATTGTAATCATCCTCAAACGCTTGTGCATCAGGATTCTTCTTAGCCATCATTACACTAAAGGCATTCTGTATATCTTTTTCGTGTTTCATTTTACAATATTTATAGTAAATATAATATTATTAATATAAAGTATATATCTAGGGGGTAACACTATCTTTTCTTTCTTTTACTACCTTTTTTCCTAGATTTTTCTTTTCTACCTCTGTTTATTTTAAGTGGTTCAAACCCGATTATTCTACCTCCTCTGTGTGATGCATCTTTACCATCACCATTACCATATGTGCCTTTCTTTCTGTTGTATTTATTTAATTTAGATCTATAAGTTCTTCTTTTTTTAGAAGACTGAAATTTTTTGTATTCTCTTTTATAGTTTCTTTTTTTAGCTGCCACAACTTAAACATTCATCATCCCCTAATTTACAATCAGGAGCTTTTTCTACATATTTTTTTCTGTTACCTTCATCTAAAAAGCTACACGCACACTCACATAGAGTGTTAGGTGGATTCACTCCACAACAACAATTTCTCATAATTAAAAATTTTAAAGTTCTTCAATCAACTGTATGAGCTTCTTTTCAATCAACAGTACTATGTTTAGTCTTTGTACACCATCATAGCTATCTGAGTTTACACCTTCCATTACATCCATAAGCGTATTGATTTTCTGTAAATGTTGATTGACTCTGAGTTGTTCTTGAACTTGATCGTCAGTAATACTTCCACTTCCTATTTGTTGTTGCATTATTTTCCTATCTTTTTGCTTATAGATAAATGTATTGATTTATTAAGAAAATCATATCCAAAAGTATAAATATTTTTTTTCTTTGACTTCATTGTAAGGTTAGGACCTAATCCTATATTATTTTTGTTTGCTTGTAACATACCTCCTATATAAAACTCATTTTTTGGTGGCAATGTTTTTGTTATTGTCGTAGTAATAGAATCTATGATGGTAGGAATATTATAATTATATGAAACATTTCTTGACAAGAATTTATTTTGTGATATTGTATCTTCAATATATGCAAATCCAATTGAATCAATTTCTATGGTATCTGTATAAACATATTTCATATAATATTCTCTTAATATTGATACTGTGTCTATTTCAACTGGTATTAAGACTTCTTTTACTACTTCTCTGATTGTAGGAACATACTGTATATCTTCTTTGATTACTTCTTTATATACAGTGTCTCTTTTAATTATAGTTTCTGTTTGAGTAATTACTTCTTCTTCACACTTAATTAGTAAACCAATACCAATCCCGATTGCAATGTATGTAAGAATCCTAGACAATTTCATCTTCGTGGAATAAAGTATATGTAAAACTATTTCCTATTCCCTCTTCTACTTGTCTATTGCAAATTTCCATAAGAGTTGTAAAATCATCTATTGACTGTATCACTTGACATCCAGCACTGTACTTTCCGATTAAGGGTATTTTCTGCCACTTAGAGGCACGATGTATGTTTGTCTTATAGACTCCCTCAAAAACATTTTCCGAGTCCTTAGAAACGCTTAAATCAAGTGTGTCATCTTTGTTGTTATCACGTACATATCGCATTGGTTTTGCTTGTTCTAATGCCTCGTATCCACCTGATGCCCAAGTCCTACCATGTATACCTATTTTGTATGCTCCTCTGTACTGTCCTTTTAACATAATTAGTGTTCCGTCTTTACTTAGGGGGTTGGAAAGCCAATGAACACCAGGATCTGTAGTAGCAGTAAAACAGTATATTTTTTCAACACCAAAATAATCTTGAAAGAATATACCTACAATGTCATCAAACTTTCCTGCTTTTCTACTAGATGATCGCACACCAAATAGATTACAATCAAACTTTTTATTTAAAAAGTATTTGTATTTGTTTTTTTTGTATGTTTTTAATATTTGATCTAAGCTATACATTATTCTTCTTCATAACTAATTAAATCAAAACCAACACCTAGCAGAATAAAATCTTTTTCTGCTTTAGAAAGTCTTGAATTTTTTATTCTTTCTCTAATTTTTGTTACAAAAGGAATGTTTTCATTTCTTGAGTATATTATGCTAGACTGATATAAATCTCTAAACCTTAACAACTCTTCTTTTGTTTTGCTTGATTTTTTCTTTTTTGTAAAGTCTCTAAGTTCAAATGAAAATTGTTGATCAGGAGAAAAAACATAATCTCTTATTATTAATGATTCTACCATAGTATCGGTTAGTTTACCTAATGTAAAACCTTTTTCTACCATGTCCATAGTATTTCTATGAGCGTGAATCATTGATGGAGGCGCTATTTGTTTTAATAAATATTTAGGTAATTCATCAGTGTTAATTTCGTTACCGTATACATCTTGTCCTCTAGTGATTTCACTTATGGCTTTCAATAGCATATTGGGTTCTACTAAATCATTGACTTCTCCAAGTGTTCCTATAAATCCATTTTCATCTATATCTCCCTTTAAAACATTCATCATAGGATCTAATATTAAAGAATAAGGGTTTTCCAAACTATAATCAAAAGTTGTTATTTCATATCTGTTTTCTTCTTTGTTGAAAGACATGTTATTAAAATCATTAATTAAAGTATGTCCATCCATCCATTGTGGATAAAATTTTCTTATTGATTTATATGATCTTTCATTTTTTCTTAAATCTTCTTCTTGTTCATTCTCATCAAATGCTTTTTTAATTGATGAAACTGCTAACACAGGCAATGCAACTTTCATAAAAGATTGACTTGCACCAATACCAATAGAACCAGTTAATCTTCTTCTATATTCTGATAAGTATGCATCTTCTCTTACCTTTAATTTTTCTAATTTATTTGTATCTGATTCTTGTTTTATTTGATTTCTTATGTCTTTAATTTTTTTAGCAGTAGTGCCTATTTCTCTTATAGAGTTTACATATGTTCTAAGTGTTTCTAATTTAAATGGAACAAAGTCACCAAGAAAACCTCTTTTACTTATTGTCAAATCTAAAGCACTTTCGGTGTAATCTCTTAGTGTTTGATTATCAATTCCTGATAAATTAAAACCTTTTTTGTACCAATCAGGTATTCTAGACCAAGTTGGAAAAGTGTTTTTAACTTTTTCCGCAGCGGCTTTATCTATTGATTTTTTTTGTACATCTGTAAGTTCAGAATACTTAACACCAAACTCTTGTAAAGATTTTTGACTGCTTTCCATTTCAAAAGCAACCATCTTAGCAAAATCATCAACCCTACCATAAAATCTTTTTAATTTGTCATCAAATTTTGTAACGTAATTGTAGCCCCTTTGTATCCTTGATTGTTGATTGTCATTTCCTAATATATCTAAAATAACACTGCCTTCATTAATTAAATTATTTAAACCTATTGATTGATTCATTAATCCTTGCTTTGAGGCTCTGCTAAATATATCTTTTATTTCTGCTGGTATATCTTGTGTTAATAAAGATCTTGTTGAGTTTCTTACTAGTTTTACTACAGCCGAAGACAACCCCGTTTCGTTTTTTAAAAAATATCCGTTTTGGACCATAGCAAATATGTTGCCTGTAATATTTTTTCTAGAGTTAGGTGGATTCCAAACAGTTTTAGCCTTTCTCATAAAATTTAAAAAGTAAGGAGGCAAAAATGTTGTTTCCTTTTCTACTCTTGTTAATGTGTCAAATAATTTACTATCTATAAATTTACCATTTAAAGGATTTGTAGGACTTCCTGTGTCAAAATATTTAAAGTCCCCCTCAGCAGGCTTTACGTCTTGTATTAAATCACCCTGAAAAGTATTTACTATGTCTTCAAAGAATTTTTGTTCATATTGTAATTTTGTCATTTTATCAATACTACTTACATATCTACTTCCTAAGTCTTTATATTCACCTAGAAATGTCCTTAGTATACTGTCTAAATCTTTTCTTTTTTGTAGTATGCCTAAACTTTTATTTAGATTATCTATTTTTTTTGTTGTTTCAGGATTTATAACCATGTCAACATTATCAAAAGATATTCCTTCATTTAAGGTTTGCTTAAAATTTGGTCTTTGTGATTCTAAATATCCTTCTAATTTATCAATGTAATCATTTGCTTTATTTTCAGCTTTTTCCATGATTTCATCAAAATCTTTTCCCTTAGGATTTTTTTTGTTTTTGATTTGATATTCCTTAATAAAACCACTTTCAAATTTTTTCTTAGCCTCTTTTAATGCGTCTGCTTTTGTATCAGAAAGTTTAAAGTTTTTATCGGAAAAAAACCTATAAGATCTGGTTAAATACTTGCCTAAATTTTCTTTAATTACATCTAAAGGATTTACAAAAGGTTTTTTTAATTCTTCTATTTGTTGTTCTATATTCTTTTTTCTTAAATTAAATTCTCTAATTTTTTTTCTGTCTTTGTGTTTATCTATATTAATTACTTCAATTTTGGTTTTTTTATCTAAAATAGCTTTAGCTAACCTATGATATCCATCTACAACTACCAATCTATCTTTTGATTTAGGGAGATTTTCAACTAAAATTATATCAGTATTTTTATTATTTCTACCTTTAGTTTTTATTGTTTTTGTAGCCATAGCTACCCCTGTATCACTTGGGTTTTCTTTTATTATTTTATTAATGTTTACAACATCAACAAAATTATTTTTTTCATTTTTAAGTTCATTTTCTTTTATTTGAATTTTTTCTTTTCTTTTCTTGTTCTGTTGAGTTGTCTTTTTTCCATACACATTTTGATAAATTTGATTATCTAATATTTTTTGTGATAATCCTTCTATTTCTATCATCATTTTTTTTACTAAATCAACTGTTTTGTCTACATCAACATCTAAACCATTTGCATCGTTGATATTTTTAATTTCTTGTTTTAGTTGTGTTTCATTAAATACTTTACCTTTAATTTCGTTTTGTAAAGCAAAGTCAATTATTTTAGTATTAAAATCTTCTAAAACATTCTGACCTTTTTTAGAAACCTTATCTATTATTGATTTATATTCATTATACTTTTCAACTGCATAATTTTTGTATTCTGCAATCTTACCTTCTTTTATCTCTTCAATAGCATTTAACTTTCTTAACTCTTGTGATTGTTCGTATCTTTGTGATATAAATTCTGGGAAAAAATTTATCTTATCAAACAACTTCCCTAAAAAGTTTTTATCAGAATCATTTAAGGTTGAACTATCTACTTTATCATCTATTTTTTTACCAGCTTTATCTTTTTGTTTTTTTACTAAATTAAAAACCCTATCTACCATGTCTTTATTATCATCATAAGTTTTTTGTTCCTGGTCTGTGAGGGTTTCTTTATTGTTTATTTTTTCTCCTAATGCAAAAAATTCATTTTTCTTTTTGGTGTTTTCTAAAATTTTTCTTTTGAACTCTATGTCTTCTTCTAAAGATTTTGTTTGATCTTCAAATAATTTTCTTGATTCTTCAGTGGTGGATTTTTTTTGAGCTTCTTTAGTATTCTCTAATTGTTTTACTAAATCTGTAATTTCTTTAGAATCATTTACATTTTCTTGACTTAAATTTTCTGCTGTCTTTTGATTATTTATGTTTTTTTGTTTTACTAAGTCGTTTCTTAAAGTAGAAAGTTGTTCTAATACAACAGGATCTGTTTCTATAAATGATCTATCTCTAATTGTGTTTAGTTTTTCTTGTATTTCTTTATTTTGTACGGTGTTAATTTTTTCTGCTGTTAGCATATTATAAGCTACTACTGGTGATCCCCCTACGCTTTCTAATAAAAACTCTAGTGCAATTGATTGTCCGTCTTCTATTTCTCCTTTGTCAAAATACTGTGCTGCAGCCTCACCAGTTCCACCACCAGTTGACTCAACCAATGTACCTGTAACGGCTCTTTTAATGTTAGCAGTTTTTCCAACCCCCTTTATTGTTCTGATAGCAGCACCAGTAGCTTTCATTGTCAAAGCATCTAAAACAGCAACTGGAATACCTCTTTCTTGTCCGTTTTGTTTAGCCTCTGCAATTAATTTTTCATCAGAAAAAGCTTTTAATAAATCTGTTGGATCTGATAAATCATATTTACTGGTTCCGTCTTCATTAGTTTTTTCTCTTATAGTATCTAAAACAGTTGATCCAAATTCAGATATATAACTAGATGCTACTAACGTAGAACCTAAAGCTGCAGGAACTGCACCTACACCAAGAGTTGCTGCACCAGCTGTTGCACCTCCAGCCGCACCCACAGACAATGCTTTATCAGAAAATGTTGTGCGAAACATCATCCCTAGAACCTCACCAAACATTTCAGGTGATGCCCTTAAAAACCTAAGTCCACCAAAACCTTTAGCTTCAAAATCTTTTAAAACTTCACTTTTGTTATCTTCTAATACTTCTAAAGTTTTTTCTGTTTCAGCAATTTGTTGATAGTCTACTTCTGCTAGTGGATTTAAAATGTCTGTTGCTTCTTCAGCGGCACTACCTCTTGCGTATCCCCTTTTAAATGAAGAAAAAACATTACTTAAATAATCTGATACTGTTCCAAAAACTCCATCTTCATCTTCATCTTGAAACTCCGTAGAAGTTTCCTGAGATGGTGATTCCGAAAAAAGGCTTTTTTTTTTACTTTCTAATGAGATATCTAGATTATTTTGAGTTATAAATTTTGATAGATTGTTTTTTAATTTTTCATCTTCCTCTATCATTTTATTAAAATCATCAAGATTAGGAGGTAAATTAACGCCTTTATCTTTAAGAATATTATATAATTTTTCGTTCATTAATTATTAATTAAATATTTTTTTTCTATACTCATCAAGTAAATTTACTGCTTGTTCTTTTACATCAGAATTATCAATTTTATTTATCATACCATTTAATATATTTTCTTGACTTTTAAAAATTTCTTCTGCTCTTTCGCTTTTATTTGTTTTGGTTTTATTTAATGTATCATTCAATACTTTTTCAAAATCTGCTATTTTATTCTTGATTTTATCTAGTTGTTTTTCACTTTCATCTAATGTCTTTTCATCTGAAGATCTTTGTCTTTCAATTTCATTTAAGTCATCAGTGTACTTTTTAAGTAAATCATTGTCTTCAGGTGAAAGTATTTTATTTGTGCTTGATTCTTTTTTTGATTCTAGTTCTTCTATCTTTATTTTTAACTCTTCTTCTGACAAACTTTCTTCAACCAATAAGTTTTCTAATTCTGCGTTTAATCCTTCTTTTGTTACACCTTCATCTATATCATTATCATCTTTTCCTTTAAGTATACGTAAATCAATTACGTCTAAAGCATTATTTAAAAATGGTCGTTCATTCTCAGCTAAATTATCTATTTGATTATTATAATATGCTTCATATAATCTATCTATTTCTTCTTGTGATATTTCTAAATTTGCTTCGCTTGGATCAACATTTTTATTAATGTCTGCTACAACACTTTTTGCTTGTAAGACTTTTACATCGTCACCTACTTTTATCCTAATAATTTTATTCTCGTCTTCATCTTTACCAAGTCCTATGATCTGTTCAATTGGAAAAGATTTTATGTTACCTTCAGCATCCTTGACTTGAGCTGAAACTATTTTTTGAGTTCCTATACCCTGTATATAAAAATATTTTTTACCATCTATCTCATCATCACTTACTGCAAATGATCTTAAATCATCATCTCCATTTTTACCTTTATTTGCTTCGTTTATATTTTTTATTCTTAAGTTTTGTTCTCTTAATCTATCTAGTTCGTTTTGTATTTGGATATCTAAGTCTGAAGTAATCATTTTAATAAACTCATCATTATTAGTAGGATCATTTAACCAACCAGAAACTTTTGTTATTGTTGTTGTTTTTAAAATTGAATCTTTTAATTCTTCTACTGCTTGTTTGTTTAATATTGGTTTACCATTTTCGTCTGTTAGTATAAAATCATTTTCATCTTTTTCATAAATACTAGTAAAAATACCCTTTACAGTATATGTTTCTCCATCTTTAGTTTTTCCTTGATAGCTCATTGATGTTTTAGTTTGATCATCTAAAATGCCTTTTGCAGTTTGAGATATATACTTTCTTTCATCTATCGCTTCATTTTTTAGATTAGTAAAAGATGTAGTCACATCATTAGCCGTAAATATGTTGACAGGATTTGTAACATTTTGTGATGCACGATTTAATAAATCTACTTGATTTGATACAACATCTTTATTGGTATTCAAAAATTTTACAAAATCATCGTATTGATCTTTTAACAATTTAGAATTGTTTATACCTCTTTTGATTTGATTTACACCTTGTTTTAATTGCAACTGAAACTCGGGGTTGTTAAAATTAAAACTAACTAAACCAAGCTTACCTTTTTTAGTCATGTTACCTTTAACTTGTTCTACTAAGGTATCAACTCTTGCATTTATAAAATTATTATGTTCTAGTTCTGCCTGATCTTTAAGAGCTCCTAAGTTATTTAATATGTCATTAGCATATTGAACTTCTTTTCTTCTTGTTGCTACTAACTCGTCTAATCCTTTCTGTAATTCTTTTTGACCTTTATCCAAAGTTTTTGTCATAAATGGATTTGGATCATATACAAAAAGATTTGATCTTGAAATTGCACTGCCATATGGATTAAAAGTTTCTGCCATATTAATTTGTATATACCACGTTTGGTAAGGATGTTGTTGGTGTGACAAAAGATCTTAATTGAAGATTACCAAATAAACCTTGTTCTTCAGGTGTGCCTAATACTCCTTTTGATAAATCTCTGGTTTGTTGAAAAGGATTTACACTTGGTGTTGGTTGTGGTTGTACATTGAATGCCCCAGCCGCACCAGCAAAATCAGCAAAACTTTGAGCCGTTCCACCAACAGCAGAGAACCCAGCTTGTATTTGTTGTGCTCTTGCTTGTGCTATTGCAGCTCTTTGTGCTGCTAATGCTTGATTAAATTCTTTTTCAATTCCCATTCTTTGTAAACCTAGTTCACCTTGTCTTTCTGCAAATCCAAGTTCTGCACTTGCTATTGATTCTTGTTTTCTTGTGTCTGCTCTAAACTCATTTTGTTGTGCTATTCTTTCAAACTCTGATCTTGTTATAAGTCCTTGTTCTAATGACTCTTGTGCTCTTGTTAGTTCTCTTTCTCTTTGTGCTTGTGATTGTATATCTATCTCTCTCATTCTTCCTGCTTCTGACATACCTGCTAAACTTATTGCCCCTAACAACCCCGCGCCATCTCCTGCAGCAGCTCTTGCTGCTTCAATCTGATTTGCAGTAGTTCTTCTTGCTTCTTCTCTTAAAAGTTCTTCTCCAGCTACTCTACCACCTCCTGCTCCTATCATTCTGTCTCTAGAAGATTGTAAGGCTGCATCTGCAAAACTTCT
>Ga0160423_10004828_pt1 | contig 11055 bp, 8 predicted proteins | sample CRUFie14St8metaG_FD_108191 | JGI IMG/M metagenome (GOLD analysis project Ga0160423, IMG submission 108191) | Marine microbial communities from the Costa Rica Dome - CRUD Field 142mm St8 metaG | ecosystem: Environmental > Aquatic > Marine > Oceanic > Photic zone | place: Costa Rica: the Eastern... | reverse complement strand
TTGGCTCCATACATGCGTGTTGCAATGGCATTGACCTTGTCCTCGATGGAATCATTTGGAGCAACGAGGGGAAGGAATGGACGCCCAGCAGCAACGTGATCATGAATCGCCTCAACAACAGCATGAGCAAGGTCTGCTCCTCCTTCCCCACCTTTGGCGTGAACTTCCGTTCGACAAACACGAGCAGCACCACTTGCACGAGCAGCTGTTTCAATCGCTTCCAATTCTGCTTCTGTATCACTCATGAATTCATTGATCGAAACAACGACGGGAACGCCGAATCGTGCCATGTTCTTGATGTGACGATCGAGGTTCGACGTTGCTCCTGTGATAACGGCTTGGACATTTTCTGTTTCAAGTTCTTGCTTTGTAGGTCGATATCCACCACGTTCTCCAAACGCTTTACCATGCAACTTCATCGAGCGAACAGTAACGTTCATGACAACACAATCAGGGGCTTTCCCAGAGGTGTTGGCTTTGATATGCATGAATTTCTCAGCACCCATGTCACTACCAAACCCTGCCTCTGTGACGACATAGTCGGCACATGACAATGCGATTCGGTCGGCTACAATGGATGAATTTCCGTGGGCGATGTTGGCAAAAGGACCTCCATGGATGAATGCTGGATTTCCTTCCAACGTTTGCACAAGATTTGGTAGGAATGCATTTCGAAGAAGCAGAGCCATTGCTCCAGCAGCTTCGATTTGCTCTGCTTTGATGGGATGTCCTTCAATCGATTCAGCGATGACAATATCACCGAGCCGCTTACGCAAGTCAGCATAATCTCTCGCAAGGACGAGAATCGCCATGATTTCAGATGCTGCTGTAATGTCGAAGCGATCCTGTCGCACATGCCCGTTGGCTGGACCCCCTAATCCGATGACAACCTCTCGCAATGAACGGTCGTTCAAATCAACCACTCGTGGCCAGAACACACGATTGGTGTCGATGTTGCATGTGTTTCCATGTTTGATATGGTTGTCAATCAGTGACGAGAGGAGATTGTGCGCGGAAGTTACAGCATGGAGATCTCCAGTAAAGTGGAGATTGATTTCTTCCATTGGAAGCACTTGTGATTGCCCTCCACCTGCTGCACCGCCTTTGATTCCAAACACGGGTCCCATCGAAGGTTCACGGATGACGCACGTTGCATTCTTGCCAATATGGCACAAGGCCTGCGTCAATCCGATGGTTGTGACCGTTTTGCCTTCACCAAAGGGTGTAGGATTGACGGAGGTGACGAGGATGAGATTCCCTTTGGCAGAATCAAAGCGTTGTTTCATGCCTTCCCAGCTCAGTTTTGCCATGTACTGGCCATGAGGAATTAGTTCTCCAGAAGGAATGCCTAATTTCCATGCAATGGTCTCAATGGGTTCAAGTTTCGCTGCACGAGCAATTTCCAAATCACTTGCCATGAACCTCTGCATATCCATTTGGCTATCAAATCAACCCCTCGAAGGAGGGTGAACCCTCCAATTTGCGGAGGGTTTCAATCCGACGGATTCACTCTTCCTTCATGGAACCGAGGTAGTCTGGTAGATCAACACCAGCCATCTTGGCTACATCATGGACAGGCGGGAGTGAACGAATCAAGGAAGACACGAAGTTCGCAGTGCTTCCACCTTCGCCACCATTGCCTGAATCCCAAACAGTGATCTTGTCGATTTGGAGGTTGGCGATGGCTTCGGTCTGTCGAGCAACAATCTCTTCAATCTTCTCAACCATGAGGAGTGTAGCTGCGGCCTTTACATCCCCGCCAGCACTCGCAACGAGTTGCTTGTAACCGTTCGCCTTTGCTTCAAGGACCGCCTTGGTACCTTCCGCTTCAGCGTTGTATCGAGCAAGGACAGCATCCGCCTCACCCTGAGCGATGCGGCGTTGACGCTCTGCTTCTGCTTCTGCAGCGATCTCAACCTGTGTCTTGGAAATCTCTTCTCGAACAATTTCTTCAGCACGTAGACGCTCTTGCTCAAGGTTGTATTGTGCCTTTTGGACTTCCATTTCAGCAGTACGTCGGGCAACTTCTGCACGGCGCATTGCTTCTGCTTCCTTTTCTTCGAGGTCCGCTTGGTAAGCAGCAATTTCGGCACGAGAGATGTTTTCTCCTTGGACACCAGTTGCTTCTTGCTGTTGGACATAGACACGTCGGTCGACTTCTGCAGCCTTCTGTCCCTTTTCGGATTCAGCAACGTTCTGGGCAACCTGAACTTCACGCTCTCGGTCGGCGTTTGCCTTACCGATTGCACCGTCACGCTCAGCGTTAGCAACGTCGACGAGAGCCTTGTTGACCGCACCAGCAGCAGCCTTCTTACCGATGCTGTTGATGTAGTTGGATTCGTCAGTGATATCGATGATGTTGACGTTGATAAGGTAGAGACCCAACTTGTGAAGTTCAGCACCGACGTTGTCACGGATGAGTTCGAGGAACGCATCACGGTCCTGGTTAATTTGCTCGATGGTCAAACTAGCAACGGTCAAACGGAGTTGACCAAGGATGATTTCTTGAGCCATCCCTTCGATGTCGTTTTTCGTAAGGTGGAGAAGACGCTCTGCAGCGTTGTTCATGATGAGCGGGTTTGTGCTCACACCAACCGTGAACGTCGATGGTACGTTGATACGGATGTTCTGTAGCGACAAAGCGTTGTCGAGTGGAATCGAAATTGTCATTGGAATAAGTGAGATTTTCTTGTACTCTTGGATTAATGGCCATACCATGACAGCACCACCATGAATACACCTCGAAGCTTTACCACCTCGAATTCGTCCATAGACGACGAGAATTTCGTCAGAAGCACAACGCTTGTATCGTGTTGCGACCAAAATTATCCCAAAAGCTGCAATAGCCAATACGCCAAAAACGATGAACACTGCCCAAAAACCTGCATCCGCCATGGTGCAAAGTAGAGTTGGACGTTTTTAATCACTTTGCCTGCACTTCATTCAGACGAGTCTCACTCTTCGGACGAGCCATCATCAAGTGGTACTACAATCATGGTTGATCCGATGACGTCGACGACTCGGATAAATTCGCCGGATGGCATCAGCATTGACTTGTCCTGTGCTCTTGCGAGGAGCGTCTTGAGTGTTCCATCGACTGGGACTTGGATTTCTCCAGTTTCGTTTGGTTTGATACGAGAATAGACCTGTCCACGTTGACCAATAGCATCGTTGTAATTGACTGTACCATCTGCTTGCAATTGATTGATGCCGTACATCATTTTACCCATGCCGTACATGCCTGCAGCAGCACCAACTCCTCCTGCTAAAACGGCAACAACGTCGCTTCCCGTCGCAGAGAGGCCGAACATTCCAGTCAGTCCAAACATCATGACTGCGACCGACAGTCCTTGAACGCTCAAAATTTCGAACGCGCCACCGCCTGCATCAATATCGAGACCGATGGCATCGGTTACGCCGCCGAGGACGTCACCTACCATCATGAGAAGCATCATGATGAAAAACAGGATTCCGCCGAGAACTGCGCAACTCACAAAGATGATTTCCATCAGTGAAGGTGCTTCAATTCCAACGAACTCAGTAATCATTTCGAATAAGGTCATGAATATTAACCACCGCTAGTCATTAATTGTCTTTTCCTGCAATCTGTCGTAGTTTGTACTGTTCTATTGCAACAATGATCGATAACGAGAGGCCAGAAAACAGTGCTGAAACGATGTTTGGCATACCAGCAGCCCACAACAATAACCACACCCAAAGAGGTAGAAACAGCATCAATGTACGACGAATGAACGGCCAAAATCCGCCGAACAGCTCCTCTGAACCTTCATCGAGAGCGCGAATCGTTGTGACTGTGCCAGGGTCAACGGGTATCATGGTGTTCGCCCAACGTTCACACGGCAGCGAGCAAGAAAATCAGCGATACGACCCAGAGACCAATACCGAACCCAACGCCTTTGCCTTGTCCTTTGATGGCATCCTCGTGGACTTCTCGACTCATCTTAAGTGGGTTGAGCAAGAGGTCGCGTTGTTCTTGTCGAAAGACGATCAGGGCAAGCATGAATGCAGCGGCTGCACCGCCGCCGAAGAGCGTTGTAATCCAACCTTCGACCTCACCAACAAGTTTGATCGAAAGAAACACTTGCGTAATTGCAAACATCATCCAGACAAAAGACCCACGTTCTGCTGCGGCCATGATAGTAGGATGACGGCCTTCTTTTTGAATACATGGCCTGCATTTTCTATTTTCAACCTTGATGCAGAAAGCAGACGTTCATGAACAATGACTCCAAAGAATGGCTATGTTCGGTTTGAGATACGCTGTCGGTGGCGCTCCAATCGATCATTCTCTCTCACCCATTTTGTTCAACCTCGTTCTTGCCCACCTCCGTTCACGAGGATGTTTCTCCGAACTTGATGCGTCTTCTGTTACCATTTTGGAAGCAGACCACATCGACGAGGTTCTTGGATGGGGGTACATTGAGCACGATAAGCACCAACCCATTTGGAAGCCAGCCAACCAAAAGCTAAGATCGCTCCAAACACATCTCATGAGCGAAGCAATGAATGTGATCGAACTTGAAGCAGATGCAAGGTTCCTTCCAAGAGTTCGACCAACTTCACGTCGAATCAAGAATGCCCAAGTCCCTGATCGTTCCTCTTCAAATGAAGTTTGGATCAATCTCACTTCGCCTCTCAAGCATCAGATACAGAGTGTGGCGTTCACACCCATTGATGAGGCATTGGATATTCTTTCAGTCAATGTACTTCGCTACGATGGACAAGGATGGTATTGTGCCACGACCGATGGGGAAGGTGTCGTTCATGTGGCTTCATACTTCGGTATCGATGCAGCAAGCGGTGCTGTTCTCGGCATCAACGGAGGTGGGGGAGCCGCTCGCTCCATTGCTTCGGCATGGATGAAGCATGGGGGATGTATCGTTTCAATCGGTGGAAAGCGACAACTCCCTGCAACTCTTGTGAATGCAAAGCCAACCGATGAGGTAGTTTTTGATTTGATTGTCGATACCGAGTTATCGCTCGAGCGAGCCATGGCTGGAATCGTTCAATTGAATCCAGTTTACTCTCCACTCCGTGGTTCAATCGATGAGAGGTTGGAGTATCTCTCGACAGTCAGTGACACCATTGATGGACGATGGATGCTTGCAGCACAACATCTCGAATGTTGGCGCAGTTTGTGGACGCCCCATCTCTCAGACCAGCTTCCGACCCTAGAACAACTGCTGACATGGTTGGTCGTTGTTGAATCTAGATTGGAACAAAATTGACGCAATTGAATGCAACAATCAAATGTCTCAACAAGAACCGACCTGCATGAGAGAGAGAGCGCTTGCCCTCATATGTTTGCTCCTTCTCTCAACAATTTCGAATACCGCAGCAGTTCCTGAGGAAGATCAAAATTTCCAGCCATCACACACAGGAGTTGATTTTCCAGTCGGGTACGTCGACTTCGCTCAGCAGGGCGGTGCCTTCGAAGAAGAACACCGATTGGTCTACCCTGCACTGAACAGCGGTGAAGGACAAGAGATGGCTGGGAACGGGCCGTTTCCATGGGTATTACTGCTCATTGACGAGAACGAATCTCCTGACAACTACATGCTCATTTCAACACGGATCGCTCAGCGCGGCACCATGGTTTACATCCATACTGAGATCGATAGTGAAACAAATCCAACATGGCAAAGCCTGATTGGTGCCATACTCAATGTCCAGTCTTGGATGAATCAAGCCAATCAAACCAACGATATCGTTCTGGGAATGTACGGTTCGGTCGACGAACAACATTGGGGCCTCATTGGTCATGGATACGGTGCAGTTTGGGCTTCCAATGTCTACATCAATTGGGACAATTTGGTTGCAGATGAATCGCTGCAACCCCCTCGTGCATTGGTCGGACTGGCTATGCAAGTTGATTCAGTTCAAGATCCAATGGTCACAAGTGGAGCCATGCCGAACATCGCATTGTACATCACGGGAAGCGCCGATGAGATTGCCCCGGCAACGGAGAACGTCATTCCTGTATTGGAGAATGTGGACGGACTCGCATGGCAAATCCTCCACTCCCTTGGAGCCAATCACTATCAGTATCAAGATACATCCTCGTTCTTGGAAGACTTCAACGATGGTGATGCATCCTTAACACAAGAGGAACAAATCGATCATGCCATGGAGCATATTTTGCCCTACTTCGATTTAACGTTGCGTGGTGACCATTCCAAGTTTCGAGAGGCCTTCAATCGAGAGAACAATCTCTACTCGTCCTCGGATTCGAATGGCTACGTTGATGAATTGTTGGATGATGCAAAACTGATTCGAATCTCCAACGTTACGAGTCTCAATGGAACGGTTTTCGGACCACAGGATGACGCGACCTTTGAAGCGTTATGGTCTATGAGAAACGGTGAGGTGTACGCCGATTTACCTTCGATGTGGACCGTCGAGGCTCATTGCCTTCTCGACAACACGACTGAATACCAAGCAACCATTTCCAATGACAATGTATTTTGCACAGTGCCAATGGAAGGAATATCCCCTGGTCAACATGAACTGAGGCTGGTTGTCGCTGTCGAGGGTGGGACTGGATTTGCAAGTTTTGATTTCAATCGTACAAACGATCCGATTGAATTTATCGATCCGTTGCCTGAACTTTTCGTCCCTCAGAGAGGTTCGGTCGTCCTCACTGCATCCGACGTTGCAAGCGATCCTGATGGGCAAATCGTTCGCATCTTTGGTGCAACGCTTCTCGAGAATGAATCGCACTTTACGGCTGTTATCAGTCCAGATGGCTCATCGCTCACACTGTATCACTCGGTCGATGAGGAATGGGAAGGAACGACCAAGGTCAATCTCATGCTGGAAGCTGATGGAGACATTCTCGACCCGGCAAACGTGACGCTCAATGCGAGCATCCTGCCAGTCAATGACCCGATTATACAGCTTTCAACCATTGAACAACAAACCTTGATCGAGGATGGGGCTTCCCTGTACCTCAATTATGAGAATTACTTTTTCGATCCAGAACAACAACCGTTGACAGTGCTCATCAACGGAGCGCCTCAGGGAACCGGAGATGCGGTATCGTGGAGTGTATCCAGCGATTTGCCCATCATCGAATTCACACCACTCCCTGATGCAAACGGTGCTGAAGTCTTCCAACTCTCCATATCGGATGGATTCAATCCCCCAATTATCGCAGACGTTCCACTTCGTATCGAGGCAGTGGATGACGACTTTGTTGTTGATGAAACTGCATGGTTTGTTTCGATGCAAGAAGAAGAAACCTTACTCATCGACCTTTCCGAATTCGCATCGGATGTTGATGGTGATGTCTTGACATGGACGGTTGAACCAAGCGGCGAATCCATTGTTGCAGCAGCCGTATCCGGACAAGAACTGCTTCTCTCTGCACTATTGGACACGTGGGGCACGGATGAAATGTGGTGGTTGAACGTCACTGACGGTACGACGACGTATTCGAAATTGCTCAATGTGAGTATTGAACCAATGCCGGATCAGCCTACGATTAGCAATGCTTCCGCATCGGCTCCTGATGCAACCACTCTGCGTCTGTCATGGGACTGGTACGATGCTGATGGTGATGAAATGAATGTTGAAATTCAAATCAATGGAGTCAGATCGAATGGCTCCCGGGAATGTAGCGAGATGGGTGCTTGCGTGGAAATCAACACCATTGCGTTCGAGCCCGGGTCGATTGTCAACATTGACATCATCGCCCGTGATTCAGAATTTCCAGATGTTGTGGTCCGATTAAATTCCATCCAGATAGTGGATACAACCTCCGCAAATACTGGCGATGGTGAGAATTCGAAGGCAAGTTCCAATGGAACCTTTGTTGCAGCCCTCATCATCGTTCCACTTGTAGCCATCGTTGGTTGGCTTTTGCTTCAATTCAGGAAGCCACCTCAGCAACCTGTTCCTGAGTCATCATCGGGTGGATTGCTAGCACGTGCAGAAGCAAAGGCCAACCAATCATAGTGGAATGTTCCCATGTTTCTTCGGTGGGCTCCATTCTCGCTTTGAACGAAGGATGGCCAGTGCTCGACATAAGCGCAATCTGCTTTCTGTCGGTTCGATGACATCGTCAAGCCAACCGTTTCGAGCAGCGACATATGGATCACCAAACTTCGCTTTGTACTCTTCAACAAGTCGTTGTCGAACCTCTTCCTTTTGGTCGTCTTCGACAGCATTAATTTCCCGTCGGTGAATGATGTTCACAGCCCCCTCTGCTCCCATAACGGCGAGTTCAGCTGTTGGCCATGCAACGTTGTAATCGCTTTGCAAGTGCTTGCACGACATAGCAAGGTAGGCGCCGCCGTATGCTTTTCGAGTAACCAGTGTGAGTTTTGGAACGGTTGCTTCTGCATACGCGAACAGGAGTTTTGCACCGTGTCGAATGATGCCTCCCCATTCTTGAACAACGCCTGGAAGGAAACCAGGAACATCCTCGAAGGTAACGAGTGGGATGTTGAAGGCATCGCAAAGTCGGATAAATCGTGCAGCCTTGATCGAGGCATCAATATCCAAACAGCCAGCGAGGACGTTTGGTTGGTTTCCGACCACGCCGATGCTACGTCCATCAAGACGGGCAAACCCAATGATGATGTTTTCAGCATAATTTGGGAACAACTCGAGGAATTCTCCATCGTCAACAACTTCCTCAACAACTGACACCATGTTATACGGTCGGTTGGGATTGTCCGGAACGAGCGTTTCAAGTTCCTCATTACTGCGGTCGATTGGGTCCTCTGTTGGGACATGTGGTGGTTCAGCATCGTTGTGATCGGGGAGATACGAAAGGATTTCCTGCACCAAATAGAACGCATCGTCCTCATCGTCTGCAACCAAACATGCAATACCCGATCGAGATGCGTGAAGATTCGCTCCACCGAGGCCAGCAGCATCGACTTCACCGCGTTGAACTTCAGGTGTTTCCAACGGGGAGGAGAGGAACAATTGTCCGTGTTCTTCTCCTAAGATGGTGAAATCAGAGAGACTTGCAGCTAGGGCAGATACGCCAACAACCGGTCCCAGGACGAGGCTAATAACTGGCACGCGTCCACTGCACTGCACCAAACGGTCGAGCAATTCGCCCGTACCTGCCAATGCGTCAATACCGTCATGGGCTCGTTGTCCTCCGCCATCCCAAACACAAACAAGGGGTGTTTTGGAGCGTTCTGCCATTTCGACAAGTTTGGCGATTTTCTTCGCATGCATTTCACCCATTGAGCCGCCGTGAACGCTGAAGTCTTGAGCAAAACAGTAGACACGACGGCCTTCTATGGTCCCATGACCTGTGACGACACCATCACCAAGGGTTTGGTGAAGGAACATATTGTGGTCTTTCGTTCGATGGGTAACGAACGTATCCACTTCGACAAAGGAATCCGGGTCAAGGAGCAAATCAATCCGGTCTCGTGCAGTACCTCGTCCTGTGGCACGAATAGCTTCCAGTGCCTTTCGTCCACCACCTGCTCGAGCACGTTCACGACGCGACTTGAGTTCGGATATTGGATCGCCAACTGGACTTGCCATACATCGCTCAGAACCGATAAGGTTCTTCATCGAATCGCTTAGTTGAGAATGGTTTGTTGCTGTTCTCCGAACAAATTCTCAGCCATTGTTGAAGCAACATCCATGTCGTTTGAAAGTGCAAAATGGAGCTTAACAACAGCAGCCTCAGGCGATGATGTCAAGCCATGTCCGAGAAGCCCAATGTCCTGCTGAATCCGTCCTTTTGAGTAGACGTTCATGTTGACTGGTCCGTGAATGCATTGGTTGACCACCAATGCTGGGATATTCAATTGAGCAAGAGCATTGTGGAGTTCGATGTTTTGAGGAGCGTCGTTGTTTGGATTTTCAATCGGTAGATGTCCAAGTCCGGTTCCATGAATGACAAGCGCATCGACGTTTGAGCCAATTGCATCATGAATCTCTTGCGTTGTCAGCCATGGGCCTGCAATCATTTGTCTGATGACAATGTTCTCATCGAAACGGAATGCTTCAGATGTGGATGGTCTTGCTTGGATGACTGTTCGTGCATCCGCATAGTGATGTCCTAGATTGAGGTTGACGTCTGAATTGTCGATATGGACTTTTGCAAGTGGCATGGTGTTGACAGGGCGAAAGGCATCGCGTCGACTCGAGTGAAGTTTTCGGACACCGGTTGCAGCATGAATTGAACATGCCCCGTCATCGCTCGTTGTGTGCATAGAGACAACAACCGCGTCGCTAAGCTCACCCGTTGGTTGCGGTCCTTCTGCAGCCCACTTAACAGCAGATATCAGGTTCTGTGCAGCATCCGAAGAAGCCCGATCGCTGGAGCGCTGCGAGCCAACGAAGGCAATACGTCCTGGTGGATTGCCGCCCTTCCCACACCATGCGAAGGCGACAGCTGAAGCGGTGATATGGAGTGTATCGGTTCCGTGTGTAACAACGACACCAACGCAACCATCAGCAAAGGCTCGTTCTGATGCATCAATGATTTGATTCCAATGATTTGGGCGGATGTCTTCGCTGAACATGTTCCCTATTTTGTGAACGTTAAGGTTGGCAATGTTCAGGAGTTCTGGAACGTGTTCAACCAATTCCGATGGCTCGAACTGAGCCGTTACAGCGCCTGTTGTGTAGTCAACCTTCGAAGCAATGGTCCCTCCAGTATGGACAATACGGACCGTGGGCAAATCTGGATTCATCGATAGCGCATTGGATTCGATGGAGTCAGTGGACGCTGATTGTTCGACGGATAAAATCTCGATCAAAGAGAGGGGATGACTAATGTTGTAGCCATTGGCGAGTTTGACAGTGAGATGTTCTGCAACTGCGGGAGGTAAAACAACGCCCTCAATCGTAGTGTCACCATCATGGGTTGTGAGTTTGAGCCGGACGTGGCTACCAACATCAGGGGCTTGTGCCATGGTGCTTGGAGTGGACTCCAGCCCTTCAACAATGCGATGGTGGTGCCGGGAGCGGGGCTCGAACCCGCGACCTTCGGATGTCTCAGACACCACAAGGGGCTTTGCACGTCATACGATCGCCTTGAAGGCTGCCCTATGA
>Ga0160423_10004827_pt1 | contig 11055 bp, 11 predicted proteins | sample CRUFie14St8metaG_FD_108191 | JGI IMG/M metagenome (GOLD analysis project Ga0160423, IMG submission 108191) | Marine microbial communities from the Costa Rica Dome - CRUD Field 142mm St8 metaG | ecosystem: Environmental > Aquatic > Marine > Oceanic > Photic zone | place: Costa Rica: the Eastern... | reverse complement strand
TTGGTATGGTAATCGCAGAGGCGCTGACTTCTTGCGTACCAGTTCTCTGCTCTACGGAATGCGGAGCAAGTGAAATTGTAGGAAGTGACCAAGGTAAGTGCATACCTGTTAATGCATCCACAGAAATATGGGGAAGAGCAGCAGCAGAGTTCTTAGACAAACCCCACAGGCAGAGTCCTTACAGCAGAAGTTGGTGTAGAGTAGCTGATGAGTACCAAGAACTTTACACAAGTATACTTAGTGAGAGTAATTCTTAACAGGCAGTTCCCAACAAAATTTTACCTTCTCAACAAGATCAAAATCTAAGGGGGGGAAATTAATTGAAAACTCACAATTTAGCCCCAAGAAGCTAATCGAATCAGTGCACCACACATCCAAAAAAAGCCTATTGGAATTTCTTAGCAAAAGAAACTTCAAAAAAGTATTAGACGTACCATCTGGCAATGGGTGGCTCAGATCAGAAATAGGAGCAGAAGCCACCTTTGATGGCATAGATTTATATCAGGATGAACTTGAGGGGTACGAAAACTTTTGGAAGCATGATCTCGATAGGGGATTACCAGATGACTGCGGCGGTTACGACTTAATATGTTGTTGCGAAGGTTTGGAGCACGTCGGTAATCCCTTGCTCCTTCTAAATGATTTTAATCGGAGCTTGAATGAAGATGGCATAGTCGTTGTGACAACCCCAAACGTATGGTATCCGCAAGCTCGATTACAGTATTTTTTAAGGGGCTTCTTTCCATCTTTTCCATCCCTAGCGGACAAAGTAAAATTAGGAACTCATATGCACATTACTCCTTGGTCATACCCTCAACTGTATCTATTTTTCAGGCTGGCGGGCTTTACACCGCCAGTAATAATTAGAGAGCCTCAATCTGAACCAAAGCATTTATATGAAATCGTACTTGGGTGGCCGGCAAAGTTATATGGATTGAGCAAGATTCGAGCGTCAAAAACAGAGGAAGAGCGCAACTTCTGGAAAACTGCCAACTCTAAGGAAAGTCGACTCAGTAGGCACCTTATGGTAGTAGCAACAAAGGTAATTCATGAATCCAGCTAAATCTAAAGAACAAGTAGCAGCCTTCTACGAAAACTTTCAGTCTCGTGGAAAGTATGACTATTTCTACGGAGACCGAGCACGCAAGGACCTGTACGTTGATCTAATTGGAAAAGGACATAGGATCTTGGAGGTAGGGTGTAGGGCAGGTAACCTAACGCAGTACTATAAAGAGGGTAATACTGTTTTTGGTATTGATGTAGATCGCAATGCCCTCAAAGAATTCGAAAAACGCTTGGGATTAGAGTCAAAGTGGATTGATGTTGACTCGGAAGACTTGCCCTTCGAAGACGGTACTTTTGACGTAGTAGTGTTTTCGGAGGTAATGGAGCATTTGCGTTTCCCACAAAAAACGCTAAAGGAAATAAGTCGTGTCCTGATTAAAGGTGGACGAGTAGTAGGTTCAGTCCCAAATGCATTCCGTATGCGCAATCGTATGAAATTCTTTTTTGGAAAACCCTTCGAGACAGATCCCTCTCACTTACGATCATACTCTCACTTGACTCTCCACGCGGAGCTTTCAACGCATTTCACCCAAATTAAGATCCACCCTATTTCAGGACATCTTCTAGGAGGAGGGAAACGAGGATTACCTGTCTACACATGGTTACCTTACAAGATACGGACTCTATTTGCCCTTGACCTAATCTTCGTCGGCCTTCGGAAATGAATTTTAATAGCTACGGCTTGATTGCGATTCGACCAGTGTAATCCGTGCGGTTCAGGAGCAAATGAACTCCCATCTCATTAAGAGTCTCATCCACAGCCTCGCGACAACCTTCCCAATGACCATAGTCATCAATTATTAAAACCCCCCTTGAACAAACCCTTGGAAACAGGTGAAGCATAGCGTGACGCGTTGGTTCATACCAATCCATATCTAGGCGAAGAAGAGCAATCTTCTCTGGGAGGTTATGGGGAATGGAATCTTCTACTTTGCCTGGGATAAAATTGAGATTTTCATTGGGGTAACAAACTTGACTGAGATTGGATCTAACCTCTTCGAGTTTGGCACAACACCAGTCTGACTGATCGTCCCCAGTCTTCAGTTGATCAAATTTACGGATAGCAAAATCACCATCCTCCTTTACCGGTGCACTCATTCCCGAAAAGGTGTCATAAAGATGGAGATTTCTGTCCGGTTCACCAAGGTTGATTAAAGTTTGAGCCATGGTCATCATGCTTCCTCCTCTCCAAACACCACACTCAACAATGTCGCCTTCCAAACCAGCGTTCACAATGTATCGAACAGCCTGAATATTAGCATAAAGACGTTCCCATGAAGACATTGAAAAACGAAGTCCTAACTCAATTGATTCAAGATCACCTGGGAGCAGATGCTCTTTACTAAGCTTAGGGCTTTTTTTCTTACGAAGTATCTTTTCAAGAAGTCCCATTGGAGGGGTTTTACAGTTGGGGTGATTTACATAAGGAGCAACTTTAAAGTGGCATATGCAATGGATTGTGATACTAGAATTTGGGATGAGACAATGTGCACAAAGTTGGGAATCTGAGATTACGGAGGTTGAAATGAAGTCTCTCCTTGCCGCAATCCGTGAGCGCTACCTAAAGGGTGAACATTTGGAAATCGGTACCGCAGCAGGAGGAACTCTATGTCGTTTAATAAATTTCTACAACAAGGAGTGTGGAGAATCACCACCCTTCATGGTAGTAGATCCATTTGAGTACTTTCCTCAGCAATTTGAAACAGTTTGCCTAAACCTGCAAAAGCATGCCATCGATCCAAAAGGGATTAAGTTTGTGAAGTCCGGCAGTAAAGAAGCATTTGCCTCTTTATCCAATCACCCCCCGAAACTCGACTTCATTTTGGTAGATGGGAATCATAAAATTCGATATGTTACCCAAGATTTGCGATGGGTCCGCTTTCTAAGACCCGGAGGTTTGTTATGCCTCCACGATTATACCCCTCGATTCCCAGGTGTTTACTTGAGTGCGAAAAGACTCATGAAAAAGTATTCAAACTACGAAGTCGTTAGTCAAGTAGAGTCATTGCTTATCTTGCGAAAGAGGAAAATGTCCAGCAAATGCGAGATATCTTTTATGGATCAAACTTGGGCATTTTTTCTGAGCCCGTTTTTCCAACTTAAAGCAAGCTTGTCCAAGCGATTTCGTAAATCAGAAAGATAAGATTTCGTAAATTGCATTTTCCATACGGCGCCCCAAACGATCCCACTTGAAGTCACTAAGGACCATCTTTTTTGCAGCTGTCGCAAGAGATTCCCGAAGCCTAATATTATCTAGCAGAAGGTTTAAGGCTTTAGCTAGAGAAGAAGCATCCGAAGGTTCTACTAACAAACCAGTTTTTTCATCTAAGACAATTTCAGGAATACCACCAACATTCGAACCGACTACCGCAATCTCCGCATGCATAGCCTGAAGTAATGATTGTGGAATGCCTTCGTTGCTGACACTAGCTAAGATCGCCACATTAAAGGCCCTGAAATAAGGCCAGGGGTCAGACTTAAATCCTACCAAGTGGATCCTTTCTCGAAGGGGGTGTGAGGAGAGTAAATCTGTAAGCATGGGTTCCTGGGGTCCCCCGCCAACAAATACGAGGTGCAGGTTTGGAAAATTGTCGGAAATCGAGGCAAAAGCATCTATTAGAATTTTGTGCCCCTTCCAGCTTCTGAGAACAGAGACTTGCCCTATAAAATAAGCCTCTGATCCTAGGCTAAGTTCTTTCTGCAGTTGACGCGTAGCTTCAGATTTAAGCAACAAAGTATCTGGAACCCGAATGGCGGTGGGGGCAGTAATGACTTTACCAGATGAGATGGAGAAGGTTTCAAGCAAAGATTGACTTATACATTCCCCAGTAGTGAACACAAGATGAGCAAGAGAACGGTATTGCCAACGGTTTAGTATATGTCCTTTGATTGGGGTGCTGACGTGGCGATAGCGGATTCTGCATCTCACCCGCTGCATAGTTCCAGCAATGAGTCCCGCCCAGCTATCTACACTACTGTGAGTAGCAATAACATCTGGATTAAAAAAATTGATAAGAGCACACATTCGAAAAGTTTCGCTCATCAACTTATTCTTGGTGAAAGTTAAATGATAGGTCTGAAAACCTTCGATAGTGGCATTTATAAATATTAGACTGTTTCGCGGTGCAACCAGTGCAATTTCGTGACCATTATCTCGGAACCAACGCATTTCCTCCATAATACGGATTTCCTGCCCTCCCCAACCGAGAGAAGCTTCGGTGTGTAAAATACGTAAGTGCTTCAATAAACTAGTAGTTGTGTCTGGTGATAGCCACATGCTCGAGACGCAACATTTCCTCTCTCAGGGACTCTTCCCAAACGAGCTTCTCCCTTACCTGACTCACGCCAACCTTAGGGTAATCCATAAAAAACTGTTCGTCGAAATTGAGATTCTGCATATGCAAAGCACGAACTAAATCCTCCCTCAAGTTTTCCTGTTTTCCTACCATACCTATGGATGGATGAACATACCAACTAAACATTTCAGAAACGTAGCCGGGGCGCTTAGCCTGAACATTTCGAACAAAATTGCTAAAGTTGCGGTCTCCAAGACCATTAAGGTATGCATTAGGATGCCAATAAAGATGATTTTTATTATCTACAAAGTGCTTCCAATTCACTTTGGTTTGGCTCATGTAGCGCCACCATGACTCGTACCATGAAAGAGGATGTCTAACAAAACAAAACGTAAAAACAGAACGCATGTCGCACCACAAAGAACTAGGTAAAAAACGTCTCCAGAAAGGCTGAAAGCTAGGGCATTCCGAAGAGCGATACCAGTCTAAGTGCTTGTGGTAACCAAAATCTCGATAAACCAATCCCGCTTCTTTAAGCGCTGTGGTAACCCAGTTTCCTCCAGTTTTGGGAACGTGTAAAAATACACCTCCACTCTTTAGCAGCAGTGCCATATTCTATTTTCAAAATTGAGCAAGTTATCTGGTGCGTAATAGTTCGTATTTAAGATAAACCTCATATGCATTGGCTAGAGCAATCTTAAAACCCAAAACACCATCTAGGAAGCCAGCACGTAAAACAAATGCCCGAGAAAACTTCCACAAAGCTCGAATAATTCCTTCGAAAAAGAATGTCCGACGACCCAAAGCAAACTGATGTTCTGCCCACAAAGAGGCGTAAGTTTTAGATCTTCTCCGAAAGTCTTCCCATGAGCGATAAGTGTGATGTTCAAGTAGACCATCCAAACGCTCGGGCTTTCCTTTCTGCAAGTCTACCCGCTCATGGACGAGTGAATCATCCATAGACCAAGAGTCAGACCGGAAAAGACGAAGATTCCAATCGGGAAACCACTCCCCATAACGAATCCAACGTCCGTTAAAGCAAACCATACGATTTACTTCGTAACCAAGCTTACTAGGTTCCAATTCTGTGAACAATTTAATCAACGAACGGGAAAGTTCAGGAGTAACAACCTCATCCGCATCGATCCAGAAAATCCAAGGTGAGGAAGCTGCAGAGAAAAGTTTTCTTCTGGTTGTGCCAAAACCTTCCCACTGAACTTCTTCTACTCGTGCTCCAGCGTCTAGACACATTTGAATGGAGTGGTCTTTGCTTCCTGAGTCAAAAACCAAGATTTCATCGAAGATATCAAGCGATGGTAAAGAGCGAAGGAGTCTGTCAGCCTCGTTCTTTACAAGCATACATGCACTTATGGGCAACTTATCATCCATGCTTTTGCATTACAAAAGATTTCGATTCAGGAGCCAACTAATGAGTGTTGTTCATACAAACTTATTTTTGTATTTTTTTTGAGATAATCGACAAAAGCAGCTCATGGAAACATGCCAATTCTCTGTTACGAGTGTATTCTTTAACTGATGCAGCTACTTTAGCACGGTCTAAAAAATTGGTACGAATAAAATCTTTAGCGGCTTGCTCAGGTTCATGAAATACTAGCCCTGTACGACCGATATCAACTACCTCCAATGCCCCGTTAAATGTAGTTGTCAAAACCGGACAACCACAAGCCAATGCTTCTAAAGTCGCGTTAGAAAAGGGATCATAAAGAGTCGGAAGAATCATGAGTTCACATCGTTGAAGGATATCTTCCGGGGTTGAAATGGCTCCTAAAAAATGTACACACTCTCCAACTCCGAGAGAAAAAGCCATACGCTTGTAGTTCTCTTCTTTGCCCACGCCCGCAACCAACAACCTTCCAGTTTTCTTAAAATCATTGCTGATTTGGCAAAGAACAGAAAAGAATTTGATAGCCTGAGAAAGCCCCTTCCGATCCCAGCCACTTCCAAGAAAAGCTAGACAACGAGAACCATTAGGCACACCTAATATTTCTGCTTTTGAAGATTCATCTAAGCAGAATCGATTGGGGTCAAAACCGTTTCGAATCAAATGAATTTTTAAAGTGCAATCAGGATAAGTTCTTCGAAGATCATGAGCTACCATTTCCGAGTTCGCTACGAGAACTTCAGCAGCATAAACTGACTTTTGCTCCAGCATTAAGTAAGCCCAATTAAGAGGATTTAATATCCACTTTAGCGATCGGCCATATTTAAGTTGAATCCATCGCTTATTTACCCCATCGCCAGCTCGGTAGACACTACAGTTTGGCCCTCTCTCTAAGCTTAATACCGCATCAGGTTTGGAGGCTTTGATTAGTCGATTTACTCGATTTGCAAAATGCAATGCACGCCACCACCCAGGACCCCAGTCCCCACCCAGACGAAATCCATCCACATCGGCGCCAGCGAAAACTCGCTTAACATCCCAGTCTTTTCCAAACCTTTTGGAAAAGTCCTCTGCAACAGCCTCTGCACCACCCGTACCACCGGACTTACGTCTAATAAGCAGTAATCGCTTTTTTGAGCTCATCAGTTCTATGGGAAAGAAATTTTGATATCCTTAACAAGGGAATTCAGCAGTTTAATTCAGCTTACTGAAAATCTTGCCGGATATAAACAATTTTGGAATGATAGGATCAATTTTCGACATTTGCAGGAATCTGTATTGAAGCGAATCATTCCATATATCGGACTACTAAAACCAGTCCAAACCACCTTCTGGGCTGCTATTTTGTGCGGACTTCTTTTTGGTATTTCGACCGGACTTGGTCTTCCCTACATGCTGAAAAAAGTCTTCCCGGTTGTATTCGGATCTCAAGAAGTAACGGGGTTGATACTTCTAAGCTCCGTTGCGCTGATCCCATTGTCCTTTTTGGTAAGAGGTGTAACAGGTTTTTTTAATGTGTATTTCATCAATGTCTGTGGAGTAAAGGTACTCGAACAATTAAGAAGAAAAATATTCGTAAAGTTGCAGGAACTACCTGCAAGTTTTCACCAGAGACACCCCATTGGTGATCTACAAAGCCGAGCAATCAATGATACCGAGCTCTTACAAAACTTTGTTCTGAATATTGCAAATGACCTACTTAAGCAACCAACTACACTTCTTTGTGCAATCGGTTATCTAACATACCTAACTTTTGAAAAACCAGAGCTCTCATACGTACTACTATGTCTACTGGTAATACCATTGTGTATTTTCCCAATCAGAAAAATTGGACGCAGAATCCAATATCGAGCTAAAGCCCTCCAGCGACAAACTGGTGATCTGTCAGCAACTTTGACGGAAAACCTGACTGCACAAAGAGAAATCCGTGCCTTCAACCTTCAGAAAAAGGAAGAAAAGAAATTCAGGGATCTCATTTTACAACTCTTTAACCTGCGGCTAAAGTTAATAAAATACAACCATCTAATTGCTCCTACAGTAGAGGTTATTGCTTCAATTGGCATAGCCGCCTCGATCTATCATGCGGCGAGGGTTGAGATTTCCCTAGAAGATCTAACCCCCATCATTATGGCTTTATACCTTTCATACGAGCCTATCAAAAAGCTTGGGAGCATATACGCTCGGATAAGACAATGTACCGCAGCACTGGATCGGATTGAATACATCCTAGATCATCCTATCGAGATTGAGGACCCAAAACAACCTGAGCCTTTTGAGAATATCAAGGGCAAGGTAGAATTTCAGAATGTTGAATTTTCATACGATAATGACTCCCCTGCACTCAATAAAATCGATGTGACCGTAAATGCAGGACAGATTGTGGCTTTGGTAGGTCCCAGTGGAGCGGGTAAAACCACATTTGCTAATTTATTGATGCGCTTTCATGACCCAAGTTCAGGGGAGGTTCTCATTGATGCAAAAGACTTACGTTCAATCACCCAAGCTGATTTAAGAAGTCAGATTGCATATGTGCCCCAAAACCCAATTCTTTTTAATGATTCTGTGCGAAATAACATTCTGCTGGGTAAAACGGACTTAAGCGTTTTAACGACTGAAGAAGCTGCAAGAAAAGCCTACGCCCACGAGTTCATCGAAGACTTACCCGATGGGTATAACACACAAATTGGCGAGAGAGGAAGTAGGCTTTCAGGTGGCCAAATTCAGCGAATTGCGATTGCTCGTGCACTAATTCGTAATGCGCCTATCCTAATTCTAGATGAGGCTACCTCCGCGCTTGATTCCGAAAGCGAACAAACGATCCAGCAGGCGCTAAGTAATCTCGTAGAGGGCAAAACAGTTTTCATAATCGCACACAGGTTCAGCACGATCTCTCTTGCAGATCGTATACTAGTTTTTGAAAACGGTCGCACCGTCGGTGATGGGACTCACAAGGTGCTGCTTAAAGAGTGTGATCTTTATCGCAGATTACATGATGGACAAAAGTGAGCGTCACCCACCTAACTGTTGATGCTGCCGGAACACTTCTACGCCCACACCCTTCAGTCGGTTCAATTTATGCAGAAGTGCTGGAATTACATGGTGGTCATGCAGAACCATCATATTTGGAAGCGCGTTTCGCCAATGCTTTCAGTAAGCTTTCTATCAAAAAGAACATGGACAAAATTTTCTGGATGGAAGTTGTCAGTAGAACCATTGGAGATGCTTGTCCCGTTAACCGTTTCGAATCCTTTTTCGAGGATCTGTGGAATACTTTCGCTGAAGGGCGGCGTTGGTCAATAGCCTCTGGTGTTGAAGAGACTCTGGATGCATTCCGAAAAAAGGGACTTGGGATATCTGTACTTTCGAACAACGACGGACGTTTGCATAAAGTGCTCTCTGACTTAGGAATACGGGAATGGTTCCATGGGATATTTATTTCAGAAGAAATCGGCAGGTCAAAACCCTCTGCTGAAATATTCAGACATGTAGAACGTAATTTAAACTACAAACCAGTGGAACTCATGCACATTGGAGATAGTCTCGAAACCGACTACTTAGGTGCAATTAGGGCTGGATGGCAGTCAAAACTCTTGAGAAGAGACAGACCAAGAAGGGTTCCTAGAAAAGACTGGTGGCAAGACTGGAAATATGCCCTAAAGTGCTTGAATAGCTGATGCTAAAAGCGCGGTATCCTTGATTCCGGGTGCAGTCTCAAAACCACTATTTAGATCTACAAACTCTGTGCCAGTAGCCTGAATTGCCTCCTGCAGATTGAGAGGACTTAGACCTCCTGCAAGAATCCATGTCTTACTGGGGTATAAAGTTTTGTAATCCCGAAAAAGCCCCCAGTTTCCTATCTTCCCAGTCCCCCCAAAAGCACTCTTGGAGTAAGCATCCAGTATAAATGTGTCAGCGAAAGCCAAAAGGTTCTTTGGGAAATCAGAATCGGGAGGTATTTTCGGAGCTAACCAAAGGTTCTGTTTGCCGAGGCAATTAGCCCAGTCCAAAAGTACGTCAGTAGGCAGGTCTTGTGGATTGAAGTGAATTTGGAAACGATCGAAACCAGCAGTCTTGCAAGCTTTTAGCTTGGCAATATCTGGTAACACATCGACCAAAACTCTCTGTCCAACAGGAATGATCGACAAAAGTTTCTCAGCAAGCTTCAGGTCAACCGATCGTGGTGAAGGTTGGTAAAGATTGATACCAAACCAGTTCACTCCAGCTTCGACCAACTCAGTAACATCATTTTCTTGAGTGATGCCGCAGACTTTTACGATAGGTTTTGCAAACTTCATCTTATGATTGTAGCAATGCTTCAATCAGGCTATCAAGGCTAGCTTCAGTTGCCTCAGCAGCCAATGGCAATTCATAATTTTTTAGAGCTTTAGTCGTCTTAGGTCCAATGCTAAAGAGTCTTGGATCTCCGTTAATTTTCGTTGCAAGATAGTTGGCATAGGACTCTACGGTGGAAGAGCTGGTGAAAAGGATAGAGTCGGCACCCTCTTCGATAAGAGTGAGACCTTCCCAAGTGTCGGACGGATCTGACAGGTCAGTTCGGTAAACCTGCAGTTCGTCAACAATAGCACGGCCCTTCAGAGAGAGAATTTCTCTTAGCTTGGGACTGTTTCGGCTTCCGGTCACAACAAGAACATTGAGATTCTCAATGTTTTCAAAGTCGAGAATGTCCTGAGCAAGATCTTCGGAGACAGCATTCTCCGGGACGACATCAACTTGAAGATGAAGCTTACGAAGTTCCTCGGCTGTGGCATCCCCAATAGCGGCAATACGCATAGGACCAAGACACCGAAGGTCTTCAAATGCCTTGAAAAAGAAATCGAAAAAGTGCCGGACCCCGTTGGTGCTAGTAAAGATAACCCACTCATATGTGGCGAGACCTGCAAAGGTCTCAGTCATAACCTCGGGCGAGGTTTCTGGTTTAATTTTAATGAGAGGTAACTCAAGAACCTCAGCTCCCATTTCCTCAAGCTTATGGCGAAGCTTCCCAGCTTGCTCAAGAGCTCTGGTAACTACAATTCGACGACCCAGTAATGGCAGAGCACGACCTTCACTAGGATCCTCCATATGAGTGACTGCCTCACCAATTAAAAGGAGAGCAGGTGCCTTTACATCCTTGGACGATACTGTGTCCGGTAGCTCGTCAAGAGTGGTGGACCAGGATTCCTGCCTAGGTAATGTGCCCCAGCGGATGATAGCTACAGGAGTATCTTCAGACATTCCTCCGGCAATAAGGTCATTTGTGATACGGTCAGCCTGACCTACTCCCATGTATAT
>Ga0160423_10004826_pt1 | contig 11057 bp, 9 predicted proteins | sample CRUFie14St8metaG_FD_108191 | JGI IMG/M metagenome (GOLD analysis project Ga0160423, IMG submission 108191) | Marine microbial communities from the Costa Rica Dome - CRUD Field 142mm St8 metaG | ecosystem: Environmental > Aquatic > Marine > Oceanic > Photic zone | place: Costa Rica: the Eastern... | reverse complement strand
GTCGTCGGAGGGAGCGAGCGCCAGGGGGGCGAAAGCGATGTGCACTACTTGTATACCTACGTCCAACAATGATCCTCATGTTGAACCCAAACCGAGTCTTACACCCGCCCCTGCAACGGCGGTCCGTTACTTTTGAGTTCGCGAGCGTTTTGTTCTTCTTCGATATTTTTTTTCGCGTTTCGCGAAAAGGTTTTTTCGTGTCTGCAGACGGAGCGATCATGTCGTCGATTGCCCCGCCGCAGCCAAAGTACCACCACTACCGACCCCTGGAGGGGGACGCGAGGGTCCGGGCGGAGCCCAGGCCCTGCCTCAAGTGCATGGTCTGCCTCTCGCCGTGCCGCTGCGACGCGGAGGCCGAGGAGCGGAAGAGAATGAGGGAGGCCCGGGAGGGGGAGGGGGCGTCGGCGCTGAGACCGCCTCAGCCGTCCCGCGGCTGGTGCCGCACAATCCCGTCGTACTCTTGGTCGGATGGGGACCACCCGGACCATGCGGAGGCCATGGTCACAGTCCTTCTCGGCAGGGAGGAGCTCGGCGCGCCTGGGGAGGTGCGCAAGGAGAACGTGTCGGTCGAGTTCACTCAGACCTCGGTCAGCGTGGAGATCGCTCTGGCCGGTGACCGGCGTTGGATCTTCCGGCGCGACCCGCTCTACGAGCCGATCGACCCGTGCGCCAGCGCGTGGTACCTCACCGCGAGGCGGATCGTGCTGAAGCTTGCCAAGGCCGACCGCAAGAAGAAGTGGCCTGGCCTGACCCCGGTCTTCGCCACTCTGGAGCGCAGGGGGAACGACGCGCTCGACTTTGGGCTGGCGGCCATGACGGGCAGCACGGGACACCTTGAGCAGCGAAAGCCGCCGGTGGAGTCCGCCATCATTGCGAGCTCCGAGAGGGACTACTGGCAGGGCCCGCCGAAGTACAAATGGACAAAGGACGACAGGGCTTACCAAAACTAAGGAAGTGATGAAGTACCAAAAAAAAAGAGATTCAAAACGACTTTACGCGGTTGACGGTCCTCTGCACTCGTTAGGCAGTCGTCCTGAGCTCCCGCGGCGCCCTCTTGAACAGGAGCGCGGTGGCGAGGAAGGGGGCCAGAATGCAGGCCGCCGCCGCTGGCATGGCCCCCCTCGTTGCGCAGGCCACCCCCGCGGCCAAGCCTATCGCCACCCCGAAGGCCTGGTACCTCCGACAGTTCCTCTCCACCTTCTCCAGGATGTCCGTGTAGGTTAGGCTGGCGCTCTGGACGTCGAAGATGGGCGGCCTGTGGAAGATTTTGGAGAAGACCTTGGCCATGACCATCTGCCCCAGGAACTTGCACTGCCACACCGCGTGCTTCAGCATGCTCTGCTTGTACTGCAGCGGGTACCCCACCTGCATCAGCCTGATCAGGCTCCTGACGTCCCGGACCCTCGTCCTCTCAAAGGAGGGCAGGGCCTCAGCCAGGTCGCCGCCGGCCTCCAACATCCGATCCCTTAGAACCATTACGTCCTCGAGCCCGGAGTTCACGCCCTGCCCCAAGTCGGGCGGGAAGGCGTGCAGGGCGTCTCCGACGAGGGCCACGCCGCTCCTGCCGTCGCCAGAGACCCTGACGAACCGCTCCACGTACTGCGGCATGGGAAACCTTCCCCCTTCGCTCCTCGCGAACCTGCCCGCTTCCTCCTCATCTAAAATCTTTCGGACCGGAATTTGGGGCAGGGAGTCCTCCAGATAAGCGAGGAGGCTCTCGGCGTCCTTGAGGGACCAGATCTTGTGATCCTCCGCGGCGCTCACAAAGTTTGCCGTCCTGGGAGCGTCCGCGTCCGCGATGGGCAGAAATCCCAGCCGGAGCCTCTCCTTCCTCCTCCCCGACTTTCCTATCACGACGTAGGCCTCGCTGTGGACCGCCTGCCCGCCCTCCGATGGCGGCAGCGGGAAGGTCGGCGGGAAGGTCAGGACCTTGTACCGCAGGCCCGAGCTCAGCGATGGGTACTTCCTCATCTCGTATCCGTCCCTGCCCTCACCGGCCTCCCCCGCCCACCCCGCGAGGGCCTCCCTGACGCAAGACCGGAGCCCGTCCGCGCCCACCACAAACGAGGGCTCGAAGTCGCCGCACGATGCCCTTACCCTGAGGCCGCCCCCGGGCAGCTCCTCCAGAGACTTGCACTCGGCGCCAAAGTGCACTTCGATCTTTCCTGCATAGTCGCTTTCGACCACGTCGTGCATAACCTTGATGAAGTCGCGCCTCGGGATCCAGTAGTTCTCCACAGCGTCGTCGTTGATCGCCGCCTGCTTCCGTGTCACCTTGCCGTTTGGGTAAAGACGCGAGATGGCGAAGGACTTGCTTCCGACGGAGCTCTGTCGCAGGGAGTCCAGCGCGCCCACGTGCTCCATGAACTTCTGCCCGCGCTCGAAGATGCTAAACACGAAGGCCTTGTCCGGCTCGAAGTAATCCGCGCTCTCCGTCCTCTCGATGACGTCCACCTTTTCGAACCTAGCGTCCTTGCAGAGCATCATCGCCGCGGCGAGCCCCACTGGACCCCCCCCCACGACCACCGCCGTCTTCGAGTCAGGGCTCAAGGCAGACACGGACACGGATGCCCTCCTCCTGGTAGGTACCGGACCAGTTGCTGGTGCCGCAGAACGAGAACAAGATCGTGTTCGACAAGTGGTCGGACGTGAGGAGGGAGAGGACACCCCGGGCCTCGCATGGCCACCGCGGGACAACACCCAAGATGTCTTTGGCATGGTGCCCAACACGATCGCGCGCAGATTGTGATGCTCGCTCGAGAGCCTCAAGCTCTAGCTGTCTGTCCATCTCGAAATCCAGTCTTCTTTTGAGTGTAAACTGTTTGTACACTTCAAAATACATTCTTATTTCCGTCTGGACGTGTCCACCAGCCCCAATTCGCAGCAGGGAGCGGCGAACTCGAGAGAGGCAGGACTCGCCGACGACTAGAAGGGATCGGCTCGAAGTCGATCGTCGTTCGCCTCGGCCTGCGGGAGAACCAATTATCATGATCATGAAGGGGAAGACGGCACGGGTCGCGTGGGCTCTGGCCCTTGCGTTTGCCGTTTTGACGGCTTCGGTCTTCCTCGGGGCGAACGCAAAGCTCCTCGCTTTGGACATGGGAAGTGATACGACGAAGATAGCTCTGGTGAAGCCAGGCAGGTCGCCCGTGACGCTGGTGACAAACGAGATGTCGAAACGAAAGACACCCTCGAAGGTGGCCTTCAATAAGGGGGCGAGGCTCTTCGGAGAGGCCGCGGCGGCGATCGAGCAGCGGTACCCACAGGACGTCTTCAGCAGGATTCGTGACGCTTTAGGTCAGACGACCGGAGAGATAGAGAACAAGGTGTACGCGGATACCTTCAGGCCCTACAAGGTGTCGGAGGAGAAGGGCAAGGTTTTGTTCGAGGTGGAGGGCGGGGAGAAATACTCGTCGGAGGAGCTCACGGTAAGAAGAGAAGAGAAGGGAAGGACTCCGAGCGGAGGAGACCGTCGACTGACCCTCACCACCACCCACCCGACTCCGCCTTTTTCGCGATAGGGAATGCTCCTGGAGTACTTCGCCGGGCTCGGCAGTGACTTCGCGGAGAGCAAGGACATGCTGAAGAACATCGCGATCGTGATCCCCTCGTACTTTGGCCTGAAGGAGAGGATCGCGCTGGTGAACGCGGGAAAGATCGCCGGCGTCAACATTCTCGGCTTCATCAACACGGCGTCCGCGGCCGCGCTGCACTACGCCAAGGACAAGGACTTTGCGGACAAGTCGGAGGACATCGTGTTCTTCAACATGGGCGCCGCGTATACGGAGGCTGCCCTTGTGAGGTTTTCCTCGGTGAAGGACCCCAAGACCATCGGCCAGACTATCACTAAGGTGGAGGTGGTGGAGCAGGCCTTCAACGCCGAGGTAGGCAGCGAGAGCTTCGACCTGGCCCTGACCAACCACTTCGCGGACAAGTACAAGGCCGACAAGTCCGTGGACTTGAGAAAGTCGAACAAGTCCATGTCGAAGCTCAAGTCTGCTTGCAAGAAGACCAAGGAGGTGCTTAGCGCGAACACTGCTACGCCAGTGAACGTGGAGAGCATCTACGAGGACGACGACCTGAGGGAGAAGATCACGAGGGAAGAGTTCGAGGGCCTGATCGACGGGGAGATCCAGAAGGCGGTGCAGCCTCTGAGGGACCTGCTCGAGAAGACCGGGGTGGAGGTCGACGCGCTCGCCGCCGTGGAGCTCATCGGTGGCGGGTCGAGGGTCCCCGCCGTCCAGAGGCAGCTCTCCGAGGTGCTGGGCGGCAGGAAGCTCGACAGGCACCTGGACGGGGACGAGGCCGCTGTCATGGGCGCCGCTCTGTTCGCAGCAAACTACAGCAAGTCCTTTGTCCTGAAGAAGATGCAGCTGTGTGAGAAGTTTCCTTACAAGCTCGAGGCGGAGCTGGTCAAGGAGGGTGAGGGCGCCGTGAAGCTCCCGGACCTCCTGGAGTTCAACAGCCTCCCGGGGTCCATTCCCATCAAGGTCAGTAACCCAAACAACGAGGACTTTAGGCTGAATGTGGGATACGCCGGGGGGGAGCCCCTGCCGCCTGGAACCAAGGACCACTACCTCGCGTCCTACGAGGTTTCCGGGAAGGCGGAGATCGACACGGCCAAGTACAACGTCTCGGAGGACACAACGGCGTACCTGACGCTGGACGTCCTTGGAAACTTGGCGATGGAAGCCCCCATCGCTACTGGTGATTACTGGGAGTCCTTCAACAAGACCATCAGGGTGGTTAAGGAGGAGGCTGATGTGGAAGAGGAGGCGGAGGGCGAGGCCGACAAGACCGATACCGACGCGGGTGAGGGCGCCGAGGCCGACACCGACGTGGAGCCAACCGGGGATGCCGCGGCGGCTGACGCTGAGTCTGGTGAGGGCGGATCGGAGCCGGCCGGGTCGTCGCCGGAGGAGGAGAAGGAGGCGGAGGAGGAGGAGGAGGAGGAAGACAAGATGCCCGAGATGGTAGAAAAGGTCGTGACGAGGCGCAAGAGGCGGAAGGAGGTATTCACCCTCAAGTCCAAGTGGCTCAACCCGGACGACTTTGTTCCCGGAAAGAAGTACATCAAGCACGGCGCGGAGAGGCTGAGAAATTTGACCAAGGCCGACCACAACAGGAGGCTAACCGAAGAGGCCCAGAACAAGCTCGAGAGCTTCATCCTGCACACGATGTCCAACTGCAACGACGAGGATGTGGAGCAGGTGAGCACGGAGGGGGAGAGGGATAACATCAGGTCCGAGTGTGAGAAGGCCGAGGACTGGCTGTATGAGGGAGGCGCAAACGCCGGGCTCGAGGAATATGTCGCCAAGTACGACGAGCTCGAGGCGCTGTGGAGCCCAGTGGCGCTAAGGCTGCACGAGAAGCAGGAGAGGCCGGACGCCCTGGTCCGGGTGAGGGGCAAGCTCTCGGACTACAAGAAGACCCTGAGGGAGTGGGAGGAGAAGAAGCCCTGGATTCCTTTTGAGAAGCTTGTCAACGCCACTGCGAAGTGCGACGAGATGGTGGAGTGGCTCGACGCCAAGGTCAAGGCCCAGGACAAGCTGAAGGATCACGAGGACCCCGTTCTGACGACCAAGGAGATGGATGCCAAGCTGAAGCTCATCACCAAGGATGTCAAGAAGCTGCAGAAAATCCCAAAGCCCAAGTCTGCCAAGGACGCTGAGGCCAAGATCGAGGCGGACGCGTCGGACAAGAAGGCCGATGACAAGAAGGGGGGCGAGAAGGATAAGGACAAGGACAAGGGCACTTCCCACGAGGAGCTCTGATTGAGGTGGAGAGAAAGGAAGTCGTGCTACCGGCAAGCTCCCTTGGGGGGCTTTCCTTTATAGTACAGCTCCTTGAGGGCCTGGGGCGAGATCCCGAGGTGCCAGGACAGGATAAGGGCCTGGTTGAGCAGGAAAACCGGCAGGACTCCGCGCTCCTTCCACCTGCGCCCGGATGTGGTCACCCTGCCGCCCAGGAGTATGGGCGGGATTCCCCTCCTTCGCTGCCTGTGAACGACGTCGTAGTCCTGCGCGGGTCGGAGCGGCAGGTCGCGAGGTCAGCGGGTGATCTCAACACAAACACACCAAACACTTCCCAATTCTCCACTTTTTTGGGAAAGTGTGAAACTCATTTTATAAAGCGCAAGCGAAAGCGCTTTTTATCTTCTTGGTCTTCTCACCTCCATGAACGGAACACGCTTGAATCCCCTGCAGCTCTCGTACGCGTCCCTGTGGAAGAACAGGCACTGGTCCCCGTAGGGCTTGTGCAGCAGCTTCGTCCTTTGCTTCACCCCGAACTCGACCACTCTGAGCAGGGGTCCCTTGGACTGCGAGAGAGAGAGAGAGAGGGAGAGAGCGATTTGGGCGAGACCCGTCAGCTCGGCGTCTCAAGTGAGGGAGGCGACTTCATGTTCAGCGGCCGATCCGAGAGCGCTTACCCTGATTCTCAGCTCCGCGAAGGCTCCCCAGACCTCCGACCTTTGTCGTTCTCTCGACGCCTTCCTCACTGTGTCGTGCAGGAGCGCGTCGTACCCCTCGGGGAGCTCCGAGTCCGCGTGCAGGAATAGTATCAGGTCCCCCGACGCAGCCTTCGACCCCACGTCCTGCTGAAGCCCCCGTCCCCTCTCGGCGCTCACCACCCTCGCCCCGGCGCGCCTGGCCCTCCTTACCGTATCGTCCCGGCTCCCGCCGTCCACGACCACCACCTCCACGTTAGTCCCCCGCCCCTTCGTTTTCCCAAGGCACGACCGAACCGACCTCTCCACCGAGCTCTCCTCGTTCAAGGTCGGAAGGATGACCGAGATCTTCTCCTTCCCGCTCCACCAGGCCTCCCCCCTCTCCCTCCGCCGCGAGGTAGGCCACGGCCAACCCACCATGATGTGAGGATCGATCCCCTTCCGCACTCGATGCAGCCAGCTGCTCCGGCCTCTGTCAAACGCGATCCTGGGGAGTGAGGTTTTCATCATCGGCGTTGGGTTGGGAATGGCGCCGACCACCACCGCGGTAAGCACGGCCGGCATGGCTATGTCGGGGGTCGGGGCCTCCGAGGGTGGAGCGGGGACCACCGGGCGGCAGGGAAAGGACAGGGCCGCGGAGGTTTTGAATCGGAACGAGGCGTACCTCGCGGAGTTGCTCTCGTTCTCGTTGGACAGGAGGAACAAGGAGCCTGAGCTCTTGCGAGACGAACAGGAAAGAATACAGCGACAGCTTGAGGAGACTGCGTTCAAGAACTACAGGGCGTTCGTGGCGACTGCGGAGTGCATAGAGAAGGTTGCGGAGGGCCTTGGCAAGATCGGAACGGACCTCTCTAGCGTATATGCCAGGGTTCCAGAGATAGAGGGTCGGGGCAAGGTCTACGAGTGTACGCTCGAGGGGCACCTAAGGGACCAGAAGCAGACCAAGGCGGTGTCCGCGAGCGCGGCTCAGGTCCAGGAGATTCTAGAAGTGACCCAGCTCATGGAGACCTGCGTCCGCCAGGGGTCCTACGACGAGGCCCTCGACCTCGAGGCCTTCGTTAGCAAGCTCGTCGTCCTTCACCCGAACGTCGAGGTCGTGGCGAGCCTTGCCGCTAGGGCCAAGGACCTGTCGCGCCAAATGCAGTCCAAGCTCTTCTCCCGGCTGAGGCAAGGCCTGCAGCTGCCGGAGTGCCTGCGGATCGTGGGGTACCTTCGCAGGATGGGAACTCACACCGAGAGCGGCTTGAGGGAGGAGTATCTCGAGTGCAGGGATGGGTGGTTCCAGGAGTTGGTGGACGGCCTGCCGAGGCACGACCACTACGGCTTCGTCAAGAGGCTCACGGACTACCATCGCGTCCACCTCTTCGACGTCATCATGCAGTTTCGTGCCATCTTCTCCACCAAGGACGCCCCCGCCGCCGCGGGGGCCGCCAAGAACGGTGAGTTGTTTTTTACTTAACAGCCTTTCCTCGTGGCGGGCACGCGCTGACTCTCCTCCTTGAAACTCTCTCTCTATCTATCTCTTTCCGCTCCTCAGACGAGAAGTTCAAGTACGCGGACCTGCTCCACGTGTGGGCCGCGAGGAGGGTCGCGTCGTACCTCCAGCTCCTCAGGGGGAGCCTTCACCACATTAAGGAGGGGGCCAACCTGAGCTCCGTGTTCGAGCACTGCATGTACTGCGGCATGAGCCTCGGCAGGATAGGCCTGGACTTCAGGTGCCTCCTCGTCCCGGTCTTTGAGGACGCCGTCAGGAATCTCTTCGGCGAGTCCCTCAAGCGCGCCGTGGTGACCTTTGGGATCATGCTCGCCGGGTACAAGTGGCCAAGGCAGGCCCCGGACGCACAGCAGCAGCAACAACAACAGGCGCCGGGAGGTCCGCCCTACGAGCTCATGCAGCATCCCCCGCTCGCCGTCCTGGCCAATGGCCTCCTTCTCTCCTTCAACGAGCTGAGGCACTGCGCTCCCAAGGCCATGGCCGCGGAGCTGCAAGGTGCTTTGAGCGCGAGCCTGGGAGAGGTGGACCTCACATTGAAATGGTACGGCGTTGCGTCCGATTTGGACGACTCGGAGAGGCAGTCCTTCAAAGGGCTGTGCTCGCAGTACAAGGAAGTGATGGTGCCCTACGTCAGGGAAAGCTTCGGAAAGATCTACGACGGGGTGCGGTGATGGGCCCTGACAACCCCAGAGTTGGAGGGGCCTCGGGACGGAGGAGCCGCCGGAGAGGCCCTCGAGGCTTGAAGAAACGAGGCTTTGACGATGTACAACAGTATCTTATTGATCTTCTTGGCACCTCTTTCCTCTCTTCATTCTCTTCTTCGGGGGCGGGTCGTGAAGCTCCAACCTTCGTTAGGGTTTCCACTGCATTGCCGATCGGAGAAAGAAGATCGCAAGATCGTTGTCGCGCTCGTCGGTCGGCGTCGGTCAGTCGCCGTGAGGCGTGTCCGGGGTTATGGTTGATCACGAAGCGAAGGTTTAAACGCGGCCAGGGGGCCGAGAGAGAGAGAGGAGGGGGGGGGGATTGGAAAGAAAGAGCACGTTTTGAAGTGCATGATTCAATTGAAGAACCAGACACTGCGGAAAGGAGGTGCCGAGGTTGCGCAAGCGCACGCAGCGGCCTTCCAGAAATTATCACGTGGCCTCACTCACTTGGAGCGATCCTACCGGGAGCCACCCGCATCAAGTGCAAGGCTAGCGGCAACCGATAAGCCTGTGCCGTCATGAACGCACTTGGCTCCGTGAAGGTAAGTAACTTCAAAAACAGAATCACGCTCTTTGTGTATCCCGCCGCCCATGATTCTCCGCAACAATGAGAGTTGCGGGTCGCCTTTCCTCCTCAGAATGCCAGGTCAGGGGGGGGGGGACATGAAGGTGGCGCGGCCAGGTGTCGTCGATCGATCACAATCACGATCACGATCGATCCGCGGTACCGTGAGTTCCTCTTCAGTCCTCGCACACCTACGACGTTACTCTCTCCTTCGTCCCGTCAGGAGCTTGCGCCGTCGCGACGGTTCTTTTGATTGTCTTGAAGACTCTTCCCCGCTGGAGATGAAGCCTCTGGTGGTCGTGGGGTCCGCAAACGCGGACTTTGTTCTTCAAGTCGACCGCCTTCCCGCTCCAGGGGAGACGGTCTCGGCCTCTGAGCTCGACCTCTTTCCTGGCGGGAAGGGCGCGAACCAAGCCGCCGCGGCCTCGAGGCTTGGCCACGAGACACACTTCATTGGACAGTGTGGGAAAGATGCGAACGGAGACTTCTTGAGAAAGGCGTTGGAGGAAAGCGGCGTTCAACTGGTGGGAGGGTTGAAGACCGTGGAGGGGTGTGGCACGGGGTCGGCGTACATCTTTTTGCAGCCCTCGGGCGAGAACTCGATCGTGATCTTGGGCGGGGCGAACCAGAAAGGGTGGAGCCTGGGCGGAGACGAAGAGAGTGCCATAGCGGGAGCGGGAGCCGTGTTGCTCCAGAGGGAGATCCCGGAAGCCGTGAACGCTGAGGTCGCTGCGATGGCGGCAAGGCACGGCGTTCCGGTCATCCTTGACGCGGGTGGCGTGGATGCCCCACTCGGCAGCGACGTTCTGAGGAACCTCGCCGTACTCAGCCCAAATGAGACGGAGCTCTCGAGGCTGACGGGGATGCCCACCTCCACAGAGCAGGAGACCCTCGACGCGGCGCGGCGGCTGCTTTCCCTCGGCGTCGGCAGGGTTCTTATCAAGCTCGGGGCGAGAGGGTCCGCCATGGTGTCCGCCGTGGAGGGCGGCGACCCGGAGGTCGTTAGGCAGGATGCCGTCAAAGTGGACCAGGTGGTGGACACCACCGGAGCGGGGGACTGCTTCACCGCCGCCTTCGCGGTTGGGTTCGTACGAGGGTGGGGCACCGAAAGGAGCATGAGGTGGGCCTCGAAGGCAGCGAGCCTGTGCATCCAGAAGATGGGCGCCATGGTGAGCCTGCCGCGCGCGCAGGACATGCCCGCGGAGGAGGACTAGAGTCTCGTCAACTCGCAGAGTCGATATAATTACTTTATATACACGTATATTTATTGCGTTCGTCACTTGAAGCGGGGCTCACCGCCGCTCTCAATGACGAGGATGTCGCCCCTGGAGTCCTTCGCCACCCTGTACTGATCCGAGAGGTAGAGGGTGTCGAACTGCGAGTTGGGGGGGAAATGGAGGGAGATTGAGGCGAGGGTCAGGTCCAGCGAGCGAGCGAGGTCCGAAGCGAGGGTTGAGATCTCACCCAGCCCTTGCCAAACGGGGGCAACCCAAAGCTGGAACCGGACGGCACCACCACTTGGGCGTCCGTGAACTTGAAGTTTGCCCTCCTCGACGGGCTCTCGTCCAGGCCGAGTTCGCTGTTGACGATGAAGGCCGCGCCGTTCGCGAACGAGATCAGGTTCTGCAGCCTGCCCCTGCCCTTCCTCAGGTCAATAATCTGTTCCACGTCCGTGCTCACCCCGAATAAGTTTCGAGCGTTTGACGTGATGAACAGGGTCTCCTTCTCCGTCGTGAACACGAGCCTCCACGTCTTCGAGATGGCCGTCTCGCTGACCTTCACTGGCGCTGACGAGGAAGCAAGCGAGTCGCACACGTTCTCGACCGCCTGGCGCACTCCTGTGTT
>Ga0160423_10004824_pt1 | contig 11059 bp, 6 predicted proteins | sample CRUFie14St8metaG_FD_108191 | JGI IMG/M metagenome (GOLD analysis project Ga0160423, IMG submission 108191) | Marine microbial communities from the Costa Rica Dome - CRUD Field 142mm St8 metaG | ecosystem: Environmental > Aquatic > Marine > Oceanic > Photic zone | place: Costa Rica: the Eastern... | reverse complement strand
TGCAAGGCAAAGACCGACGTGCGGCCATGGACCGCATGGTGGAACACGTCGACCGCTCGACCATGCTGTGGTTCCGCTTGGCGTGGCCCACCACGCTCCGTGGATCAACCCGCGTCCAGGTGCACCTCAAGGACAGCCAAGGGCGCCTCATCGATGCTCGCGTGTTGAGGACCGAATTGCGGCCAACCGCCAGAAGCAGTGCTCGCGCACTTGTTCGACGCTTGGTGACGGTCCGTTCGATCAACGAATGGCCTCTTCCAAAACGCACAGACGACCTGCTGACCGACGAAGAAGCAGATTAGGTGGAAGCGCGGGCCTTATGGCGCGCCCCTTCGTCGCTCGCCTGTCGGAGGCATCGGAATGGAAGTCTGGGACGTTGTGGTGCTTGGCGATGGACCGGCGGGACTCGCAGCCGCGTCCAACGCGGCCAGTGAAGGCGCGAACGTGTTGTTGATGACCACCGAAGCCCTTGGTCGTCGTGACCCACGCATGGCCGATGGCCTCGCCGCGGCCATTGACGAATCCACCAACCGCGGCCACCGCGAAGACACCATCCGCTCCGGCGCCTTCCTCTCCGACCAAGACATCGTCGCCAGCGTGACCTCCTCTGCGGTCCGTGAAGCCGACCTCCTTGAGCGGCGTGGCGTCATCTTCCGCCGCGATCTTCGGGGATTGCCTCATGTGCGCCGGTTGCCCGGGCACGGCCAACCCCGTGTCATCGGGTCAGGCGATGCCGATTCACGTGAACTCCAGCAAGTGATGGAAGAGCAGTGCATGCGCCATGGCGTGGTCCGCCGCAGCGATCAAATCCCGCTCCGCCTGGTCCACACCGGTCAGCGTGTGCAGGGCATTGTGGTCGCGGATTTGACCGGTGGGCGCATCCTTGGCCTGCAGTGCAAAGCCCTCATCCTCGCCGACGGCGGCGCCTCTGACCTCGCTCACACCGGCCGGGGTGGATATGGCCTGTCGCTCGCGCTTGATGCAGACCTCCCGCTGCGTGACATGGAATTCCTCGCCTCGACGCCCCTCGGTGTCCGGGACACCTCGATGACCCTGCCTCTGGGCCTGCTTGCGGACGGGGCTGTGGTCTGCGAATCGGATGGGAGCCCCATTGATCTGGGTGACGACTTGAACTCTGCAGTGAACGCGGTCCGCACGGCCAAGGAAGCCGTCATCGACCTGCGTGACCTCGGCGAGGCCCGACCGTGGTACGATGCCACCTTCAGGCTGTTGGCCCAGCGCCTTGGCGTGGACGCCGACCGACAGACCGTGGCCATCGAACCGCGAGCCTACGCCAGCCTAGGCGGCATTCCAGTTGACGAAGAAGGCCGTGCCGTCATTGGATCATGGTCGCGTTGGTTCACTGGCCTCTATGCTGCGGGTGGAACAGCGTGCACCGGCCTCCACGGCGCCGGCCTCTTGCCAGGAAACCTCGTCCTCGACGCCCTGACGTCCGGTCGAGCGGCCGGAGCCTCAGCCGCGGCATGGTTGGTCGATCAAGCCCATGGTGGCTCGAATGCTGTGGCTGAAGCCGTCGAACAAGCAGAGGCTGACGTTGCCGCCATGATGGCACCCGTCGAAAGCGAAGACGGCGTGGTTCGCATCGGATCCGTAACCTCATCCGTCAGTGCCTTGATCCGAAACGTGTTCGACGGCGGCACGTCCGGCGACGAATTGGCTGCTGCGTTGGAGACCGTTGAAACCCTCGAGGTGTCTGCAGAAGCCCTCCATCTTGACGATCGGTCGTTGGTGGCGAACGCCAATTTCGAGGCCGTGCTTGCCGCTCAGCATGGCGTTCAACAGGCCCGTGTGATGCTTCAGAGCGCCATGGCGCGCACCGAAACTCGCGGCGTCCATGTGCGTCATGACCACCCTGACATGGACGCGGAGCAAATGCACCACACCCTCATTTCCTCTGACGGTACCGCTGACACCCTTGCGGTGCGCAAGGGCGTCTCCGGCCATTGGGTCCTCGCACCCTCCGAATCGGCGTGAGGATTCAAGGCAGCGTCGCACCACGCACACTCATGGGCGAGGCGACGCTGTTCGAACGCATCGTCGAAGGCAGCCTTCCGTCCCATCCCGTTGCACGTGGTCAAGGCTGGTACGCTTTCCTTGATGTCTTCCCTCGGAGGCCGGGTCACACCCTTGTCGTCCCTGAACGAGGTGTGCCCCGATTGGCTGACCTCGGGCCTGAGGAGCGCAGGCTCTTGATGGACGGCGTTGCTGAAGCACAGCGTCGTTTGAGTGCCGTTTTTGACACAGAGGACTTTCTGGTTTTGATCCATGATGGAGCCGGTGCGGGTCAAGAGGTGCCACACGTGCACGTGCACGTTTTGCCGCGAACCCCAGGTGATGGGGGGCACGCCCTGCCTTTCCTATGGCCGGATTCGCAAGGGGGCCGTGCGGACGATGAGGAATTGGCTGCATGGTCACAGGATTTGGTGAAGGCATGACCACCATCGGCGAGGACGGCTCCGTGGATCACCACGGTGAAGCCCTGCCGACGTTGACCAAAGCGAGCTCCAAAGTGCGGCTTGATGCCTTGATGTCCGTTCCGCAACCGCGCTGGGACCGGGCCATTCCTGGTTCGCCGTTTTGGACCAAGTTGGCCTTTGTGCTGCTTCGGATTGTTGCACGGGGGCAATTCAAGTCCATGACCAGCGAAGGACTGGAAGGTTTGGATCACGATCGCGGTGCGATGTGCTGTGCGTGGCATGTGAACGCCTTGATGGACCCACTCACCATCTTGCTGACTCATCCGAGTCATTTCGTGATTGGCGGCCGCCACGACCTTGTGACACGCCCCATCCTCAGTTTTTGGACACGACGCATGGCCGTACAACCCGTCGTGCGCAAGGCTGAACTTCTGCGGGGTGGCTTTTCACAAGAAGAAGCCCAGAACCTCAACGGCCGCACCTTGCTCAATTTGGCACGCGGCATATCGTACGGCCACGGCTCCGCCTTGTTCCCTGAAGGCACCGCCCACGATGAGGCCCACCCAATTCGCCTCCGTACTGGCCCAATGCGAACGGTTCTCGCTGCTGCCGCCATCGCCCATGTCGAGGGCCGGCCACTTCCGCATCTCGTACCGGTCGGCTTGCATTTTCGGGTGCGCCACCATTTTCGCACCGATGTTCATGTCGAATACAGTGAACCAATCACGGTTGAATTGGACGATATTCCCGAAGACCTTCTGGCTGCCGTGAAGCAAAACGACTGGAGTGAGCCTCCCTCGGATGCCGTGACGGCCCTTCGTGATGCGTTAACGCCGAGGTTGCGTCGATTAACGCCTGACACCGTCGACTGGTCCGAGCGGCGAGCCCTGCACGTGCTGGCGCATGTTCGTGCCCGACGTGAGGTTCGGGCTTTGCCCGATTGGCGCTCTGAAGTGATGGCTGCGCGGCGGGAGCGTGACGCACTCCGACCTGAAGGTGACCGCCCTCTCGACGCCATCGTCCCTGAACGCCTGAATTCACCGGCGCTCGATGCGGCGCACGCCGTGGCGAAGCGCCTTGAAGCGCATGGCCTCGATGGTCGCGACCTCAACCAAGATGGCCGTGGCTTGCGGAGGAATTCAACCATCGCTGTGGCCGGTGGGATCCTCCGCATCGCACAATTCCTCCCTTTCCTCTCGGTCTTCTTGCTGTCCATGGGGGTTCAATCCACCCTTGGTTATGTCAAGGGGAATTCAACCGATGAAGGCGTTGACGCCCGAACGACCTACCACTTCGTGTTCGCATTGTTCGCTTCGATGATCGTGTGGCCCTTGGTGGCGGCCGGGCTGGCTGGAGGTGCCTATGCCACAGGCGCCTTGGATCCGAGCGGTATGCCTGAGCTTGCTGCTGTCGCCCTGTTCGTGCTTTGTTTCCCTGTGTTTGTGCTCTCGGGATGGTCTTTCGCGATCGCTTGGGACGGATGGGTCGTGTTGCGTGGTGGCTTGCGGCGTGCCGGGCTGCGCGGCCGTCAAGGGGTCGATTTGCGAAATGAACTGGACGCCCTCCACGCGGCTTTGGCCGGTTGATGCCAACGGTGTGGTTCAAAACGGTCCGGCTTCAGCCCAGACCATGGACGCTTCCGAGGCCGGCACGCTCCTGCGTCGCTGGTTTGCCAGCGAGCGTCTCGAAGTTCGCGAGCAGCAAGACCCCCGCGCAGACGTCCACTTGGCCGTGAAGTACCCGCCGGGTCCGCGAGGGCACACCTTCACGGTGGTCATACCCAAAGGCCGTGACCTCGTCGCGGTGTCAAGCGTCACGCGTGTTGACGCCGGTCAGCAGGACGAGATGAGCACCCTCATGGGTGAAGACGGCGAGGAGTGGAAAGGCTGGGTTCACGAGATGCGGATGCACCTCATCACGAGCGGCGTGGACTGGAACCTCAGCATGGGGCATGATGGAAAGGCTCGTCCTGGCCCCCTCCAAGCGTTCAACGTTAGCCTCCCTATTTGGTTCGACGGCTTGAGCAAAAACGAGCTCATGCAAGCCCTACGCTCCCTCTGGATGAGCAAACTGGGGCTGATTCATGAAATCAAATTCGGTTTTGGTCAAGGCGTAGGCCGCCCAGGGCCCGTTGATGATTGGGAGGAGCGGAAGCGTCAACGTGGGCAGAGCGGAATTCGCCCGAGCGTCGTCGAAGAAACCGCAGAAATCCAAATCCTCGATGATGATGCCGCACCGTTCGGCAACGATTTCGACCCGTCGGAGTGGATTTGAGCCCCTCTCGTCATCTGACCTGAATGGGGTGCGATTAAGTAGGATGAAACGTCGAATTGGACCGCCAGTCCACTGGAGGTCGACCCCATGCGCCAATCAACGAAGTCCCTCAGTCTCGTCACACTGCTTCTGCTGTCCGTTTGTTCCTCGATGTTCATCGTCACCGATGTCGCCGAGGCCAACACCGTGGTGATCACCGAGGCCGTTCAGGTCGTTGACGGTGGGGCCGCTTCTGACCAACAGTCTGCTGTCGGTTCGGACAGCGAAGGAAACGTGCACCTCGTTTGGACCCGAAACGGGCAGCATCTGTGGTACTCCATGCTCTCGCCGCGCGGTGAGACCATGATCGACGCGACGCAGATCAGCAACTCCGGCCTCCACAAGATTGCACACCCTGACCTCGTGGTTGACGAGGACGACACCGTGCACGTCGTGTGGGCCGACCGCGCCGGTCAACACTCCATCATGTACTCCGCTCTGCAACCGTTCAAGGCGCCGCGCGACGGACAGGCCACGACCGACGGGGCCATCTCTTCCATCGACGACACGATCATCTCAAAGCGTTCCCAAAACCGCGATTGGCCCGCCATCGACGTCGACAGCAAGGGCGCACTGCACATCGTCTGGCAGGACGCTTACGATCCGCTTGACAAGTTCTTCGCGCAGCCACAGATCTACTACTCCATGATCGAGCCCGATGTGACCACAGGCTCCACGCTGACGCTCTTTGACGACACCCTCCTGACCCCCATCATCGGACACAAGGGCCACCCCGACGTCGTCGTGGACGCCAACGACTACGTCCAGATCGCTTGGGACGACACCCGTGGCGGAAAGGTCGAGCTTGTGTTCGTCGTTGACACCTCCGGTTCGATGTATTCCGAGTGGGCTGACGTGTGCACCGTCATCTACGGCGGCAATTTCGCCAGTGGCGGCTACTTCCGCGGCATCAAGCCGATGCTTGCCGACGCCAACATGTCGGTCTACGAGACCATCTACGGCCTCGGAAACACCTTGCCAGGCGTGGCACAGTCCGGCAACTGTGCGGCGTACTACAAGGGCGGCCAGGGTCCCCGTAACACCGCTCTTGGCACCACGGACAGCGACAACTCTGGCGGCCTCCGCGTGCTCCCTGAAACGATCTACAACGGCAACACCTACTCCGGGTATTCTGGCGAAGACTGGGGTCCCGGCACCAACTGGGCTTGCCTTTCTTGGAAGGACGCCCTAGGCAACGTGCCCGGCAATCCCCCCTCGACCTCCGACCACAAGTGGAACCCTAACGCGACCAAGATCACCATTCCCATTTCCGACGAGGGTCCGAAGGACGGTGACCCAGCAACCGGTGCAGACGACAGTGCTTCCATTGAGGAGGCCCACGACAACTGTGTGACCGCGGGCGTCGTCCCCGTCGGCCTCTACGGACAGAGCTATGGTGGTGCAGGCACCGTGGAATCTCACTTCCGCGACCTTGCCCAGTGTCCGAACGGCGTGGTCAGCCAGCAGACGCGAAACTGCCCTGGCAGCACCATCCGCAACACCGATGCAGGCGGACAGGTCTACGAGTTCCCCTCGGGCACGAGCAACAACATGAACCTCCTCGTTGAGGCGATGGTCTACATTTCCACCAACAATTCCCGTGAGATCTACATGAGCGTTCTCGACCCTTACGGGAAGATGAACAACGACGCACAGTGGACGCCCGGCGACCAAGGCACCAACGTGGTCGGCAACGGCTATGTTGAGGACACCGGCGCCGGTGCAGACGGCCACCTTGTCGTGGTCAACGACACCCGCGTGACCATCGATGACGCTTACTCCTTCCACCCTTCCATTGGTGTGGACCTGCAAGGCAACACCCACATTGCGTGGATGGACGGCCGTGACTATGGCTTCGAAAAGGAAGTCAACTATGAGGTCTACTACACCAAACTCCGCTTGCAGGGCGCAGGTGCTTGGGACGGCGCCGATCAAGGCTTGTCCACCTACGCCATCAAGAAAATCGATGACACGGCGATTTCCAACGTCGAAGGCCGGTCTGGCCTGCCCCAAAACAGTCCTTATGGTGGCAACTCCGTGTTCCCAGCCTTGCTGACCGACGACCAGAACAACGTCCACATCGCATGGGTTGATTCGGGGAACCTGACCGCCGGCGAAGAAGTGGTCTACACCCGCCTCAACAGCACAGACCTCACCGGCGACGGCCTGACGGCTATCGACCCGTGGGAGATTTCTCCGGTGACCCGCTGGAACTCGAACAAGCTCGGGCCAGAGAACGGCCGTCAACCCTCCATCGGCATGCCGCCGGCCTTTGCCAACGATTTGGGGAGTGGGGCGCACGTGGCGTGGTCGGACACCAACAAATGCAGCGATGAGGCCAACAACAACCGCTTCACCATCTGCTATTCGCACATATTGACCGGGCAAGTCGACGTCGAGTTGGACGTCGGTGAGACTTACTACCATGTCATCGAACCTGGCGAGCAAACGGTGTACAACCTCACCGTCAACAACTCGACACCGGGCCCAACCGATCTCGTCGCTGACGCCTACACGCTCAACGTGTCCGGAGTGCCTCAAAATTGGACGGCGACGCTCTACTTCGCGAACAACCACACGACCATCTTCCCCGACACCGTTATTCCGCTCGCGGGCGGTGAACTGGCTCGCTTCTACATGCGCGTCAAGGCACCTTCGATCTACCAAGCCAATGAGGACGAGTTTGCCGGCATTGTCGTGACCGCAAAATCCACCTCAGATCCGGCGATTCAATCGTCCCTAACGACCCTGACGAAGATGGACGTCGTGCACGGCATCAACCTCGAAACCTCGCACAGCATCGCTGACATCGAACAGGGCCAAACGGCCATCTTCTCAATCACGATCACCAACACTGGGAACGTGTTCGACCGGTTCGACTTCTGGGATCCAGCGACCCTTGAAGGGCAGGCCGAGTGGGTCCTTCCGTTCGCATGGCAGGTCAACTTCCCCACCTCCGTGGAACTCGATCCAGGCCAGTCCGTGACGAAGAATCTCGAGGTGAGCGTACCGACCACCGAGGACCCTGGCCTGTTCGTCATTTACCTGAAAGGATGGTCTGCCGGCGAGCCGGTCAAGTCGGTCCAGCAGGGCACCTACGACATCCTCGAACTGCAGGTCTTTGTCTCGATTCGCTCGACAGGAAACATTGTGTTTGAGGATTCAGAAATCGACAGCCTCGAGCGCGTTCTCCCCGGACAGTGCACGGAGTACTCCGTGCCGGTGACCAAGAACTTCGATTCTGGAGACCTTGTCTTCACCACACCCGGTGCTCCTGAAGCTCGGCCCGCAGAGGTCGACCTGCCCACGTGGCGCATGGAACACTGGACCGTTGAGGTCGATTTCCGAGACGCACCTGGCGGGAACACCTTGGGGTTGAACGATCCACGAACCTGGGAAATCCTTGGTGGGGACGATTCAGTGACCCACACGGTCTACGTGGAAGTCTGCGCGCCCACCAACGCCACAGCTGGTCTTGGCCCAGCGGTGACCCTCAAGGCAAACCTCGACTCCTATCCACGTATTTCCGATTCAGTGCTGCTGTCGACCAACGTCATTCACGTGTATGACCTCGAAGCAGGTGTTGACCCAGAGGTCGGCACGGAACTCTTCGTCAACCCCGGTGAGGAGTGGCTCTTGCCCATCACCGTGCGCAACGAAGGCAACGGCCCAGACCGCTACGACTTCCGCTTGGCTCGCGTGACCGATGCGGCTGGCGTTGACGTGCTTTGGGACATCGACGTGCCCCGAAACGCTCTGCAAGAGTTGTCGCGTGACACCTACCAAACCTTCGAGGTCCGCATGAACGTTCCAAATCAAGTCGAAGCGGGTGAATACACCGTAGTCTTCGAAGCCTTCTCCGAGGAGGCCTACCCCGACGACAAAGGCCGTGAGACGCGACTCCGCGACACCCTGATCTTCGATGTACAGGTCAATGAATTCCACGACATGCGGATCTCGATGGACCCACGGGTCGACAACCCGGTGAAGACCTCCGCGCCAGGCCGTGTTGTTTCGTTCGAAGTAAACATCACCAACAACGGCAACGTTCCTGATACCCCCAGTTTGCACAACCATACGAGCAACCGGGACGGCGACGACGTGCTATGGAACACCGTGCCGGGCATGGGCTCGTTGACCACATGGAAGGTCGAGTGGATGCAGGTCGAGCAAATTGGTGCTGATCTGTTCACCACCGTTCCCTGTGAGGTCCTCATGAGCACCGCCAGCGCCTTCCCCGAAGACCGCTGCGTCTACCTCGAAGACACGAACACGTGGCGCATGCCGCAGATGGACGCGTACACGACCATCGGCATGGTCGCAGCAGTGAACATCGGTACCGACGCGACCCTCACCACCCGTGACATCGGTCTGAAGGTGACCAGCCTCTACGGCGACGCCGAAGCCGGTGGCGACCACGACGATAGCCCAGAGTGGGCAGGAGATGATCTCGACTCGAACGAACTTATCCTGACCCTCCGTCTGCGTGCGCCAAACCTGAAGATCATGGAAGCGGAAGCCTCGCAACAAAGCGCCAAGGTCGGGGATACCATCCCTGTTCGTGTGGTGCTGGCCAACGACGGCAACACGCACGCCACGGACATTGAGATCATCCTTTGCGAACAGCGTCGCATCGACGATGACATCAAGCGCGATTTGCGCACCGGAGGCTGCGATGACGAAGACATCGTCATGCGCCAAGTCGTCGGCGCTATCCTTGCACCCACCGATGCCGAAGAGCGAAAGCAGGTCGAGGTGTACCTCCTTTACCCCGTGAGCGCCGGCAGCAAGGCCGTGTACGTGATGATTGACCCAACCAACGAAATCGTCGAAGGCAACGAGCGTGACAACATCGTCTACCTCACCGAGGAGCTGTCTTCCAACGCCCCCAGGCTCGACGTAGCGGCTGAGGTCGTCAGCGCCACCGCACTGCCCGGTGCCGTGGTTCTGCTGACCGTTGCGCTCTTCGGTGTGCTCTTCTTGGTCGGTGCCGCGCGACGCGGCGCAGTCAAGGCTCGCATCGCAGAGCAGTCCTCGCTGATGAGCGTCTTGAGCGACGAAGACGGACTCTGATCCTGGGTTGAGGCTCAGCGGCGTCGTTTGACGCTGCCAAGCCACCAGCGCAGGTCGCTGTCGGGCTTGACGGCCACCACGTGGCCGGCTCGATCCGCGAGCTGCCGCTCAAGACGCGCCCCGACTTCGTCGACCATCGCAGCGATTTCCTGACGGCCGAGGCCGAGGTGTTGGCCGAGGGCGAGTGCGTCCAAGCGCTCGTTGGGCGACTCCAGCAGACGGTGGACCATCACACGTTCTTCGTACGCTTCGAAGTCGGCTTCAACCGCCGCTGAAATTCGGTTTTGGACTTGCTGGTGGAGGGCGATGAGCGCGTCGCGCTGACGGTCCAAAGCATCGAGCTGCTCAGACAGGTGGCGGAGGTGACCCAACCCTTCCCCCACGGCGATTTTTTTGCGACCGCTGACGGCTTCAGCCACGGCTCGAGCCCCGTCTGGAAGCGTCGAGGTCAGCCGCATTGGACCACCTTTGGGCAAGTCGCGTTGCTCAATGCGAAACAGGTCAGGCCCCAGATCGATGCGGACTGAAACCGCTTGTGTGACGCTGTAGATCCGCTTGGGAGGCCCACCTTTGTCGCTGGGCACCTTCTCCTTCGTGACCAGGCCGCCGCGTTCCAGTTCTTTCAGATGCTTGTTGATGGCAGGTTGGCTGACTTCGAGGAGGTCAGCGAGCTGCATTGGGTAGTGAGGTTCTCGTACCAATCGTTCAAGAATGCCTCGTCGTACGTCGTTTTGAAGCAAGCGAAGGGTCGTGGCCGCGTCGTCCATCTTCTCAACCATTGGTTCAACAGTCGAGGCCTTCTTTGAAGCCGTCGTTTGTCAGGAGAACGTGAGGAACGCATCCGTGACCCATTCGATGATCCGCTTGGGTCCAAGCACGGCGTAAATCAGGGCCATGATGCCGAAGGCGAGGAACCAGATGTTGCCCGAACCGGGAAGCGTTGCTTCGTAATCCCACGTCACGTCAAATTGCTGCATCTGTTGACTGTCGTCTCCCCCGACCACGAAACGCACGTCTCCGCTGCTGGCCGCCCAACTGAAGCCTCCGTCCGAGGACGGGCCGCCGGCAAGCAGGTCCACACCGCCTTGCGGGCACTCATAGTAACCCTCGCGTAGCGTGCATTTGCTTGCTTCCGAAGCCCGGGCCACACCGACCCAGACGCCGTCCTTTTCCCACGAGATGTCAACCGTGACATCGACACTGTCGACCGCTTTCACAAGTTCAACGACGTCCTC
>Ga0160423_10004823_pt1 | contig 11060 bp, 11 predicted proteins | sample CRUFie14St8metaG_FD_108191 | JGI IMG/M metagenome (GOLD analysis project Ga0160423, IMG submission 108191) | Marine microbial communities from the Costa Rica Dome - CRUD Field 142mm St8 metaG | ecosystem: Environmental > Aquatic > Marine > Oceanic > Photic zone | place: Costa Rica: the Eastern... | reverse complement strand
TCATTTGATTCTACTGAAAAGAACTCACTGATGTGCTTGGCTCCAGAGCCCTTCAACATCTTTCCCATCCTCCTCGACACTCTGAATAGCTGAAGATCAGTTTGCTTCTGCTCATCACCAGGGCCCATCTTTTCGGGCCACTGACCGTTCCACTTCCTGAATCGTACAGGAGGGAGGGTTGTGAAGCAGGGATTGCTGTGTGACCCATGCATATTGTTACGATAGGTTACCTCGTAAGAATTAGCAAAAGGAAACACACTGTCCCAACTAACTACAGAGGGGGCGGATAGATAAGCAGCGAACTTCAGCAGCGCCTCATCCTCAGATGTCCCGTAGTACGTATCTACGGGTGGATTCTTGACTCTGCTGATAGGTCCCTCGACCTTATCCCATACCCATTGTTCTGGTCCTAGATTGTGGCCCTCCGCATGTGTGTGCGGACGACGCAACGTGAAGAATACATCATGACCAGCAGCAGCTCGACGCTCCTCTGGTGTCATGTTGTAGTACTTCTTCGATTCTAGACCCAGCTTTTCTTGTAGCTCTAGGTTGTCTTCAAAGCTGGCTGGTACTTCGATATCATCGTAGTTCCACTTGATAACACTTGAGTCCTTGATCAAATCCCAGTTGCGGATACGATTTGTATTGATCGCATCAATCGCTTTCCGGGTGTTCTCAGAACCAGTGGGGTTATCAGGGTGATGCTCCGTGATCAGGGTCAGTGTCTCATCAGCGCTAAGGTACAGGTCCTTAACCTTGCTGGGATTGCCCTCAACGAAGTAGAGGTTATTGAAGTTAACCTCACCCCATCCAACTTCTTCTCTCTCAATCTTATGCTTTCCATCTTTGAATACTTTCCGTACGTTTCTCACCTTGAATCCACGCATGATTACACCAGGCCCACCATACTGGATGAGCTTGTTCTTCGGGAAACGCGGTGAGATCTTCTCCTTATCTACGATACGACCGAGATGAGTGAGCACAGAATTAGCATCATCCCCTTTGTAGAGGACGTCTCTGCACTTACGAATCCAAGTCATATAGTCATCCTCATCAAGGGTATCCTCGATGGCTTTAGCTGCGTCTTGAGCTGCCCTCTCAATTGCACCTTGGATAAACTTCTTCGTATTGTCATTCCATATAACTTTCTCGCGGCTCGGGGTAACATCAACCCCGTCCTGTACCACGACTTCTTCTCCTGTCTCTGGATCCTTGTAGACCTGACGCGCTGGACATTTGATAGCCACAGCGCCCCACAAGTCTTCCATCTCCAACTCACGGAAGTCCACGTACCCATAGTTAATCCCCGTAGTGGCTCCTGGAGATTTGACCAATAGGATGTGCGGACGACTCCATCCCCACGACTTACCGACAATAAGATTGTCAGAGTTGTAGAGAATCTCGTGAGACATGGTCCGGTCAGACACATGATCAGAGTCTTGGTATTTGTACTCAAACTTGACGTTCGGCAGATAGCAGAGCTGATCTTGCACTGCATCTACAAACTTGCTACGGTTGTGACGCTTGACCCCGAACGAGATGCAAGTCCCATTGGGTGCGTCAGTGTGCGTGTAGTAGACTTGCCTACCGTCAGAAAAAGTAACGTGACCGTCAGCCTCCCACTTGCTAGTAAGATCGTCGGTCTTGTACGCATAGCAGTTCAAGTGAAACCTGAGACCATTATGCACTGTGTCCACAGTGTAGAAGTCTACACCTGTAGATAGTGGCACCTTGGCACCTAGACCGAAGGCCCCGAAGTTCTCCGCTGTGTTCCTCTTAGTCGAGAAACCCAGTTCCAGATACCCTTCAAGACGTTTCTGTCCGATCCCAACACCACGATCCAGAACACTAAACACATCGCAAAAGCCTGCACCATCTTTTTCTTCGTATTTAACTATGACTCTATTATCCTCCTCAGTGAGCTGGTTTTCGTCATAGTAATCTGGGTCAAAGTTAGAGTCAATATACTTGTCTTCATGTCTAGTGATGTAGTAATCTGCGACCTCCTTCTCACCACGTATGATCTCCAGTGCTATCTCCTTCTCGCGTTGTGAATCGCAGGCGTTAGTGACCAGCTCACGCACGGTTGAAGCAATAGGTGTGGAGTATTGTGTGGATTGAAGAATATCGAAGACCAGCTCTTCAGCGGCTTTGTTGATCCGCTTCTTAATACCTGCAGTGTTAGACTCCACTGCGGTACCGATGGTTTTGATACTCATAATGAAAAAGCCCCTACTTGGTAGGGGCTGTTAGTTCTAGGATTTGTTTTACTGTTTCGATGTTCTGCTTCTGATTCCGTGGTACAAATAGTACCGGTGGATTCTCGCGTTCCATCATCAATTGCATGAACATCTTCCACTTCAATGGGAAACGTTCATTCGCATATCCCTTACACTCAATAATCCATCGACCCTGTGGGTCTACGAAGTCGGGAGTGTAGGTAATGTCTCGGACCTTATACTTTTGTTTGTCCGAGTAGCCAGTTTTACCGTTGTCCTCAAGGCGTGTAGCTGGATAGTGAAAGCCCTCAAGAAGCACATACTTGTGCTTCTCGTAGTCACACTTAATCCCAGCATCCCTGAGCTGCCTGTAGCAGTGGGCCTCTAACTGAGAACGAAACTTGATGCCGTCAACTTCTTTCGACTTCGCGTTCCGTACTTTCTTCCTTGTATTGCGTGTCCCTGTTCTCCTCCCTCTTGATGACATTGGCTGCTTCCTCTAGTCCATGATCCCTGACGAGATCAGATATATCCTTAGCGCGATAATACGAAGGAATAACTAGATTAATCAAACCATATGTGCGACAGATCTTTTCTGCCATCTCTTGACCAGCATTTCTGGTCTTGTCAAAGTCGTTATCATAGAGCACAATAACTTCTTTGAATCGCTGTTTCATTTCATCAATGGTCTCTTGATTTGGCAAGAGCATCTCCGATTGAAGCGCGATGGATGGGCAGTCAAGCACTGCCAAGCACATGACATCCTTGAGGGAACTTGTGAGATATACGCACTCACCATGATCAGGAAGCCCATGAAGGCCCTGAATGCATTGTGAGCCCACGTTAGAGCTCCATTTAAAATCTGTTTCAAGCGGACGGTAAATCTTATAACCGCAGTCAAACCTGTAACGATAACTGATACTAGTACACGAAAAACGGAGTTCATTGATCCAATAATGTGTGATGGGGAGGACATCAAATATACTAAGTATATTTTTTGTAATCCCAAACTGTAACCAGTAATCCAGGTCTTCCTGAGTCCAGTCCCTTGTTCTTACTTTGATCCTCGACGGCGTCTTCTCTCTGATCTGCGGCGTGAACTTTCGTACACTGCCACGCACGCTACCAGAAGAAAGGCCGAGGCCAAAGCTGACATCAATATGTCTGAGAGTGTCATAGAAGCTTAGACTATACTTGTATCCAACGAATGCAAAGCAATCAAAACTATGCTCGGGACAACCAAAGTCTTTGTACCATAATCTCCCCCGGTACTGAGTAATAGAGACTGTAGGGTTGTTGTCTTCACGAAGATCGCTACTGAACTTCTTGTTTGGCTCCTTGAAGTTTGTACAGAAGTATTGAAATATCTGGTATTCAGATACCTTATCAAGTATTGTTTCCTTGTTCAATACGTCTTCGCTGCGTCTTGATTGTATCATGAGTATTGGGGGAGGGCAAATATACCCTCCCCCTCATCATCAACTCCAAGGATCGTCGGCCTCAACTTCGGCCGGCGCCTCTTCGTTAGGCGTCACAACTCCAGGGACGTAGCGTTGTAGCTGAAGATCGCTGTTGTACTCAGCATTGAATGTACCATACTCGTCGTTCAACTTGCGGACGAAGATGTCGTCACGCTTAGGCTTCAGTCGTCCGAAGCACTTGTTGTAGACTTGCTGATACTTTCCGTCTTTGACACCAAGCATGACTCGGAGCTTGTTGTCATTGAGGTTGGTAACAAGAGCCTTGAGTTCGTCAACTTTACCGCTGAAGATATCGTCAATGGTATCGAAGTAGCACTCACCGTCGTTAGGAATATTGGCCCACGCTTTGACGAAGTCAATAAGAATCTCCTCACCCGGATAAGTACGACGTGCACCGTCTGGTTTGAACCAGTCCGGAGCTGTATCAGGTGTCTTTGCCCAAGTAACCTGACCGTAGTTGTTGGTGATTTGATACTTACCTGTTGCGGATTCCTTACGATGCTTGTCACCTGTGAGGATCTCGAGTCGCGTAGTAAAATTATGTTCGTCATTGTGCAGCCAGAATGCGAGCTTACCAGTCTTGTCTCCCATGTCAACAGAGTAGTTAGGTTCTGTCTTCATGTTGACACCGACGGAAGCTAGCTCACCCAAGTTAGGGTTGACTGCAACAACACGCACAGGGGCGATGCCGGTGAACAGCGGTATGCCACCACCAGCGACTTGAACGTCAGAGGAGTTTGATTGAATTGCCATTAGTCTTGAATTTCAGATTGGTTATCGGTATTAAGGTCTTGGGTATCGTCAATCAGCATGACACGGACAGTCTTGTACCGCTTCACGCGCAGTCCCTTGAGCTTCGGGTGGGAGAAAATATCCTTGGCCTCAGCAATTGTCAATCCATACTTCTTTCTGATGTCATCACGAGTCATGCCGTCCTCCTTGAGGTGCTTGATGAGCTGCGTAATGGTCAGTTGTTGAGGTGTCTCCTCAGGTGTCGAGTTGTTCTCGACTTCTATTCTTGCGTCAATAGACATTATGTTGGGGTTTAGTCAATAAAGATTTTGCTCCAATCCAGTTCAGCATCTAGGCCACGTAGATGCTCACAGCGGGAGCCTGCTGTGTCGTCGTTCGTAGAGTCGAACGAAATCTTGGTGACACCATCGCCACGATAGACGTAGCCGATGGCGTCGGCGTTGGCACACGTAATCTCACGGAGTTTACCAGACAAGGACAGGTCATTGGCTTTGACCTCTTTCCCGTTCTTGGTCAGGTACTTGTCCTTGAGGTGACCAACAAAGATGACGTGGTCTGCAAGCTGGGACAGACGCTTGAACCACTTCATGAAAGCCTTACGTAAATACAAGTAACCAGCACCCTGCGGGAGAGTCAACACGGACAGCCCTTTGTTGTCCGGGTCGAAGTTCTTACCCATGGGTGTAGCCCTGTACAGTTTCTTTGCTTCCTCCTCACACCACACTTCAAGCTGTGTGATGGTGTCGATAGCAATGTACTTGTAAGGTTTACCTTCATCCATGATAGCCTTGCCCACCTTAGCGAGCTCAGCCATGGAGTTTACTTTGATCTTGAGGGCATCCACCATGTCTGACCCATCCTCGAGGTCAATGATGAGACAGCCCTCAAGCTGTGCGAGTGATGTGGTCTTACCGATCTTTGGTGGACCATAGATAATCATGTTCTTAGGTGACTTGCGGGCAGCCTTAATCACCTTCTTGGGGAGAGTCAATTCGCTCATTGATTGTGAATGTAGAGAGGTCTGTTTCAAAGGGTATCATACCGAGCAAACCATCACGGTTCTTCTCCACATGGACAGCCATTAGGCCGCGTGGATCTTCACCGCAATACATGTCAGTGATACCATAGAGGTCATATGGGCGCTGCAGCATCATCACGACGTGCGCATCCTGACCGATAGAATCGCCACCGAACAAGTCCGTAAGGAGAGGTTGGTACTGATTCTTGGCGCGGAACTCCTGCTCAATGTTACGGTTGAGCTGAGAAAGTAGAATCGTAATCGTCTGGTGCTGTGCCTGCATGTACATACATGTCTTAGACAAGCGATTCAGACGTTGCAACTCGATGTCCTCTGTACTGGGGACAAGGCGTGAGTGGTCGATGAGATTGATGACGGTAGTCCCGTCAGTCATTGACCGTACATCACGCACGCTGCGCTCGATTGTATCCACATCCTGTGGTACAGAGCAGAAGTAAATAGGATACTTCTTGTACTGCTGCACAGAGTGTACATACTTGTTGAAGTCTGAGTCAGACAACTTACTTTCTACTGACAGCAGGTCTGCAGTCTCAAGCTTTGTATGCTTTGAGCCAGCACGCAGAATCTGCTGCTCACCAGGCATCTCGAAGCTCCAATAGAGAACGACCACATTCCTATGGCTGTTCTTATCCAAGACATCGAAGATGAGCTGGTTAGAGAATGCTGATTTACCCACACCGGGGCGACCAGCAATGACATACATCTTACCCGGCTGAAGTCCACCCATTAGGTTTCGATTCAGCCTTGGCCAAGACGTAGCGAACACACGGCGCTTACCACTCCGAGCCTGCTGAACGTTATCGATTGAACGATCAACTGACTTGGAGATGTGACGCAACCCAAGCAATACAAGCTTAGAGTTGTCGTGTGATACGTCTGTCTTGTTGTTCTGTTTTTCCGACATCTGCGTCTTCGTATTGTTCCCATGTATGCTGATTCACCCACGTCTGTAGCATCTGCATATACCCAAGCGAATTGTTGGATTTACGCAGATCCAGCTCGTTGATCAGACACTGCACAATCTTCTTGTGCTTGGCTGCATTCTTCCCAACTACACGGTGATACGCTTTCTTCGCCTTCTGATTGTTACGGGCGTTACAGTCTAGTGCACGCAGAACGCGAACATTACCTTTTGCGTAAACCTTGATGGGGAAGTGGGAGAGAAGCTCGGCCCACATTCTGTCAAAATTGTCCTCGATAAGATCGATGAACTCTTGACGTACTACGTCGTCCTTACGCTCCTCTCCCAGCTTGATCAGGCCCTTACGTTGAAGGGCGTCGGTGTTTGGCTGCAGTTGTAGTGCGTTGACTACATCATGAGCTTTGGCATGCAAGAGATACAAATATACAAAATCATCAGCAGATATGTCAAGTTCTTTTAGAACTTCTGTATCTATCTCGATCTGCATATAAGTATTAGTAAGAGTTCCTCTTGACCTCAAGCATATCCTCCCTGTTGCGCATGTGCTTGTTGTACATGGCAGTCAGATACCCAGTCCAGTTCTGCAATCCGCTCTGCTTCTGGAATGAACCCAAGTTCTCATTGATCTTGGTGAACATGCGCTTCGGCTTGAACTGCGGCTGTCTGTTCATCTCGATGATAGCGCAGATGAATGCCTTCTGAGTAAACGCTTCTGGGTAGATACCAGCCAGACGTTCAACCTCACCAAGGATGTACTCCTTCTGCTTGCTCATGTTGTACTTGTACGAACCACTACGTATGGTTTGAGTCAAGCTACCACCACCACTAGAGAGCGCAGACAAAGATGCAAGGGCAGACAAGTGAAACTGTGGGTACAGCTGCTTCAACTCCTGCAAGTCTTTGTAATGCTGGTTCTCGTGAGCATGGAAAGACACCCAGTCAGCCATACGCCACTGCTTGCTCTCAGTGTTGACTGTGCTAATGACATCTTTCGCGTCACTTCTCGCCTCGTCGTAGCTCAAGTCAGAGACTATATACAATAGTCTTACATTCTTATCGCCTTGCTCTTTGAGAAGCTGGTAAGCCATGTACCGGTGCTGTCCATCGAGAATGATGCCGTCACTAGATACGATGATGGGTATCCAGTTCTTGCCCAGCCTCTTCATGGACTTCGCAATCTTGCGTGCCATGGCGTTTGACTTCTTATCCCGGTTGTATTCCAGCATAACGAAGTCGATGTCCTTGGTGGTGGACATCAGTTTTTCTGGTGTTGTTTGCTTTGTAGACATATTCTAGTATTTGAGTATTTCTTCAAGAGTTTCACGTTTAACGTTGTTGAGAGTTTTCGTGGCACTCTCAAGCCACTTCTCTTCCTGAGAGTCAGGCACGTAGAGGATGTAGATCCTCCCGCGCTTGCCCTCTTTGAACCGAATGAGCCTACCAACACGCTGTATCATTGACAGTGTCTTGGACTCGAGGCCAGCGATGATGCCGACACCAACGTCGGGCACATCGAAGCCTTGGTTCAGTGCCTTGGTAGAGCACAGCACACTCGTACTAGACCTATTGAAAGCCTCAAGAATCTTCTTGCGCTTTGCAATGGTCTTCCCAGAGTGATATGCTGTACCCCCAAGCCTGTCAGCCATCAAGTTTGTGAACTCGTTGGTACCACCGAAGGTGAGGATCTTGTCCTCGATGTGATAGTCAACGATTTCCTTGGCAGCTTCGAGCTTGTTCTCGGCATGTTGCACCACCTGCTTGCGTTGACGGATAGCATTGAAGAACTGAGCAGCCGCACCCTTGTCACCGGGTTGGCCTTTGAGTATAGCTTGAGCTTGTTTGAATGCATCAAACCCCCCGAGTCTGTACTTCATCTGTACAAACAGGTTGTTTGCTTTCTTGTACTCAGCCTTCTCTTCATCCGTCATTTCCACAGGGATGCAGTAGATATCGTACGGCGCCACAAGTCCCAGCTCCACACACTCATCAAGAGTAATCTTGTAGCATGTGGGGGCAAGTTCCTTGAGCAAGTCACGATATTCCTGATCCTCAGGCAGTGTAGCAGTCATACACAGCAGCTTGTCATAAGTGTTCTTATTGAAGAACTCACGATAGACAGGGCTCAGTCCGAGGTGAACCTCGTCGCAAACCACAATCTCATAGTGTTCACCTTCAAGCTTGTGTGCTGATTGGTAGCAAAGAATCTCAATGCGTGGAAGCAGGTGTGTGTACCCCCACTTCTTGAACTCTTCTGTAAACTGGTCTTGCAATTGTGTAGTGGGGACAAGCACGAGTGCTTTGCCTCCATCTTTGATGGCAAAGTTTACGGCGAGTACCCCGCAGCGAGACTTGCCAAAGCCAGTACCAGCAATAATAGAGCCACGGCAGGAGCCACCGTGCCATTGGTTGAGCGCTTTTCTCTGCTGTTCATCTTTAATCTTAATCGTTTGGGTCATAATCTATTTCGTAGTCAGCTATTTCTGCCTCCAACTCCTCGATGAAGTCGGTGTCTGGTGTAGTAAGGTCGACAGTAATCTTAACGATACGTACACTAGGCGAAGTGCCTGGGGATCCAGAGCCATCAGGGTAGTAATCTACACGTGGTTCTCCGGGATCAAACTCGTACTCAACCTTCAGTGTCCCTGCCCCCAGCTCGCAGTCGAATTCCGTTTCCCATTTTTTGCTCATATTGCATTTCGTTTTGAATGATGATTAGTTTAACGACTTGTTTTCTGAGTGAAGACAAGTCTTTGCGTAGCACGGCCATTTGTGCTTCTAGTTTGTTGAACTTGGCTTCGTAAAGCTCGTTTGTGTTCGAATCCATGTTTAGAAAGTGATGTTTCTGCTTGGTCTAAGCAGCGGTCGTAGAGCTGTCTGAAGTACTTGTCGACTTTCGCCAAGCCTTCTACGGTTTTTGTGTGATGAATAACTGTAGCATGATGTCTACCAATAAACTTGCCTATGACCTTGATTCGGTGCCATAGTAGCTCTCTGCAAGTCACGGTAAACAGCATCCTAGCTTCGACAATGTCACGCTTCTTACACTTAGAAAAGAACTCGTCCTCCGTAACCTGTGTGCATGCTAGTATTGTATCCAGTACGCAGTGAAGTTCACCTTTCTCGTAAGTGTTAATCATAACAATGTCTTGCCGGAACTCGTATGGGAGTCCGGCGAAAAGTTGTGGGTGTATTACATGTTTCATGTCGTTTGAGTCGTGCGCCTGGTAGGACTTGAACCTACGACCTGTCGATTATGAGTCGAATGCTCTAACCACTGAGCTACAAGCGCAAAAAGGGCCGGCAACGTTTTGCCAGCCCTTCTAGAAGAAACCTTATGTTACGTGTTGAAGCCGTCGCTTATTCTTCGTTCTCTTTAATACGATCACTAATGATCATGTTAATCAGAGCGTCAGCATAGCCAAACACCTGATTGTCTTTCTCAGTCGGAGTCAAGTTGACAACGACTTTGATCAGTGCCATCACTGCAATAATCAGCTCGGCAAGATTGTTAAGTATAAATGCGGAAATATCCATGGTAGAGTATTTTCAGCAAATATATACAAAATTTGTACTCCTGGCGGGACTCGAACCCACAACCTACAGCTTAGAAGGCTGTTGCACTATCCAGTTGTGCTACAGGAGCTACCTGATTAAGAAGGCTTCAACCTAGATTCAAGCTGAAACTTCGTGTAATCAATCGTAGTGATCTTCGTGATAACGTAGAACTTTTTTGTGCCCTCGATCTCAGTCTCTTCAATCTTCATCTCATCACCAATACGCTTAGTATAAGACGGAGTCTTTAGACCATTCTTGATCTCTTGATACAAGTCACGGTGGCTGTAGTCTGTGTTGTCGTCAATCTGGATGCCCTGTACGGCCCCAAAGATACTGTCATAAATATTCTTCATTTTTCCCAAGTTTCTGAAATGTTTGTGTCTGCTTTGAGCAATCCGTTCTTGACAATCTTCATGGCTGCTTTCTCCATCAAGGCTGTCATTGTGGTTGCCCACTCTTCTGATCTTTCTTTCTTACATATAGTATCGATCTGGTCGTGGACCGTCATTACAATCTTTACATCATTTTTCCAGTTGGTTTGTATCTCATCATAGATGTAGATGAGAGCTAGTTTAGTCATGTCAGCAGAGCTGCCTTGAATGGGTGTGTTCTTAGATGCACGCTCGATAGAACCGAGCTCACCCATCATGGTCCTGTCGTTCCAAATCTTGGGGTACCAAGAGTCGAACCAACGTCTGCGTTTGAACGGTGGCATGGTTGTGATATACCCGTTGTGCTTGCCGTATCTCCCGAGCTTATCGAGAAAGTCTTTGATGTTTGGGAAGGCGCTGAAGTATTTTTCTATCAGCTCTTCTGCTTCCTTTTTATTGATGTTAAGGGTGTCAGCGAGCTTAAAGGGCCCCATACCATATGCCAATCCAAAATTAATTGTTTTGATTTGCGTTCGTAACTGCTTACGTAGGTCAGGTCCAGCGTCTCTCCACCTTTGTTCAAATACGAGATCTGCACATACTCCATGCAAATCGTCTCCCCGTCTAAGAGCATCGAGCCAGACTGGATCTTCGCTTCCATATGCAATGACGTTTAGTTCCTGTGAAGCGTAATCTGACGAGACAAAGACCCATCCGGAC
>Ga0160423_10004821_pt1 | contig 11066 bp, 10 predicted proteins | sample CRUFie14St8metaG_FD_108191 | JGI IMG/M metagenome (GOLD analysis project Ga0160423, IMG submission 108191) | Marine microbial communities from the Costa Rica Dome - CRUD Field 142mm St8 metaG | ecosystem: Environmental > Aquatic > Marine > Oceanic > Photic zone | place: Costa Rica: the Eastern... | reverse complement strand
CTTCTTCAGGTGACATATTAATAGGTGTAAACATAGCTTGTTTTACAATATAGTCTAATGCTAGTTCTTGAGTATTGTATTTTTGTGCTTCTATAATAGAAGCTTTTAATGCAAATAACATTTTTTTCATATCTTTATCTTCAATATTCAAAATAATGTATTTGCATATTTCTTTATCAGATATTACACCCAGTGCACGAAATACAATAAATATTGGTATAGGTGTTTTAATTCTAGGAATATGTATGTAGATAGGATGTCCTGCACCATTACTTCTGGTAGCTATCGTAATATTAATTTGTTTTGGTGAAATACACTTGTCATCAGGAATGGATTTAATTTCAGCCAACCAACTCCATTTATTATTATTCTTTTTGACATTAAAACACATAATATTGTTTTCTGCAGCTCTTTCTTGAGCTAAGCAAGTTTTTTCACTTCCATTTATTATGAAGTATCCTCCACCATCATATTTGCATTCTCCAGTAATGCCTGAATCCAAATGATTATATTGTTTTAAAACACAAATACTAGACCTAAGCATAATGGGCAACTTGCCAATATGAATTCTAGGTAATGTTTGATATAGATTTTCTATTTTTTCTAATTTTTCACCATATCTCTTAATAATCTTGATATTTATATCCAACGTCATTGCAGATGAATAAGTGAAATTTCTAAGCCTCGCTTCCTGTGGAAACATAATTTTTGTAGCTCCATTATTTTCATGAATTTGAGGTCTTTGTATTTGAAAATTTGAAAATGTTATAATCATTTCTAGTGAATATAAACCTGTTTCCATATCTTTATCGTGCTCTGAGTGGATAGTCACTGGATTAAACATTTCAATAGTTTTTTTAATTTGATAATTTATAAAATTATTGTATGATTCTATCTGGTGTCTTACAAGCCGCTCCAGGTGCTGTCCTTGAAAATATGATTCAATTATACTCCAATTTAAATTTTTATAGTCGATAAATAGACCATTCTTTGATTTTTTGGATATTCTGGGCATTTTGTAATTCATTATTAAATTAATATTTTTATTTCAATTTACCTCTAAATAGTTTTTGAAAATAATATATATATATATTAAATATGACTACCAAGAATCCTAATAATAATAAATCGCCAAAAAATAAATTAACTCCTATCAAGGATATTTCAAAATCAAAATTACTTATTAACTGGGAGAAAAATCCTACATTCAACCTGAATATTCCTCCCCTACAATTATGTAATAGAAAAAAAATAAACTTATTAGATTGTAGTAATAATACTATTATTAGTTATCAAAGAAATATAAAAACAATTGATTTAAGTTTAAATATGACTATAAATGGAATTTTAGATAAACTTTATAAAGATAGAAAGGAAAATAATCGACAAGAAAGAGATAAAAATTATAATAAATTAGTTAGTTTTTTAGACAATAAAAAAGACTGTTCAAATAATAAAATAGTTGAATATAAACCTAATAGTAAATCATCATATGATGATTTTTTTACTGATATTTTTAATAATAATAAAGAGTTAGAGACTAGTTCTAGTCTTTTTAAATTTAATTCTAGTAAATTCAATAATACATATCATAGACCTAGAAGACGTAGTATTTATTTTCCAAGTAGACCAAATAGATATCCTCCGTTACCTCCTCCTTTACCAAAATTAGAAATTAAAAAGGTAAATATTGAAGTTGAGATAGAATGTTTAGATGATATATTAAAATTAATTGAAGATTATCCATTGAAACTAGATGTAGAATATAATATCAATATGGATGCTATTCATAATATTAAAGAACCTTTAATAGAGTTAAAAAATATGATTGGAATGCATAAATTAAAAAATTCTATTGTTGACCAAATATTATATTTTATTCAAGAGTTTCATAAAGTTTCTAATTCAAAAAATGATGATTTCATGCATACTGTTATATATGGACCTCCTGGAACAGGTAAAACAGAAACAGCCAAAATAATAGGTAAAATTTTTAGTAAATTAGGAATTTTAAGTAAAAAATTTTTTAAAAAAGTAACTAGAGCTGATTTAATAGCAGGATATCTTGGTCAAACCGCATTAAAAACTAGAGATGTTCTTAAGGAAGCAAAAGGAGGAGTTCTTTTTATTGATGAAGCGTACGCATTAGGTAATCCTGAAAAAAGAGATAGTTTTGCAAAGGAGTGCATCGATACATTATGTGAAGGATTAAGTGATAATAAAGATGATTTGATGGTAATTATAGCAGGTTATGAAGATGAATTAAAAAATTGCTTTTTTGCATATAATCAGGGACTAGATTCTAGATTTACATGGAGATTCAGCACAGATGATTATAAATTTAACGAATTATTCCTGATATTTAAAAAAAAAGTTAATGATATTGGATGGAAGTTACATAATAAAGTTAATGATAAATGGTTTGAAGATAAAATGGATTATTTTAAATTTTATGGCAGAGATATTGAAACACTTTTAGCAAAAGTAAAAATAGCACACGGAAGACGAGTTTTTTGCTTACCAAAAGATAAAAAACTAACTATTACATTAAAAGATATTAACAAAGGATTTGATATGTTTCTTGATAATAATGAAGTTAAATCTAGAAAAGATACTACTTCCAAGCAAATCCTATCGCATATGTATGTATAAATTTATATTAATTTTTCTGTAATTTATAATATGAGTAGCAAAAAAAGTATATCAATTAATCCAAACTTTTTTAAAATTGGAGGCAGAGCTAGAAAAAAGGAAAAAAATAAAAAGACAAAACCAAAAAATACCTTGAAACCTAATGATATCAAAAAAAAATTAATTGCAAAAATAAAAGCTCATCAAAAGAAGGAAAAAGATAGAGAAATAGAAGAGCAAGAGAAAGAAGAAAATACATTTAAAAATGAATTTCAGGAAACTTTGTCTTATCTAGAAGATATGACAAAAAAGAAAAATGAAAAAAAAAGAAGAAAAAAACAAAAAAAAAGAAATAAAACTATGAAAAAACCTCCACAAGCTGGAAGTGTTGAAACATCAAATGTTCAAATTGATATAGGGCCAATGAATCCAGATGAAAAAATAAATGTTGCCCCTGCTCCGCCATATGGATGTTTAAAAGGAGGTAGTAAACCTACTTGGAGACAATATAACAAAACTTTAAAAAAAAACAAGGAAGATATCACTACTGAATATAGGATTAAACCCCCTATTTTCAATCTTAATGCTGAATTTGAGGATAGGGCAGATAAATTAGATAAATTAAAGAATAAATTTAAAGAAATGAATGAACCATCTAGACCTAAAAAAACTAAAATTAAAACTAGAAGAATAAGAAGAAAAATAACTTTAGGTAAAAATAAAAAAAGTGGAATAATAGGCGTATTGGTAAAAAGTAAAAAAACTAGAAAAAATGTTAAAAAAGAGGTTGATGTTTTAAAAAGAAAGTCAATTCAGGAAGTTAAAGAATATTTAAGAAAACACAATCTAACAAAAATTGGCTCTAATGCCCCAGACCATATATTAAGAACAACTTATGAAAATGCTTATCTAAGTGGAGATATAAGAAATCAAAATGCAGATATTCTTTTACATAACTGGCATAAAGAAGAGTAACAATAATATTTAAATGACATTAGGTGAGCATTTTTTTCACGCACCTTTTTGTAAATACAAGTTGAATTATTGTATGGGATGGTTTTTTTTGATTGTAGGTTATACATTTGTTATTAGTATTATTCTAGCTAATCCTTTAAAATTAGATTATGGTGATAATGCAACTTTAGTAAAATTTATTTTCATTGCTACTGGAATTTTTTTAGTTACTGTATTTTCTAGATGTATTTGTTATAAAAAAAAAAGTTATGATGATGGTTTACTTCGATATAGTAATACCCTTTATTATAATGAAAATGATGACCGTGTTTAATTATTATAAATAAAAAGAAAACTATTTATAATATGGATTTAGTTTTTCACGGTGATAAAAATAGAGGCAATCATTTTTGGGTATATCCTGAAACAATACCATTAGGTGAAAATTGTCCTCCATGGGATACAAATCATTTAGAAAGCTATTGCAATAATTATAAATATTTACATACTTTTTTAGATTCCGGAATTAAGGAATACGAGTGTTTAGGTTGTTGTCAAAAAGAAGAAATACTTATTGCTATATTAGTAAAAGATAAATCTGCTTGTTTACCTTTTTATTTACAATGCATATATAATCAAAATTATGATAAAAAAAAATTACATTTATACATTAGGACAAATGATAATAACGATAATTCTGCTGAATTATTAATGGAATTTATAGGGAAATATGGTAAGGAATATGGGTCTGTGTATTATGATGATAGTAGTTTATCTCCAATTCTTAAGAAAATGGCTCACAGAGATTGGAATAGACATAGATTTGAAATTTTAGGTCAAATTAGACAAGATTCGATAGATTATGCAAAAAAATATGGATGGCATTATTTTGTTGCAGACTGTGATAATTTCGTTACTCCTAATACATTGAATGATATGATTAAACATAAAAAATTAAAAGTCCTAGGCCCTATGTTACCTACTAAAACAGGATATTCAAATTATCATTATGCTGTCGATAATGATGGATATTACGCTCATCACGAAAACTATATGAAGCTTTTACATAAACAAATAGTTGGTGCACACGAAGTTGCAGTAATACATTGCACTTATTTTATTAGTAATGAAACATTAAAAGATATCAGTTATAACGACGGAACAGGAAGACATGAATATGTTGTTTTCAGTGATGTGTTAAGAAAAAAAAATATAAAACAATATTTATTAAATGATAAATTTTATGGCATACTAACCTGGCACCTAGACGAAAATGATTTAAAAAATGACCTCAAGGGTTACTGGAAGTGGGCATTACCTAATTTTAAAATATCAGATGATTATTTTCAATAACTAATAATTCATTATAAACAATTTATTTAAAGTTTTATTAATATAAAATATTACTTTAAATGCCAACCAAGAAAGGTAAAGATAAGGATGACCGCATGATAGCGGAATATTTTAAATATTTATCAAAATATCAAACTGAATTTGGAAATAAAACTATTTTACTATGGCAATGTGGTGGGTTTTATGAAATTTATAGCTTAAAAAATGAGGAAACAGGTGAATATCTTAATCCTTGTTTTGAAGAATATCTTAAAATCACATATATGAATGTTGCAAACAAAAATTTAACTGTTGAGTTTGAAGGAATAAAATACCCCGTAAAAATGGCAGGATTTACTCACGCTGATTATTTACTAGAAAAATGGGTCAAAATCTTAACTGACAATGGTTACACTGTTGCAGTTTGGGAGGAGAATGGAACTATTCCTGGTAGCTCAAAAAAAACTAGAGGATTAGATAATATTTATTCTCCTGGTTGTAATTTCAGTGTTGAAAAAAAAGAAGAAGATACAAATAATATTGCCTGTTATGTTATAAATAAATCATCTAGTTTTCTTAAAAAAAATCCAACTATTTATTTTGGTTGTTCGGTTATAGATGCATTTACAGGTGTTGTAAGGGTTTTTGAACATCATATTCAAAAACAAGATATTCATAATACAACAGTATTTGATGAATTAGAAAGATTTAATGCAATATATAATCCTAGTGAAATTGTTTTAATTCATAATTATGATGATGAAAAACAAGTAAGAGATATTATACAATATGCCGATTTAGAAACAAAATCAATTCATATTATAAATCAAAATAAAAGTGACGAACAATCTATTGCTGCTAATAAATGTGATAATCAATCCTATCAAAAAGAAATAATTTTAAAGTTTTATGAGGATATTAAAGATTTTCAGTCATATATGGAATCATCCCAACTTTCACAAACTCCATTCGCACTAAAAAGTTTATGCTTCTTGTTAGATTTTATTTGGCAACATAATGCTAATCTAACAAACAAGCTACAGCGGCCTAGGTTTGATAATATTGGTGAAAAATTACTACTTGCTAATCACTCACTTAGACAGTTAAATATTGTTAATATTGGTGGTAATAAAGGACAATTTTCTAGTATAGAATCATTAGTAAATAAATGTGTTACACCAATGGGAAGAAGATATTTGAAAGATAGAATATTACACCCGGTTACTGATATACCATATTTGAATGAACAATATAATATGATTGAATACTTGATTGAAAATTGGGAAAAATATCAATTTTTAAGAAAATCTTTTCAAGCAATTACAGATATTGAACATTTATATCGAAAAATTATTTTTAATAAAATCTCTCCAAATGATTTATTTAATTTTAATAAAAATTTGCATTGTATAATTGATATTCATAATATTCTTAAAACAGATAAGGTTATGACAAAGTATATTGAAAATAATATTGGAACAGATATCCAGAGTGTTTGTCAAAAATTAATTGATTTGTTGGAGAGAAATTTAAACATGGAAGTATGTTCTACTTTGGTTACAAATAAATTTGAAATAAATTTTATGAATAAAAATGTTAATAGTATGCTAGATGAAGCAAGCAACGAGTTTGATGATGTTAATCAATTAAAGAATACCTGGATTAATACATTAAATAGTTTATTATTTAAGGTTAAAGACAGACAGGCTAAAAATGCTATTAAAATACAATTTACTGAAAAAAGTGGTATGTATTTTTATGCAACAGCGGCTAGGTGTAAAGGTATTCAGGAAAATTTAACAAAAAATTACAAAAAGAATAATTTTATTGTAAATGGTCTTAATTTTTCAACATTTAAACATACTAGCGGTGCTATTGGTAATAATCATAAATTGTCGGGTTCTGAACTTAAAAAATTCTATGATACTTATGGACAAAAATTAGACAATATGAAAGAAATGCTTACAAATGTATATACTGAGTTTGTAATTAAACTTAGAGATTATAACAATGAAATGAATGACTTCGTTAAATATGTTTCAAACTTAGATATGCTTGTTACAAAGGCTTATGTAAGTAAAAATAATAATTACTGTAAACCTGTAATAAAAGAAAAGGCAAAAAAGGCTTTTATTGATGCAAAAGATATTAGGCATCCTATTATTGAAAAGATACAAACAGACGAGATTTATGTTCCAAACGATGTGTCTATTGGAAAGAAGAAAAATGGATTATTAATTTTTGGAACCAATGGTGTAGGTAAAAGTAGTATTAATAGGTCTGTAGGTATTTCTATTATTATGGCTCAAGCAGGTATGTTTGTTCCTTGTTCAAGTTTTGAATATAAACCTTATAGTGCTATTTATACTAGAATTTTAGGCAATGATAATATTTTTAAAGGATTAAGCACATTTACAGTAGAAATGAGTGAGGTTTCAACATTTATAAATAATTGTGATGAGAATAGTTTAATTTTAGGTGATGAAGTTTGTTCTGGAACAGAAACATCTAGTGCTGTTTCTATTTTTGCTGAAGTATTGATTTGGTTAAATAAAAAACAAGCATCTCATATCTTTGCTAGTCATTTTCATCAATTAACAACGATGAAAGAGATTGTTTCTTTAAAGAAATTAGCTATAAAACATATGTCGGTAAGAAATATTAATGGTGTTCTCTATTATACTAGGAAACTAGAAGATGGACCTGGAGAGAATATGTATGGAATTGAGGTATGTAAATCTTTTGATTTTCCAAAAGAGTTCATTGATGGAACTTATTCATTAAGAAATAAATATAACAAGAAACTTTGCGGGACATTAAGTAAAAAGAAGTCAAAATATAATTCTAAAAAATTAAAAGGTAATTGTGAATTTTGTGAAAGAGAAGGTGTAGATATACATCATTTAGAACCTCAAGAAAAAGCAGATGTAAATAATTGGATTAAAACTTTTCATAAAAATCATCCCGCAAATTTAGCAAATATATGTAAGGAGTGTCATTTAGATTTTACAAAATCTAAAAAAGAACACCGAAAAACAAAAACAACAGAAGGGTATAAATTAGTAGAAAAATAATGCGTTAATTTTAGCAACAATTAAAATATAATTTTTATCTAATTATATTTTATAATATGGGAACTCATATGAAAAGAAGAAGCAAACGCAAGAGTCGTAAATCACGCAAACGCAGAGCTGGCGCTAATATGAACGATGCAGCATTTAAGGCTCAAATGAGCAAAGTTGCAGCAGCATCCAAACAAACTATGGCTGATGCTGACAAAGCTATTATGGCTGCAGCCAAGGCAAAAGAAGACACTTCACGCCAAATGCGCGAAGCCCGCACTGCCGGCATTCCTAATATCTGCCGACTTGATATTATGAAAGATACCAAGAAATGTAAGAAAGCAGCTGAGATGGTGGCAAAAGGTGCTAAGGTTCTTAAGGGAACCTCAGCCGGTATTAAGGCAAAAGCCGATAAGCTTAAGGCAGCTGGACTCAGCCAGCTTGGTGGCAAACGCAAGCGCCGCACCAAACGCCGCCGCAAGAGCCGCAAGAGCAAGAAATCCCGCAGAAAGTCCCGCAAGACTAAGCGTCGCCGCAAGAGCAAGAAGCGCCGTTCTCGCCGCCGCCGTTAAATTTAGCATATATAATGGAAAATTTAAATCCTAATTCATTATATATGGCCGAACAAAATATATTAACACAAACAGGAAAATTTCTATATGAAAATGGATTTGCAATTTTATTTGTAGCCGGATTATTTGCTGGCCTAATGGTTTATATTGTTGTCAATAATATAGAATTTAAAAACCAAAAAGTAAAACTAGAAAAGGTTTTAGTTCTAGAAAAAATGACAAATCCAATGTCATTAAATGAATTAAATCAAGAAGCTAATGCACAAACTAATAATAATGACACGTGTAAAAAATTAAATAATAAATCTGCTTGCACCTCTTTAGGAACTTGTGTATGGGCTGTTGCAAAAGATACAACAGAAACTATAAAGAAATGTGTTGCTGCTCAATCTTTAGGTTCTGGTTCTCAAGAAGCAGCTGGAAGCGATGGTCCATCTGATTTATGTTTTTGCTCAAAAAATGGTAAATTATTACCGTGGGAAGAGTATTACTATTTAGATGGGGGTGATATTAAAAGTAAAAAAGGTAGAGTTTGTTCAGCAAAGGGACAAAATTGCACATATAAAAATTAATTTAAAATTGATTTAATAATATCATATTTAATATATATTAAAAATGATTATACCAGTTAAGTGTTTCACCTGCGGAAATGTATTGGGAGATAAATATCTATATTATGTCAAAGAAGTGCGGAAGATTAAATTAAACAATGGACTTGATATGACTACTGTCATTTATCTTGATGATAAAAAAATAAAAAAAACTCCAGAAGCACAAGTTTTAGATAAGTTAAATTTAAACAAAATGTGTTGTAGAAGACATATGCTTACACACGTTGATATCGAATAAATATTTAGTCAATATATTAAATATTTTTTAAATCTAATCAATATTTATATGACATATACAAGAAAATATAAAAAAAACTTAAAAGGTGGAAAGAGAAGAAAACGAAAGACTATAAGAAGAAAAAAGAAGACTAAAATGCGAAGAAAGAGAGGTGGGTTTAAAGCTCGTTTAACTAGAGTAAAAAGAAAATTAAGAAATTTAAGAAAAAAACTTACTAGAAGACAAAAAGGTGGAAGTTTATTAAGACCATCTACTTTTAATTGCAATTACCCTAAAAATATTGGAGAAGTATTCACACATGTTCCCTTAAACAAAAATCCATTTTTACCAGACCCAGCAAGTAGTAATACAAATATAGTTACACATCCAAGTGCTCAAAAAGGAGGAGGATTTTTAGATGATATTGGTTTAGGAGATGCACTTTTAAATTATTATAAAGTAACTAATACAGCTCAAAATATTCCTATTAGATACAAGGGAGGAAAACCTGTTATGCCTGCTGACCCAATGCATCAACCCGGTCTTACATCAGGTAAATTTATTAAAGTAACACCAAATGTGCCAAATATGTTTAGTTCCTCTTCCCAAACCGCCGCAAAGCATACAGTATCCTAATTTTTTTGTTTGAATAATATATAATGAACGCATTAAAATTATTTAACTCATTATGCACACCTGCTCAGTTTTATTTAGGTATTTCAATTCTAGCTGTTTTATCACAGTGTTTTCAAAATATTGGAAATCCAAATGTTTTCGCCTGCGGAATTATGAAAGCTAATTCTCCTATTAATAATGTTTTTTACATAGTATTTGAAGTTTTATATGTGTTAGGATGGACATATCTTCTTAATATTTTATGCAAAAAGGGACACAAACAACTTTCTTGGCTCTTAGTATTACTTCCTTTTATTGCTATGTTTGTCTTAATTGGTCTCGTTATTTTTGCTCTTCAACATAATTAAATTAATAGTTATTAAATAATATCTTTTAATTTAAGTTTTAAAAAAAATGCTAATGATATATTATATGAATCCAAATGATATAGCTTGGAAAACTATAGACAGATATTTTAATGATAATGAAAATATTGTGGTAAAACATCACTTAGATTCTTATAATTCTTTTTTTTCAACTGGTATCAAAGAAATTTTAAAAGACCGTAATCCTCTTAGGATTTTTAAAGACTTAGACCAAGAAACAAAACTTTACAAATATGAATGTGATATATATTTAGGTGGTGAAAATGCAGATAGAATTTATTATGGGAAACCAATTATTTTTGATGAAAATAGAGAACATTATATGTATCCTAATGAAGCTAGATTAAGAAATATGACTTACGGTTTTACAATTCATTATGATGTAGTTATGAAAATAAGAATATTACTTGATAAAGAAGATGGTTCCACTGGCAAAAATAAATTTACACTTCATACTGAAACATTAGAATTTGAAAAAGTTTATATGGGAAAATTTCCCATTATGTTACAATCAGATATGTGTTTATTACAGGGCATAAGCCCTGAGGCTAGATTTAATATGGGCGAATGCAGAAATGACCCAGGAGGTTATTTTATTATTGATGGAAACGAAAAAGCTATTGTATCTCAGGAAGGAAGAGGAGATAATCTTTTGTATGTTTTAAAAGATATTAATGATTTATATT
>Ga0160423_10004820_pt1 | contig 11066 bp, 9 predicted proteins | sample CRUFie14St8metaG_FD_108191 | JGI IMG/M metagenome (GOLD analysis project Ga0160423, IMG submission 108191) | Marine microbial communities from the Costa Rica Dome - CRUD Field 142mm St8 metaG | ecosystem: Environmental > Aquatic > Marine > Oceanic > Photic zone | place: Costa Rica: the Eastern... | reverse complement strand
GTCACGGTGGAGCTCCACTCCAGCAAGATCGTAAAAAGCAGGGACCTTTGGCTCGTTTGAACCTCCTAGTATCCGAGTACCCGAGTCTACTGAGTTTTCTCCGCATAGGATGGCAAAGGGCAAGCCCGCGAGGCGAGGAGGGGACGATGAGAGGTACATTCTGACCCCGTACGCGGGTGACAGCGAGATAACGGTGGAGGAGACGGGAGCGAGCTCCAGTGGGGTGGGAACGGAAGCCTTGCCCCCGGAGGACTCGGCGACGGGGCCCGCCCCTGGCCGGAGGGACCTGGACCAGGACATTCAACACAGCCTGCGGCTGCTGGAGGACCGAGACCAGGAACTCTCAAGGACGGACGTGGAGCTATACAAGCTCAAGGTGCGCTTCGCGGAGCGCGGTGCTGTGGTCAGTGACCTACGGGACCGCATCGCGGCGCTCGAGCAGGAGAACCAAGCGCTGGCGGGAGCCCAGAGAGAGGGCGCGGGGCCGGGGGCACCGGACGGGGCCGGGGTTGATGAGGTCATCCGATACGTGGACTTCGACGAGGACGGCGCCAGCACCACGGAGGGCGGCAATTCGGCGGTTGGGGAGGCCGCCCTTCAAGTGCCCAGGGCGGCCTACGAGGATCTCGAGCGGAAGCTGGAGTCCAGCCGGGCGGAGTGCGCGGCCCTTCGGCGGGAGAACGAGGAGCTGCGCTGCAGGGCTCCGCCGGCGGTCGATTTTGGCGACATCTTGGACAACTACCTGGATGCGGGCGGGGACAGCGCGAGGAGGAAGGACGCGGAGACCCAACTCACATTCCTAAAGCACGAGCTCGAGTGCGAGCAGCACCTGAAGCAGGAGGCGATGCGGTCTCTGGAGGTGGAGAGAGGCAAGAACAGAGAGGTTCGCAAGACCCTTCTCAAGGACTACGAGTCCAAGTGCCTGTCCCTGATGCGCCACCTCAAGTCTGTGGAGGACTCCTTCGCAGACCAGCAGCGCGAGAACGAGAGGCTCTTGGAGGAGAGCGGCAGGCTGGGGCAGCTGGAGGAGGCTCTGGCGAGGGCCGCGGCCACGGCGCGCGGCCCTAGGCAAGAGAACGGTGGAGAGCACGAGGGGCTCACCGCGAGGAACCTGAAGCGTCTAGAGGAGGTCGAGAATGGGACCGTGGAACCAGCGGAGGCCGCCCTGGCGGATCTAGAGTCCGTCCTGTGCGACCAGAGGACGAGAATTCGAAAGCTGGAGCACGAGTCCAGGCAGAGGCACCGGACGGCCGTGAGGTCACAGCACCGGCTGAGGGCGAGCTTGCCATTGGTCAACTTGGCATACGCGTATTGCGCCGCGGTCAGCAAGTCGTCGGGGAGGGACTTGAAGCAGAAGTACCCGCACGTTTCCGAGGTCAAGCCCTGCGCCAAGGCCATCATGAAGTACATGAAGAAGAGCGACAAATTTCTGGAGCCGGTCAAAGACCTGGAGGCCTCCCTGAGCACCGAGCCGCTGGAGATGGAGACCAGGAGGCTGAAAAACTCGGGAGTCTTGGGACTGGCGGTCTTCTCCCTGGATGAGGAGGACTAGCTCTTTTTTTTTAACTATAAGTGCGTACTTCTATATGAAAAGGGGAGTGTTTCGTATTCATGTCGCCCGTCCACTCAAGGGCAAACACCCCTCTCAGGCCTCTCCCCTCAGGTGCTTCACTCCGCAGGCCTTGAGGACCTCCACGACGGACTGGAAGTTGAAGTGAGAGAGGCCGACCTCCCCCTCGCCGGCGCTGGGCTCGCAGTCCACGATGACGATGGGCTTGTCGATGATCTGAGGCAGCTCCTTGCCGTCCGCTCCTGGCGGGAACATCCTGAGCCAGACTCCAGGCATGTTCTGGTTCTCCTTGGTGAGCGCCTCACCCAGCTTGCCCGTGTTCACGACCTGGCCTTCCTTGTAGTCCAGGATCTCCGTTGGGGTGGTCTCCAACACAAGCCAGTCCTCGTGCTTCCTGTGCAGGAGCTCAAGGTAGCTCAGCTCGATGTTGCTCTCCTCCTCTCTGCTCCTCTTCCTGAGCCTCGCCATGCAGGCCTCTGGCGAGGCGCGCAGGTACACGATGACGTCCGGCACGAGGTTGGGCAGGGTGGCGAGCACGGGGTTGAACCACTCGTTGTACAGGGTGACCTCCATGTCGTCGAGGTACTCGTTGTCCTTGAGCGAGGACACGAAGACCTTGCGGTCGGTGAAGACGCTCCTCTCCAAGATGCGGACCTTGTTCGGGTTGTTCATCACACCCTCGTTGTGCTGAAGGAACCTCGTGATGAAGGCGTAGGACTGGAAGGTGTAAGAGAACCTGTGGGGCTGCTCGTAGAACCTCTGCAGGAGGTTGTAGTCCGAGTTGCCCCCGACGTTCTGCCACTTGGACACTGGCTCGGGCATGGTCACGATGTTTCCGTCCAGTCCCTTCACCTGGCGCATCAGGCTAAGGAAGGTGGACTTTCCCACGCCGATGTTACCCTCGATGGCGATGCTGCTGCCGGTCTCGTCCGGCACAGCGTGGCTCAGGCCGCGGTTGTCGTTCAGCGGCGAGCTTGGAAGGCTGAAGACGCTCTTGGGGGACTTCATAGTCGCAGCGGAGCCCGTACCGGTGGTGGAGAACAGAGACCTTCGCATGCGGGCGGCCTCCTGGCCGTGGACCAGGCCTCGGCTGACGGCGGCCGAGCCGGCGCCCGCCAGGCCGGCCTTGCTCCTGTTCGCAGCCTCCTGGCCGATCGCGAGACGCCTCATGACGTTCTCCTCGCTGACGGTGGAGTTGCTCCTAGGGCTAGGGAGACCCTCAGTCAGGCTAGTCTTGTCGTCGGAGTTGCTCAAATCAAGGTTCGATATGTCTGCCATCATTTTGCAAGCATCAACCACTTGCTCTCCTTCTCTCGCTTCGCTCGGGCGGGCTCGCGGGTCCCTGCTCTGTATGGCGCTCTCGACGAGCGGCCAAGAACGGTACTGGCCGTCTGGTCTTGCTTTGCAGCAGGTAGCGTGTGCTGCTCGACTCGAGGAGTCGAGGATTTGTGTGAGTCGTGAACGAGTCCAGGCGGGCACGTTGGTGTGGTTGCGGAACCAACTAAGCTGTGGCTGCAAAACTCCAAGTACGCGAAGAATGGCGCCGTCGCTCGCAACGATATCGATATACGACGACGAAAGCTTGTAAGTGTGTTGTTCGTTGGTTGGTTGGCGAGTTTAAAAAACTCGCTGTGTGTCCAATGCAGTCCGTTCTGTATTAGGACAGGACTCCCTCGTCCTTCGACGTCCTTCGGTGGCTGTGTGTTTGTGTGACACTTTCACCTCCTATTGAGGGGCGCGCCAAACGCAGACCTTTTTTTCGCAGTTTGAAAGCACCGCAGTGGCGCGAAAGCCATTTTTCCCGCGAAATCTCTGGGCGATGGAAATGTCCGGTTCGTTCGCCAGGCGGGGTCCCCTCAAGCTTTTTGGGGGGGGGTGGGAGTGGGAGAGAGACTGCTGCTCAATGCCGTTACTCCGCGCGTCGGTGGCTTCAACCCGGTCCCTGGCCTCCCTATCCCTTCGTCGTCGGGGCTCGAACCTCATTCAACGGATTGATCATCGGTTCGGAACACTCGCTCGGAAACGCACTTCCGCGGTGACAAGGCCTACTTTCGCCATGGACAAAACCGTTCTCGTCGGGCGCGAGGCTGTCGACAGGCTCTTCGGACCGTGGACGATCTCGAGAAACGAGGTCTTCGCCGAGAGCCCCCTCTCCTTCGCTTTCGTGAACCTCAAGCCCGTCGTCCCAGGGCACGTCCTCGTGGCCCCCAAGAGAGTGGTGAAGCGCTTCAGCTCGCTGACCAACGACGAGGTAGCGGACCTGTGGCAGCTGGCCAAGGTGAGCCGATGATGTCTGTTCTCGTGGCTCGAATTCCCGCGCCCTGGCTCACGCGCCGTCGCTCCGTTTCTCACGTTGCCGGTCGCGGTCGCGCCGTCGACAAAAAATTATTATGTGTATGAAAACGCGCCAAACAAAAGGTTGTGGGCCACGGGCTCGAGTCGAGCGCACACGACCTCTTTCCCGACGCCTCGCGATCACGGAAGCCGGAGTACTCGCTCACGCTCTGCATCCAGGACGGTCCCCAGGCGGGCCAGACCGTGCCGCACGTCCACATCCACGTCTTGCCCAGGAAGGAAGGAGACTTTGAGAACAACGACCAGGTGTACGACGAGATAGGTGAGTGGAGGGGGCGATACCCGGCAACCGGGGCGCGCCATGGCGGCCGCTTCGATCGTAAGCGCGGCACTCTGACCCATCCTCGACCTGCCTTTGTCCGCGTGTCTCGTGCCAAACCAATCCATTCGGGTGGTGTGACAGACGACGGGGAGAAGGGGCTCACCAAGCAGCTGGACGACGAGAGCAGGAGGGAGCGGACGAGGGATGAGATGGCGGAGGAGGCCGGACGCTTCAGGGCGCTCTTCTACGACTGATGCCCTCGATGGGCAACCCTTTTTGATTGTACCTTTGTTTTGCACTTGGAAACGCTCCATCAGCATGAAGTAGTCAATTGATTTTTTCACCAAAATTTTGATCGCCCAAATTCACTTTTCAGGAGAAGCCCTCGCGAGGCAGGGCTCCAAGCTTCATCATCAGAGGAGTTGAGTTGGTCGGCCAAGGTTCGGCCTTTTTGGTCGAGGCGGGCGCGGAAAGAGTTAAGGAATTAGGTCCGGAGGATGGATCCGAGCTGATCAAGGTCCCGTGACCGAGGGAGCGGCTTCAGGGTGCCAAGGGCTCTGTCGTTTTGGGGCTCCGCATTTGTCCCCTTCGTGCACGAAGTCCCCTCCCCAGGGAGGTCACTCGTGGGTGCTCGTTGGTGACACCAGCCGCGATATGTCCAAGCCCAGGCGACCGGGCGAGAGGCCCAAACGGAAGGCCGTCGTGATTTCGGTGCTGGACTACCCCCACGTGGGCCAGAAGCACGGCGGCAGCACCAGTGGCTGCTTCACGGACGCCTTGCTCATGTCCCGAATGTTGAGTAAATTCTACGGCTTCACGCCCCCCACCGACGAGGGCGCGAACGGAACCGCCTCGCCCTCCCCGCGGCAGGAGAGCGGCGCGAGCGCCGAGGCCGCCGAGAAGGACGGCATCGACGTCCAGGTCCGGGAGGGTGGGGGGCGGGCCGCTGCCGTCGGGGTAGCCCCACTCATCAAGGTTTGCTGCACGTACAGCTGGGCCAAGGGGGACTTCAGTGCCCTGGACGGAATCACCTTCGAGAACGAGGTCTACGGCGCCACCGGGGGCGGCGCGAAGGCTAAAGGGCTCACTCCGTCGTCGTCTTTCGCCGAGTCGCCTGGTATCGGGTCGGAGGATGCCGAGGACGCGGACTGTGACGTGACTCACGCAGCTGACACCCACACGGAGGTCGTTAGGGCTCTGAGGTGGCTCACGGAGGACGCCAAGAAGGGCGACACCCTTTTACTCTACTTTGCGGGCTGCTCGACCTACAAGGTCGTCGAGGGCGGCGCTCTGGAGCCCGTGCTTTGCCTTGGGGACTTCAGCTGGGAGGACGGCACCCAAGGATTCTTATCTTGCGACCACCTCCACGAACTTCTCGTGGACCGCGTAAGGAACACGGCGTGCGAGCTCACTGTGATCTTCGACACCTTCCTCGGGCCGTCTCTCGCGCAGCTGCTCGAGGAGAGGTCCAAGTCGGTGGACCGGGAGGCCTACCTTCTCACGCGGGCCAAGTACGGCTATGTGGCCTTCCCGCCAAACAGGGCGAGGGTTTTGCCGCTACCGCAGAGGGAGCAGGACGAGGTGAGGAAGCTGAATAGGAAGCGGAAAACGAGGGCGCGTTGGAAGCAAGGGCTGAGGAGGCTGGGTCAGATAGCGGGGCTCCTCACCGCCCCGGAGGGGGAACGTGGCCAGCTTGGCGGGGTCAAGAGGTTGTCCTCTCTGTTGAGGAGGAAGAGCTCCAAGGTCAGCCCGATGCCGAACGAGAGGTTCAAGCCGCCGAGGAGGGCGACCGGGATGGTGCCAAAGATGAAGGTGAAGCCGGAAGTGCCCAAGGTCGTGCTGTTGGCGGTGGAGTCCACCAAGCCCGGATCTTGGGTGGACAAAGTGAACAGAATCAACCTAGTGAAGCTGGGGCCTCTCACTTGGGTGCTGTACAAGCTGCTCAAGGGCAGGGTCGTCTCAGGGGACCTGAAGGAGGAATCTGACTCGGAGAGCCTTTCCGTCTTCATCGAGAACCTCCACCCGACCCTGCTGGAGGTGAGGGAAATGGGCGACTTGTACTTCAAGCACAAATGGCGGGGAAAGGCGAGGTTCCTGCTGGGTGGGAACCCCTACAGGATCGTCGTCAAGGCCTGGGGCCTCGGCGAGAAAGGAAGGGACGACGGCGACGACCGGCAGTGGACCTACAGGTTCCTCAGCAACGTGCACTCCGAGCAGGTTCTCGCCAACTGCGCGGACCGGGGAAAGCACCCCCTGGAGAGCATGAGGGCTCTTTCCCTCACTCGGGACATGGCGGATTTCATCGAGACGCCGCCCAAGAGGGCCAAGGCCGCCAAGCTGACGAACCTGCTGGAGACCCCAGAGCCCTCCAACAGGCTTGCTCCGCTCAAGATTCCACCAATCGCGGAGGATGGCGCTGGCAATGGTGACAATAGGGTTGGCCTGAAGAAGTTGCAGCCCCTGCAGCCCTTGCAGCCCCTGCACAGGAAGAGCAGCGCCAAGGTGGACAAGATTGTCAGGGAGAGGAAGCCAACGACGTTTAGCCCGGGGGCGAGCCGAAAGGCCTCCACCAGCCTTGGGGCTCTCGAGGAACTCGGCGTGTCTGTCCAGGGTGAGATCGAGGAGCAAGTGGAGGAGGCGGAGGCGGAGGAGACGGTGTTTTCTCCGATCCCCGACCTCCAGCGGCACAGGAAGATCAGTGCCAAGGTCGTGAGGACGGTGCGGGAGCGCAAATCCACAACCTTCAGGCCTGGGTCGAAGAAGACTCCAGACAGCCCTGGCCTCGGTGGACTGGCAGAATCGGCCATCGGCGAGGAGGAGGAGGAGGAGGAGGAAGGGGTGTGAGCGAAAATATAAAATTACAACAACAACTAAGTAGCCACCACGCTCAGTACTCCATGTGCTTCTCGAAGAACTGCCGTAGCTTTGGCCAGTACTCATGCCTAACCTCCTCGTAGGCGGTCATGTGGTGAGCCCTCATTGGGAAGAACTCGCACTCGTCGCTCTTCTGGCGCCTGTAGAGCTCCTGCATGTGCTGGAAGGGGACCATCTCGTCGTAGGTGGACGCCATCATCAGGATGGGGACCCTGATCTTGCCAATCTTACCCGCGCTGTCCCACTTGTTCCTGATCAAAAAGCTCATTGCGCCATTCCTCCTCATCCCGACCGCCTTGAGGAAGGGGAACATCTTGGAGGCCATGTCCGGGATGCAAGTGAAGGTGTTCTCCACGACCAGGGCCCTCACCCTGTCTTGGTGCCTCGCCACGAGGTCTATTGCCACCGCACCCCCGAGGGACCTGCCGAAGACAGCAATGTTGCTGTTGTCCACATCATCCCTTCCCTCCAGGAACTCCAGGGCGGCCTCCGCGTCCATCCTAAGGCCCTGCTCACTCGGCGAGCCCTCGGAGCTGCCATAGCCCCTGTACATCACCATCAGCACGTTGCACCGGCAGATCTGCAGCAGCGGCTTCACGAAGAGGAGTCTGTAGGACATGTTCCCGGCGTTCTCCTGCAGCCAAAGCACCGTTGGGACGCTCTTCTTCTCCTTGCCGATGCCGGGGCTCGGCTCCGCAGAGTACGGGAGGTACCAGCAGTGGATCTTGACCTTGTCCCTCGTGGTGAGCCAAACGTCCTCGAACTTGAGCCCCAGCTTGGTGGGGTCGAAAGGATAGTTTCTCTCCAGCCCGGGGGCGTTCGGGACGTAAATCAGCTTCTCTGTGGACGCCAAGGGGGGATAAGGTCGGGTGGGTCGAGTCAGCGCAGGGGTTCGAGAGGGAGGGGTGGATGACGCTGGAGATGGATGCGGGGCCGACTGTGGGAGCGCATGCCCACCTTGGAAGGCCACGAGAAGGGCGAGAAGGGCACCCGCGAGGCCGAGGCCCCCAATCGCCGTGTTCTTCGCCAGCTTGAAGACCGTCCGGAACATCCACGCGATCATGTTGAGGTGACCAGATGTTCTGGGGCCGCGCGTCGGCACTGGAGCGAGGGTTGGGAACGCGACGGTGACCGCCCGTGATGGCGAAGCCTCTCCCTGCTCTCTCGGGCAGCCTCGCGGCTCGAAATCAATCGAGCAACATTTTTGCGTGTTTCGCTGCGAAACTTTCGCAGATCATTTGGGGAGCGAGGAGGCCGAGGGCGGGGGCGGCGAAAGCGCGAGAAGCGCCTCGTGGTCTGGGGCGGGAGAGAGCCGGGACGACAGGGGGTCCGCCATGGCGGCGAAGTCCAAGCGCGCGGGTCCTCTGGACCTCCTCCGGGAGTACAACTGCGAAAAACTCCTGGACAGGGTGACCCTAAAGGAGCACAAGGTGGAGTTCGAGCCAGTGGAAGGCAGAGGGAAGACCACCTTTGATAGAAAGGCAAAAACGGCGTACAGGTACGTCAGACTTGCCTCATCGCGTTTCCTAGAAATCAAATCGTGATGATGATGGAAGTGCATCGCTTGCCCCCTGACCCGTCACCGACACCGAAAACAAACAAACACACCAGTTTGTCTTTACTGACTGACTTCCTGTGATCTCGCAACTTTTCTGTTTTTCTCAATTGCTCATCGATCGCGAAACGTATCGCGTCGTCCGTCTTCGCGATTGCAGAGCCCGCAAGGGGAAGGGCGACCCTTACACTCTTGACGCGGTTTTGCTGCTGCTGAAGAACAAGGACAGGCCCTGGAAGGAGTACATCGAGCTCACCAGCCAATATGGGTGCGCGTTCATATCAAGAGTGGACAAGAAGCCACTCGAGGAGTTTTTGGCGGGCAAAGTGGACACCGTGGACGGGCTCCAGGGCGCCCCCGTGGTGGCGGCGGTGGAGATCGGTGGGGAGGATGACCTGGTGCTGGCTCCCGCGGCGGGAGAGGCTGGCGACGGGCTGGCCCCAAAGCCGATCTCCGTTGAGATTCCCTCGGACCCGGCCGCGCTGCTGGCAGGGGTGAGGGGCGTGGAGCGGAACATGGTCGACCACACGAGCGTGATGATGTGCCCCGTGCAGACCTTCGACGGCTACGCCAAGGTGGCCTCCGCTGCCATTGCAGAGTTCAGGAAGGTCGACGAGAGGAGGAAGAAGGAGGCCAAGTCCAAGGACAGGCAGGGCAAGGACGCCAACCCGAAGGAGAGGAGGTCCTCGGAGGCCGCCACCGTGTCCGGTCGGGCCAAGATCAACCCGAAGACTGGCCAGGCCTCCACGAGGGACGTCAGGATGCAGTTTGAGGAGGAGCAGTACAGGAAGAACAGGTACGGAGACGCAAAGCTTGACATCAGCGAGTACGGAGGGGGGCTGGGCTCCGCGGCGGCCGGCGAGGAGGGGCAGATCGACCCCCAGGCCGAGGCCGAGCTCGCGGCGAGGAAGGAGCTCGAAGAGCGTAGGAGGCTGAAGATGGAGGCGAGGGCCAAGGACATTGAGAAGAAGCGCGCCAGGGAGAAGGAAAAGAAGAAGGCTGAGCACAAGAAGAGGAGGGCGGAGGAGAAGAGGTACCACAAGCCTCCGATCGTGCTGATGTCCCCTGGGTTCAGCTGCATCATCAACAAGTACAACGCCAAGCTCTTCTTGGAGAAGGGGGAGTTTCAGCACTGGGAGGTCGCCAGCGAGAGGATCAGGGGCAACAGGCCCAACCCAACGCAAAGCGTGAACAGGGTGTTCAACCGGTCCACCGCTCCTGTGAAGTACAAGATCACCGAGGAGCTCCCAAAGAGCCCAGACGACTGGAAGAGGGTGTGCGCTGTGCTGGTGACCGGGAAGAAGTGGCAGTTCAAGCAGTTTCCCAAGGACCAGTTCAAGGGCCTGGCAGAGAGCAACTTTTCCAACCTCTTTTCCAAGCTCTGCGGATTCTACTTCCACTACACGAGCGACCCGGTGCCCAAGGACGTCCAGCAGTGGAACGTGAAGCGCATTGGGATCGACAAGAACAATAGGCACAAGGACACCATCGCGTTCAGGGACTTTTGGACGAAGTTGGACGAGTTTTTGGCCGAGAAGAGGAAGAGGGGGGACTTTGAGATTGCGTACTGATAAGGTTGGTGTATTACATCCACTCGTCGTCCTCTTCGTCCTCCTCGTCACATTCTCCTCAAAGCTTTTTGGGCAACCCCTGCTTTGGGATGGGGTGGTAGTACCTCTCCACGTCAAACTTGGCGCCAAGCGTGCTGCAAGCACGCGAGAGAGAGAGCGAAGGAGAGCGAGGTTAGAATGGAGAAGGACAGCGAGGAGGAGAAGACTTACCTCAGCTTGGAGAAGGCATTCGAGAAGTCGATCTGGTAGTTCGTTTGGGTCACCGTCTCCCTGCTCTGCTGGTTGGACTTGACGTAGAACCCGAACTTCTTGTTCAGGGTTCTCATCTCGTTCTCAACCTCCTCCAGCCCGCCGGTGGGGAAGCAGGCGGCGAGCGCGCTCACGTTTCCGGCGGTCAGGCCCGCCGCGAGGGCCCTGTCCACCAAAGCGGCGGTCGTCAAGGTCGGTGCCGCGGCGTCAGGCGCCGTTGCATCCAACCTGCCCAGCGGGGGCGGCGGGAAGTCGTTCCCGTAGCCCTGGAGGATGATGTTGGCGCTCGTCTGGTCCTTGGCCTTGGGCGAGAAGGAGAGCGAGGTCAGAAGCGAGAACTTACCGAGCGAGAGCGAGGAGGAGACTTACCTTGTCCACAATCTGACCGATGAAGTTGGATCGAACCTTGTAGTAAGCGGCGAAGACGATCGCGTCGGCCATGGACAGCTCCAGCGGGAACGCGGAGGCCTTCTCTGCGTGCTCCTTCGCCTTTCGGATCTGGTCCACCGCGGTTTTCAGGGACCCCTCCAGGCCGAGGGCCTTGAGCTCCTCGGGAAAGTTGGCGATCGACCCGTTCGCCCCGCCGGACTTGGCGTCCTTGTCGTAGCTCAGGGCGTCCAGCAGCGCGAG
>Ga0160423_10004817_pt1 | contig 11068 bp, 7 predicted proteins | sample CRUFie14St8metaG_FD_108191 | JGI IMG/M metagenome (GOLD analysis project Ga0160423, IMG submission 108191) | Marine microbial communities from the Costa Rica Dome - CRUD Field 142mm St8 metaG | ecosystem: Environmental > Aquatic > Marine > Oceanic > Photic zone | place: Costa Rica: the Eastern... | reverse complement strand
ATGATTACGCCCCAAGTCCAAGTTGGAACTTCGCCGCTTTCTGAGCTGTCGTCAGTACTGTCGACCGCATCTTCAACACAGTCTTCGTCTGCAGTTACTACACAATCGTTGTCGGATTCTACTACAAGCATTATGTCGGTACCTGGCACTGCTGTTTCCATGTTTCCTAGTGCATCATATGGTACGGCAGTGAAGTAGTAAGTTCCACCAAGTGTCTTGTGACTAATATCTGCCGAGTTTGCCATTCCAGCGTCAACACAATCTACAGTAGGCATATCTCCTGCAACTGTCCACTCTGCTCGAGAGTAGCAGACCATCCATCCAGTAACTGGGTCAGCTGAAACATCTCCAGATGTCTCCCACGTAACAGTCCATGCATTTGCACCAGCCTTGTTTGAAACACCCATGTTGATTGCGGTTACACCACCATCAACTTGACTGTCTGCAGTGGCAGATTCAGGTTGAGCATATTGTAGTTCATTGCACCCTGCGATGTTACATAGCCACAGAGTGTAGGTGTAAGTCTCACCGTGAGTAGTTTCTGTCTGCCCGTTCAATGAGTGAGCAACAAGAGATGTGTTTTCCTGTGTGGTGGTACAATCATCGCTTGAGTCACAAATTTCCATCTTTAGATAGTCGCCAGGCAAGGTGTTGCCTGAGTATGTCCAAGATGCGGAAATTGTTCCACCCTTCTGAGCCATTACAGTCAATCCAGTTGGATAAGCCGATGGAACTTCGACGACTTGCAATACGCCGCCCATTAGTACTATTTCTCCCTGTGCGAGGACTTGTCCAGATGGCGTAGGATCAGGAATTACGATTGTTCCATCGCTACCTGCTTCTGTTATTGTTGAGGTCAATTCTGCCCAATCACCATTCGTACTTACCCAAAAGACACCTGTAGGTGTAATTGATGTAGTGTCATAAGTCATTACTATCTCTTGATCGTGAACGTCGCTTGCGAGGTAAGTAGTAGAAGGAGTGTAGTCCAAGACTGCTACTGAGGAGTATTCTCCAGCGTAACCGAATGCGGTCAGATCTTGTGTGTAAGATGTAGCGCTATCTTCTATGCTAACATCAAACATGTTAGCACCTCTGTATGTTAGATTATACTCCATGCTGATTCCGCTAGCAGTAGTATCGGTCGCGATAACATGATTCCACACGAAGAAGTCTGTGAAGTCCATTGCGCTTGAGCCAAACGCGTCTGAGACTGTGACAGAGTAAACGTGGGTTCCTGCCCATTCTTCCATATCAGGGGTAAGAACACAAGTAGAGAACTGCATTCCTATTCCATTACATGGAGACGGCTGAACGGTTCCATTGATAGCCACCATTGCTGGATGTGTCCATACATAGGACAGGCTTTCTCCAGTCATGTCATCAGCATCGAATGCATCTGCTTCCAGAGTAATGGTTGAATCAGGACCCATAACAACCGATAATGGATCTTCTTGGATAGTCAAGGATACTGAAGGCCTGTTGTTTAATGCAGAGATCTCATAGAAAGCTCTGTCATCATTTCTGGCTGACATATCTGAATACTTATCCACCATTGTTCCTGTTCCATCATCCTCTGTAGGGATGTTGATCATTGAAACTGTTGCTGAGACATTGTAAACTCCAGGCGCAAAGTTGTACATTACACATGCATATCCGACCGGTGATGCCTGCGGTGGTATTGTTCCGCTGAAATCTTCTCCAAGACTGCTGTGTTCGTAAGGTTCTCCCTCACCAAAGGTACAGTTGTTAGCTTCGAAAGTTTCGCTTACCCCGGTTACAGTGTTTTGAATTTCAAAGTCAACCTTCCAGTCGTATTGAACGCTTACATCACTACCCAAGTGTCGAACTGTAGCTTGTACACTCGACCAATCTGGATTCAGTGGGCCTTCTCTCATGCCCGGCATTGTTGGCGAATTGGTTGGGTTGTTCAGTTCATCAACAGTGTATCCTTGATTGATAATCAAGTCCGATACCCCAATGTCGTGGAATGTTTGAATAACTCCTTCAATTGTAGCCTCGCTGGTTGCAGCATTTGCATCCGTAGCAAATGCAACCTCACAGAAGTGAATATATGTCTCATCTTCTGCTGTAGCGTTTGGATCAGCAGTGCCATTTGGATTGTAAGCCAATTCAGTGGTTTCACATTCTGGTAGTTGATCATAAACCACATATTCCACTAGGCTAACTGTTACAGAGTAATCTCCACTGTCACCTGAGCCATCAGGAGTCAAATATCCAGTCCATGTTGCAGAGTCTGTGAAGTTAATTACATATCTTGAGTCGTTTGTGACGTTGTTTTCGTCGGTTTCATGGCGGAATGTTTCGACCACAGCGGAAGTACCGATGTCAGTGATTTGGTTGATTCCCTTGATGTCGTTACCAAGGTCATCTGTTGCCTCTGATACTAGACCAGCAACATCCATCTGCAGAACTATTGAACGTGCAGACCAGTCGGTTGAACCTCCTGTTCCTACAGTTAATGTAAACGCCTTGGGGTCAGAACCACTCTCTACTTCCTTTCCGGAATCCCATGCTAGATCTACAATAATGTCAGTCCAGTCTGTTACGGAAACAAAAGTCTCTGCTTCGTCGTTACCGGGGTCTGCATCATCCAATGCATCAGTGGTAACTACAATCACATAGTCTCCAGTGATAGGGGTCCAAGTAATAGGTGAACCTTGGTAGGCAAATGTATACCTACCATAGTTCAGAGTGCTGCTTGGCGCTAAAGTAGACCAAGGACAAACGTTGGAGTCGTCACATACGACATCTCCGTTTCTCCAAGATAGGTCATTACCAGCAGCGTCCTTTGCAATCATGCCACGCTGTCCGTTTTCAGCCAAGTAAACTGTCAAAGAAACTGCCATCTCTTCAACATCTACATCGCCAATATTTTCGATGTAGACCTCGAACTGTACGTCTTCGCCAGCATCGAGTGTGTTTTGTTTCTCTCCAGTTATTGCATCGACTGATGTCGCTCTGGGCGACAAAATGTCTGTAACTTTAGCGTCTGGTCCGGAACGGCCATCTGCTTCTGTCATATTCTTATTTTCCAGTTCAGCCCAATCTAATGCTACTAGCGAAGTGCTAGCAAGCATGATTGCTGCCAAAATTATTGGGGTTAACTTGCTCATTGTCATCTCCTCCAAAAGGGTCGGTATCACTCCCGAGGCCATATACGGTATTTATGAGTTGGCAAAAGGAATGGCAATCATTTTGTGAGAAATAAATTGAGTTTCCTTTCTTTTTATGGCTCGCAGTGGGCTTCTTTTACGGGAAAAAATACCTGCCCAAGTGCCCGGTTGGTGCAATCTATTTGTATATTCTATTGAAAAAAAAATATAATATCGCATTATTGCTTAATCCAAAGAAGAAAGTGCCCTAGACGGGGTAATTTTAGTTGCTTTTCTAACAGGAATCCACGTTGCTGCCAAAACTAGTATCCATCCACCAATAACCATTGAAACAACTTCAAACCATGGCAAAATCAAATCTACGCCTTGTTCTTCCCAGAATGTTTTGTAAATACCATAGTGGAATGCTAACGCCACTAGTGAACCATTCAGCATACCGAGCAGGGACGTCCAAGTCACCTCTAGGATCATCCCTTTCATCACCATACTTTTTCTGAAGCCTAGTGCCCTAAGCATACCAATTTGGCCTGAACGTTCAGAAACCGAACGATATGTTACTACACCAATCCCTGCAATGCCAACAATAAGGCCTAGAGCGAGATAAGCTTGGAATATAGCAAGTATGGCGAAAATCAAACCGAGAATAATTAGAATTTCGTCTTCAATAACAGAAGTGTAAACACCATCTGCAGCTAAGTCCTTTGAAAGTGATTCTTCTAGTTCTGCTGAGGAAATGTCTGATGTGTGCGAAACGTAGATTCTTGTTGCAACTCCCCCGAATTGTTCGCCCACAATTTCACCATCCATCCATATACCTTGAGAGAACAACTGACTTGACTGTGAAAGGACTCCACCGACCGTCACATTTTTGCGATTTCCGGGATTAGAAATGTCAATTAGCGAAATCGATTTTCCAATTGGAAGAGTCATCCCTGAAATTGATTCTCCAGTGTTAGGATCTATCAGAGCAAATGAACTATCGACAAAGACAAAATTACTGTTCGATTTTAGAGACATCCAGGCTTCTTTTTGAGTCTCTCCTAATCTAGGATCCCAGTCCTCAAGAGGGATGGCTCCATGCTCGACAAAACCATCGTCGACTCCTCGCAAAATATACCCAATATTGTCCTCACCATCATCTATCCAAACCACTGCTCGATTAACAATCCCGATAGCATCTATATGATTTGATTGAGTGTGATTAAGTCCCCATTGATTTACATCATCAGACAAATCCATTGGAACTCTTCGAGATGATGACAATAATATTTCAAAATCTCCACTAGCATCTTCCACATAGCCAGAAGAGTGTTCTTCGAATTGGACTGAATAACCTGCTAGAACGATTACACTGAACATTGTCAATGAAAACATCCCCATAATTACAGCGGTACGCATAGGTGCTGCATTAGGGTGAGCTAAAGCAACCTTAGCCACTGGTCCAAATCGCTTTGCGAGGAATGATTTCTGTATAACCCAGGACACAACTTGAGGAGCGATTCCTGTCAAAACCATTACACCTGCAAAGACCTGTATTATGCCCATAACGGCGAATGTCACCTCATCGGGCTTTACTCCAGATGCAACTGGTGCCCATGAGTCTGGAGTTATTGCCCAAAATGCTAAGGCAATACCTATCGCTGAAATTGTATTCCTACCTGTGTTGCGAATGGATTTACCTAACACGTGAGGTAGGATGTAAGTGAATATCGGAATCAATCCTGCAATCAAACATGATGCTGTGATGTTCCAAAGTGCAAATCTCAACGAGGAAGATCGATCTAGTGTGAATATCGACAATCCAGCAAGAGCCCCTGCCCCAACAAATCCAATCATCAAGAAAACTAACCACCAAGGAACTCCTCGTTTTCTTAAGGGCGATAAATTACGAAGAGCTTGAACAATATTTAACCTACTAGTCCACAAAGCGGTTAACCAAAGTGTTGAAATTGCTATTATGAAGCCCGCTGAGATTCCAACTAATACACTTTCAATACTGAATGAATATGCGATTCCTTCCGCGCCAGCACTCGCAAATACACTACTGAATGCAATCGATACCAACCAAGCCAAAAACAAACCAAAGAATCCGCCTATAACAGATGCTGCTGCTGAAGTAATCATTCCTTCAGTTACAGCCAGTGACCGCATGTCAGAACGCTTCAACCCGATAGCACGAAGAATTGCTTCGTCCATTCTTCTGGACTCAGCCAGCATCATTACGATAGTTAGTACAAGTAGCAATCCGGCTCCTATCGTAAATGATCCAAATACTAGAAACATTGCTGAAAGAGCTCCTGCTCCCTCTTCTGCGGTAGCAAGAGCATTCTCTTTTGCAGCAACAACCCTCAAATCCATCGAATCGACTCCAGAGACTGAGTCTAGCCACTCCAAAATAGCAGTCTGATTGCCGTCGTTAATTACGAGAATGCTTCGTTCGCCTTTTGCAGATGCTGCAAGGGTTTCTCCATCACTGAGGTTGATGAAACCGATAATGATTGATTCTAATTCGTCTAAACCGGGTGCTTCAATCGAAGTCATATTTCCCTCGATTTGCAAGATGTGGGCTTCCGAATCACCATAAGCCCAAGGAATCAAGCCGTTAATTAGGACATTTTCTGATGAGTTGAGAAGCGAAAGTCTTGATGAAATCAGCATGTCTCCCTCTGGGGGTGACAATGTTCCATCGGTGGCCAAAAACATCTGAGGCATTACTCCAAATCCTCCAATGTCAACCGTCAAAGGTAACCTAGGAGATAATTCTCCTGAATCGATAACTACACCAAATTCTGTACTACACAGGACTGTATTTTCTCCCAAGACTGTATTATCGAAGGCAAATACTCTTTGATCACAAACTTCATCGAACTCAGTTAATGTTTCCAGAGACCCATTGAACCCGTATAGTGTGTTGTTATCAACTAACATCCCACCACGTACAGCAGGAAAGTTGGGAGACTGTTGTCCGGATAATGTCTCCCATCCTGTTGAGGCCGACCCTACCATTAATTCTCCATCAAAATGCAACCAATCGCCAACCAAGCTGGTTTGAACCCAATCGCCATTCGAGTAATGGTATACTTCTTTACCCGTTATATGACTGACTGCTAGCCAGTCTTCCCCAGAAACTTTCAGGTAATCCATAGAAAATATTGTTGAAGGCAATTCTGGCAAATCTTGTGTGAATAATGCTGCAACCAATACTTCTTTTTCCTCTATGTGATGGATTAAATCTTCATCAGGATCATCTGGAATCTCGACTAATCCGTCGCTATGCGCAACCAATAGCGAACCGTTCAACAGTGTTACATCATTCACCAACCCACCTTCGGGCACTTCCCAGCTATGACTCGAACCTCCACGCTGTTTTTGATATGAAACCGCCCCACCTGAGACATACCAATCCCCTTCATCGGCAATCAATATCTCATCAATCCTGTCATCTGGCAGTGTCAGAATTTTGCTAGATTGTTCAATTTGGTAAATCGGGACTTGGAGGATTTCCATTGTATCTCCTTGGCCTATTAATCCAGTTTTATTTTCAGACCAAGAGGACATGAATTCGGCGCTAAGTCGTCCTAAACCATTACTGTTTGATACTGACATTGCGTCACCGTCTGAATTTATCTCAAAACCTGAAGATTCAGCATCAATCAATCCATCAAGGACCGTTTCAATTTCATCAATGCTGCCAGTAGCGTCTTCGTTATTTGAAAGAGAAACTCGAAGCATATTCACCTTTGAAATTTTAGATTGCAAAACTTGTGCTAGTTCCAAAGAAGTGAATAGTGCAGGAGATTTAGTTCCACTCATTGCACCCTTTCCTTCCATTGAAATAATTGAATTTACAGTTAAATTTGTAGAGTCCTTATCTAATTCACCATCATCAGAATATGAAAACCATGAGATTCCAAGGATATCACCCTTTGATAATTCTAATTCATCTGCAGCCACTTGGTTTAACGAAACTCCTTCCCAGCCTTGGTACGCATACCAACCAGCTGACGGAAGCGCAAGACCATCATCGCGAGATAGCGTTGCTGTCGTCTCAAGTCCATGCGACCAGTCATCGGCGAGGCCTGAATCTAGTAATGCTTCACCAAATGAAGATGTGAGATTACTATCGAGGTCAAATGAGAACCCCGTTCTTCGGTCTTTTTGGAAAATCAACAGGTCAGTGTCACCATATACTGCCTCCACTTCTTTCCTTAGGGTTGCATCCAAACTATCCCCCACAACAAGAGATGACGTTATGATGGATGATGCTACCAAAAGTCCAGCCATCATTAGTGCTGCTTGTCTGGGCCTGCGTCTAACTTGTTGCCATGATAAACGAAATACTGCGAGTCGCCTGGGGGAAAACATTGGTTGCAGCAAAATACTGGAAATAATTCCAGCCGATATGGTACACCCCCATGTCGCAAATAATCCCATTTCCATCCAAGTTAACAGATAATATACCAGCCAAGCATCAATTATTGGCCCGACATAAAGTAATACAGATTGCCAAAATTTCTCTACATCATTGCGCAAAACCCATGCCGAAGTTGCACTGATTGGTGTGACCAATGCAATGACGACAACGGTTTCAAGAAGCATGTCTATTCCTCTTCTAACATTATCCTTCCATCCAATATGCGGATAATTCTTGAACAACGCTTTGCAATTTCTTTATCATGAGTGACTATCACAAGTGTAGACCCTGCTTTATTTAGATCTGATAACAAATCCATGACTTGGTCGCTAGTCTCCGAATCCAAATTACCCGTTGGTTCATCACAAAGAATGACCGAGGGATCATGGACAATGGCTCTGGCGATCGATACCCTTTGTTGTTGGCCACCTGATAATTCTGCAGGCCTATGTCCGACTCTATCTCCTAAGCCAACCTTCTGGAGAGCTGAAATTGATTTTAATTTGGCATCATCAGGGCTTGAGCCAAGCAATAGTAAGGGTATCTCGACATTTTCAAGTGCACTCATGACGTCAAGCAGGTGGAACTTTTGAAAAATAAAACCCAACTCTTTTCCGCGCAGATCTGTTCTTTCATCATCGCTTATCCCGAATAGTGGTTTACCTGCAACCATAACTTGCCCTGCAGAAGGGTCATCTATTCCTGAGAGAATGTTTAGCAGTGTGGTTTTTCCACAACCTGATGGCCCCATGATGGCAACCATTTCTCCGGAGTATATTTTCAGGTCAATACCGCGTACAGCCTGCACTTTTTCGTCACCCATTTCGTATATCTTCCAAAGCCCCTCACAGGAAAGTGCGACCGCCATTACCGATGTCACAGCGACACGGGTTGATAAGATGCCGCTTGATGGCGTATACATGCAGGCAAAGGTGCTCGCGTTTGGACCGCTAGCAGAGGAACTAGCTAGCAAGGAAACATTCGTTGAAATCCCCCCTAATGCATCAGTACGATTTGTGATCGAAGAATTGGGGATAGAGATGTGGCTCAGTCAAGGCCTTATGGTGAATGTTAATGGTCAAAAGGTCGATGAAGACCATCCTATTTTCGATGGTGATGAAATCGCTCTGCTTCCGCCAGTTTCTGGCGGTTAAGAGCCGATTCATTGACAAGGCGGAAGCGATTGGGTAGAAGCAGAGGGAGCAACATGAGGTTCGGACCATTTGAAATCATGATTCTACTGGCAATCTTCTTCCTACTGTTTGGAGCGGAGCGCCTACCTAAACTAGCGAGAGCTGCAGGTCAGTCAAAAGGAGAATTCCACAAAGGCTTGAAAGAAGTAACCAGCGAACCATCCGCTGCAAATACTGAGGCGGATCTAGAGGCCGGTGGAAAAACTAAGGCTGTAGAAATCGCTCAAAAAGCGGAGGAAGCTGGAATAGACCCCTCTGGAAAGACTACTGAAGAAGTCGAAGATGAGATTGCAAAATCTGAAGAATAATCATCTTACACGTTTTACTTTCATTGTAGAACCACAAATTTCGCATTCTTGTTCAGTTTGCGAATCTGCTTTTTTTGTCGCTTTGCAACCAATACATCTCAATTCCCAAGACCATTGCTGGCCACTTCTTTTGTTTGAAACAGCCTCGAATGGATGGTTTAGGCTTCTGCAAACATTTTGCAGGGAATAATCGTCGGTAAACAATGTTTGACCTGTTGACATTGCCAGAGCCAAAATTTCCAAATCAACAGGACTCAACCTTGGCAAATCACCAGTTTCCGCAGCTGCATTTTTCGCCTCATCTGTGGAGGCGCTCATCCATTCAATATCAATAGACTCAACCAACATTGCTCGTTGTGGTGATAGATTTTTTAGCTCTTCCAATTGACTATGAGCAACGATGCCACCTTGCAATCTTTCCACCGGCCAGTGGAGTAAAGCGGCAGTATCGAGAACCGGCATCTGGCATTCGGTCGAGTTTTGCAGCAATCAAGACTTCGATTGAGAAAGGGTTCATGGGTGTGAAAGGTGCCCCGAGGGTTAGATGTCGTGGAAGGAAACGATTGTCGACTGGTTCGACGGGTTTGGCTGGATTAGCCTGGCCGCTATGTCGTTCACTGAAGCAATCATCCAACCAGTGCCCCCTGATTTGCTATTCCTACCTATGTTGGTAGCTGCAGAAGGAGATACTACTCTGATTCTATGGCTTTGGGTAGTAGTATCTGTATCTAGCGTATTGGGCAGTATAATCGGCTACTGGCTAGGGAAAAAATGGGGTAGATCTCTATTTAATCGCTTCAGAGCCGAAAAACATCTTGAAAAAATTGAAGCACTCACTACGAGATACGGCACTGTCGGCACATTCATTGCCGCATTTTCACCGATTCCGTACAAGGTGTTCGGTTGGGCTGCAGGAATGGGTGAAATGAAGATGAAGCCATTCATAATTGCAGGCTTACTTGGAAGAAGCCTAAGGTTTGGCTTGGAAGCTTTACTAATCGGCATATACGGTCAAAAAGCACTCGATGCGATATGGTGGTTATTAGATAGAGAGGTTCTGATAGGGGCTGTACTGATCGCAGGAATTGTTGTGGCGTGGCTTGGAATTAGGTGGTGGAACGGATTGACTGTCGACCCCAACATTCATGAACAGTAAACACTGGGGCGGAGATATCTGCTTGTGTGGTGTAGTGGTCCATCATTTCGGGTTTTCATTCCGGCGACCCGGGTTCAAATCCCGGCACGAGCATCTACATTTGAAACAGTTATTTGCATTCGTACTGTCAATTACTTTGACTTACGTCTACAAAAAATGGATATTACTCAAAAACCAACTAAATACAACAGTGCTAAGATAAAGCTGACAACATTACCTATTCGCCTTGATCAATTTCAAGTTAATTAGACCTGTGATTAGAATTCCCAGGCCAGAAAGACCCATGCCTATTGAAAGAAGAAATCCGATTATAATTAATCCCATAACAATAATTACCCCCGCCCCAGCTGACTCTGATGGTGTATCGCTACTGAGTGATTCCCAAACGCCTACAGATAAGCTCAATCCTACAATGCTGACGACAATCATTACGATTCCAGAAAGGATAAATGATCCCAAAATACCTCTGGTGAGAATCTTAGCAATTATGCCACGGCTTTTGGTTTGAACGCTATATTCTTGAGAAATAGCATGTTTATGTTTGACCAATGGTTCAATATTCCACTCGAACTCACCATCACAATGCGGACATACAAATTCTCCTGATGCATCATCATCGAGGAATATATCCTCTTCACAATGCGGACAAAGAAGCTCTGCCATGAGATTTTGTGGCGATAGTACAACATAAGTATTCACCAGTTTTTTGAAGATTTGGATTTTATACAAATACAATCAAACGCAAGATGTTTCATGACTGCAGTAGTTATCATTAAGCATTGTCTTAATCTAAACCTAAATGATTAAGATGATCAAAATAAATTCAACGCCTGCAAAAATATGTCTCGGAATCTCAGCCT
>Ga0160423_10004816_pt1 | contig 11070 bp, 9 predicted proteins | sample CRUFie14St8metaG_FD_108191 | JGI IMG/M metagenome (GOLD analysis project Ga0160423, IMG submission 108191) | Marine microbial communities from the Costa Rica Dome - CRUD Field 142mm St8 metaG | ecosystem: Environmental > Aquatic > Marine > Oceanic > Photic zone | place: Costa Rica: the Eastern... | reverse complement strand
TCCATGCGGGTCAGCGATGGCGAGCGCGTGACAATAGAAGGCATGTCGCTGACTGCCATGCACACGCCGGGCCATACAGATGACAGCTATTGTTTCCGCATGGATGACCGGATATTCACTGGTGACACGTTGCTGATCCGCGGTACTGGCCGCACTGACTTCCAGAATGGTGATGCCGGGCAGCAATATGATTCGCTCTTCAACGGCGTCCTGAAACTGCCCGACAGCACCCTTGTCTATCCGGCGCATGATTACAAGGGCGACACCGTATCCACCATTGGCGAGGAAAAGGCGGCAAACCCGCGTCTGCAAGTTGCTGGTCGCGATGAATATATCGAGCTGATGGCAGGTCTAAAGCTCGCCAACCCCAAGATGATGGATGTGGCGGTGCCGGAAAATATCCGAATGGGTCTGACCATTGACCGGCAGTGCGAGGTGGCGACGATGACGCCGGAAACCATCATTGCCGAAAATGCCGAGGGCATGATGCTTGTGGACCTCCGTGAAGAGGGAGAGCGCGTAAAAAGTGGTGTGATCCCCGGGTCTGTACATGCGCCTTACAGCCGTCTTGATCAGCATCTGGACATGCTGCGCCAGTCTGCCGGACGGGATATCGTCTTTTATTGTGCGGTCGGAGAGCGCTCGACAATGGCTGTCAACATTGCGATTGAACGCGGCGTCTCTGCCTGTGCGCATATTCCGGGTGGCTTCATCGCCTGGACAGAGGCCGGCGGTAATGTCGACCGTGTCTGATGATCTGCGCGCGCCGTGTCAGGCTTTGCCGGGTTTTCGCAAATAGATTTCTGTAGGTGCCACAACCGCCTCTTCGATATGCCGCGCCAGATTGTGGAACGGATCGGAACCATTGTCCGGCCGGTTGGCGGGGCCGCTGTCTGACATCGACGTCAGCATTCGGGCCATACCGGCTGATTCATCATGCTGCGCCTCAAGCATGAAACCGGCAGCAAGGCCGGCAGCAAGATAGGCATCCGGGCGCACCACCGCGCTGAAAGAGGGATCAGATGCCCAGGGCAGGGGGAAGGTCAGCGCGCCATCACCAGTCTGCATGACATCATAGACGCAGAATCGCCCACCCGGTCGCAACAGGCGGAACGCCTCGCGCATGATGCCTTCCTTGTCGGCAACATTCATGCCGACATGCAGCATGACAGCATGCGAGAAAGTTGCATCCGCTGCTGGTACATCCAGAATGCTGGCCTGCGCCAGGCTGACCCTGTCCGCCATCCCGGTCATGTGGTTGAGGGTGGTGCCTGTTTCGATAAATTCACGCGTGAGGTCAAAGCCGCTGACATGACAGCCGCTAATGGCGGCGATGGCACGTGCCGGGCCACCGGTGCCGCAGCCAAGATCAACAAGCCGATCCTGTGGAAAAAGTGTCAGCCGGTTTAAAATCCGGCGTGTTGCATCCAACCCGCCAACATGAAATTCATCCACTGGCGCCAATGTCTCAAAGGTCAGATCATTTTCTGAAATGCCTTTGTTCGCCAGGGTACGCAGCATGCGCTTCAGCAGGCCGGGACGGCCATAATGCTTTTCGATTGCGGTATCCTGTGACATGGCGTTATCGCTGACTTGCGGGTGCGTGATGAAATCATGATAGCAGATGGCCGGATGATCAAATATCCTTTTCACCCAATTCCTTGCCCTGCAATAAGCTTACTCCCATAACAAGTTGTGCCTGGATTTGGACTATTAGGAATGAAGAAAAAAAGATGAATGTTGCGCCTTTGTTTGCGGCTGCGATGCCGATCCCACCCCATGCGATTGCGGCTATGCTTGCGCTTGTCCTCGGTGGCCTCCAGCTGCGTATGGCCAAGGGAACGCCACGGCACCGGCAGCTTGGCTACATCTGAACCGGATTGATGGCGTTCGTCGCAATCAGCGGCTTTTTTATTCATGAAACGCAGGTTATTGGCATTTTCAGCCCCATCCATCTGCTGTCGGTTCTTGTGCTGGTGACATTGTGGCGGGCGATCAGACAGGTGCGGCGTGGCAATGTTCCGGCGCATCGACGGGCGATGATTCTGCTTTACTGGCCGTCACTTGTGCTGACCGGGCTGTTCACCTTCTGGCCCGGGCGGGTCATTTATCATGTCGTTAAGGGCGGCTAGAGGCCAAGACGCGCAGCCATCGTATCAATAGCGGCGCATTGCTGTGCCACCTGTGCAGCGTCTGGCTGCTGTTCGAGGAATTTGGGCAGGAACGGGTCGACCAGATCGCTTTGGATCTCGGCCAGCGACTCAACCACCCGATGCCCGCAGAACGGCACATAGGCTTCGGAATAGCCACCCTCGTGAATGGCCACGACGCGCCCGCCACAATGTGCATCAGCTGCTGCCATGATCATGCTGGTCATCTGGGCATAGGTGCTGGACAGGCATGACATCCGCCCCAGCGGATCGACATGGCTGGCATCAAGCCCGTTGGCAATGATGATGATATCCGGTCGGAATGACTGGATCAGCGGCAGGACGACGCGTTCAATTGCATAAAGATAGGCGTCATGCCCGCACCCCGATGGCAAGGGCAGGTTGGTGTTCGCACCGGCGCCATCACCAACCCCGCGATCTTCAAGGCCGCTATATCCTGTGGGGAACAGATTGGCCTGGTGAATGGACAGGGTATGCACATCCGAGTCATCCTCGAAAATCGCCTGTGTGCCGTTGCCGTGATGCACGTCCCAGTCGAGAACGAAGAACCGTTTTGCGGCTCCTGCGGCGCGCGCTGCCGCGATGGCGATCCCGATGTTGGACAACAGGCAGAAGCCCATCCCCTGATCTACAAGGCAGTGATGGCCCGGCGGGCGGGTCAGCGCATAGGCCGTGTCATGCCTGCCGGACAGCACCCCAAGCACCGCGTCACGGGCAAGCCCGGCGGACTGGCAGGCAATTTCAAATGATCCGCGGCCAAAGGGGGCCGATACACCCAGCATGCCGCCGCGTCCGTCGCTCAGCGCCTTGAATTCCGCAAGATAATCGGCAGTGTGGATCCGCGCTGTTTCAACAGCAGTGGCTGGCGCTGCGTCGCATACATCCAGTGCTTTCATCAGGCCTGACATATCCATCAGATTGCGCATGCGCCTCTTGGATTCCGGGCTCTCCGCGTGGCCACCAGCGGCCATTGGCTGAACCCAGCCACCAACAGGGGCGGTCAGAGCTGCCTCGCCGGTTGTGTGCCAGAAACAAGACTCTGAAAGATAAAAGCCGGTATTGCGCATGGTGTCCCCAGATAGAGAGATGTCCAGGATCGGGCATCGTCTGCCATTACATCAGCTTGCACGTCGATTTAGGATTTGACAAAGCAATATATGCGGGAAAAAACAGGGGTAAGGCCTGTCGGCCGTAACAATCTGGCCAGGGAAAACAGGGCCATGCCCGAGTTTCTGACATTGAAAGAGGCTGTTGCCGCCCATCTCGAAGACGGGATGATGGCTGCATTTGAGGGCTTCACCCATCTGATGCCCTATGCCGCCGCGCATGAGGTGATCCGTCAGGCAAAGCGCGACCTGACGGTGGTCCGTATGACCCCGGATGTCATCTATGACCAGCTGATCGGGATGGGTTGTGTTGCGAAGATGATTTTTTCCTATGCCGGCAACCCCGGCGTGGGCTTGCTGCGACGGCTGCGGGATTCGCTGGAACATGGCTGGCCGCACCGCATCGAAATCGTCGAACATTCGCATGCCGCGCTGGCACATGCGTATGAGGCCGGGGCGTCGCGTCTTCCGTTTGCCGTCCTGCGCGGCTATGTCGGAACAGATTTTCCGGCAATCAACGCTGATATTCGTACCATTACCTGCCCCTTTACCGGGCAAAAGCTGGCGGCAGTCCCGGCCATCAATCCTGACATCACCTTCATTCATGCGTTGAAGGCAGATCGTGCCGGCAATGTGCTGATCGAGGGGATTGTCGGCGTACAGAAAGAAGCTGTGTTGGCAGCGGGAAAGGCCATTATCACCGTCGAGGAAGTGGTCGACAGTTTTGAATCCCACCCGAATGCAATGGTCCTGCCACACTGGGTTGTGACGGCGATTGCACATGTGCCTGGTGGTGCCCATCCATCCTATGCGCATGGCTATTACGCGCGCGACAATGCCACCTACAAGGAATGGGACGCCATCGCCGCCGACCGTGACCGCTTTCTGGCCTGGATGAAAACGCATGTGCTGGATGTTGATGAGACCGTGTTTGCCAACCGTGTGATATGGAGCGCCGGGTCATGACCGACGATTTCACACCGGACGAAATGATGACCATTGCTGCGGCCCGCATGCTGACATCCGAGGATGTCTGTTTTGTCGGGATCGGGCCGCCATCCGCCGCCTGCAATATGGCGCGTCTGACGCATGCGCCGGGGATTACGCTGATCTATGAATCTGGGACCATAGGGACTGCGCCCAATGTCCTGCCACTTTCAATCGGAGATGGTGAACTTTGCGACACCGCGATGACCACTGTCTCGGTGCCGGAGATGTTTCGCTACTGGCTGCAGGGCGGGCATATTACTGTCGGCTTTCTGGGGGCCGCACAGATCGACAGGTTCGGCAACATCAACACAACCGTGATTGGCGATTATGCCGCGCCGCGCACCCGGCTGCCTGGCGGGGGCGGGGCGCCGGAAATCGCCAGCCTGTCACAAAAGGTGTTTGTCACCATGAAACAGTCGCATCGTGCGATGGTCGAGACGATTGATTTCGTGACCAGCTTTGGCCATGGCAAGGGGCCGGGTGATCGTGCGGCACTGGGGCTGGAAACAGAAGGGCCAGCGGCCCTGATCACGGATCTGGCTGTCTGGGAGCCTGATCCGGAAAGCCGCGAGCTGACAGTGACAAGGCTGCATGCGGGTGTCAGCCGTGCTGCCGTGCAGGATAGTTGCGGCTGGTCTGCGCGCTTTGCTGCCGACCTTGTCGAGTCGCCACCACCAACAGCGGAAGAGCTGTCTGTACTGCGCGAGTTGAAGGCGCGCACCGAAAAGGCGCATTCCCGCACGGGCTAAGTCGTAACCGCCCGGTAATTTGCCGCACCTGCAGGGTGTTGCCAGCCCATTTTCAACTGGAAAGATGACCCCCATTCGTTCAATCTGTTCCTGTTGAGTTGATGTGATTTTGCCTGATGGCAAGGCGGTGATTTTGGCTGAGCGGTCATTCCGAAAAGAGGTGCAACAGTTACGCATTGGCAAGGGCGAAGTGTTTCGCGGCGAGGGGATTCTGGCCATCACCAAGGCATTGCTGGAAAATGGCGTCGGATATGTTGGCGGGTATCAGGGCGCACCTATCAGTCACCTCATGGATGTGCTTGCTGATGCCGAGGATATTCTTGGCGAGTTGGGGGTGCGATTTGAATCCTCGGCTTCCGAGGCTACGGCCGCCGCATCGCTCGCGGCTTCGGTTCATTATCCGATCCGCGGCGCCGTCACGTTCAAATCCACGGTTGGCACCAATGTCGCGTCGGATGCGCTGGCTAATCTTGCATCTGGCGGCGTGACGGGCGGCGCACTGATCATTGTCGGCGAGGATTATGGCGAAGGCAGCTCGATCATGCAGGAGCGCAGCCATGCTTTCGCGATGAAGTCGCAGATATGGCTTCTTGACCCGCGTCCTAACCTGCCATCCATCACCGCTGCTGTCGGGCATGGCTTTGCCCTGTCCGAGGCATCCAATACGCCGGTCATGCTCGAGGTGCGTATTCGCAGCTGTCATGTGCATGGCAGCTTTGTCGCCGCGGATAATAAACGACCTGATTTTACAGTGCAGGATGCGCTGGATAATCCGCAGCGCGACACAGCGCGTGTTGTATTGCCGCCCGCATCTTATGTGCATGAGCGGGAAAAATATGAAAAGCGGCTTCCCGCCGCCATCGACTATATTGTCAGCAACGGACTGAATGAATTTTTTGGGCCTGCCAGCGGACGGATCGGCATCGTGCTGCAGGGTGGCATGTATAACGGGGTGATCCGCGCGCTACAGCGTCTGGGGCTGGCCGATCTCTATGGCGACAGCGCCATTCCCCTCTATGTTCTGAACGTAACCTACCCGCTTGTCCCGGACCAGTTTCTCGATTTCTGCAGGGACAAGGACCATGTGCTGATCATCGAGGAAGGCCAGCCGGATTTTATCGAGGAATCGTTGCGGGCAACGCTGCACCGGGCCGGTATGCCTATCGCGGTTTCGGGCAAGGATGTGTTGCCGATGGCCGGTGAATATACCGGTGCGGTCATGCTGGAAGGGCTGACAGCCTTCCTGTCAAAGGCGGCACCGCAGATGCTGACCGATAGCCATCGTGCGCCCAACCAGCCGGACGCGGACCCCGAAATGCCGGATCTGTCCGCCACTGTGCCGCCACGTCCGCCGGGTTTTTGTACCGGTTGCCCCGAACGCCCGATCTTTGCCGCGCTGAAGATGGCTGAACAGGATCATGGGGCGTTTCAGGTGGCAGGTGACATTGGCTGTCATCTCTTTGGATCGCTGGCGCCGTTCAATATCGGTGGCACAACGATGGGTTACGGGTTGGGGCCTGCATCGAATTCCGCCTTTCATGGTGGTGACGGGACAAACCGTCCAATTTCCATCCTTGGCGATGGTGGCTTCTGGCATAACGGTCTGAACAGTTCTATCGGCAATGCCGTCTATAACAAGGGTGACGGCATCACCGTGATTATCGATAATTACTATTCTGCGGCCACCGGGGGGCAGGATCTGCTGTCTTCACGCGCGGATAACGCCACACGCGATACGAAACACCCGATAACGAAAGCTGTCGAGGGGGTCGGCGTTGAATGGGTGCGGCAGGTCGACAGAACCTATGACGTCGCCAGAATGCGCGCGGTGATCGACGAGGCACTCACCACCACCTACAGCGGCCCAAAAGTGATTGTCGCATCATCGGAATGCATGTTGAACAGGCAGCGTCGTGAAAAGCCGCAGATGAAAAAGGCGGTGGCTGACGGCCGCCGCATGATAAAGCCCAAATTCGGCGTGGACGAAGATGTCTGCACCGGCGATCACGCCTGCATGCGGCTGTCAGGGTGCCCGTCCCTGACGCTGAAGACGCTGGATGATCCTCTGCGCGATGACCCCGTGGCCCATATCGACCAGAGCTGTGTCGGTTGCGGCAACTGCGGCGAGGTGGCTGATGCCGCTGTCCTCTGCCCGTCCTTTTACCAGGCTGACCTTGTATATAACCCGGGTGCTGGCGAGCGGATGATGGCACGGGTGCGCCGGCGCATCATCGCGTGGTTCCAGACCCGGCGTGCCGCCCGACGGCTTCAATTCGAGCCTGCGGCATAACCATGGCGGACCAGCCGGAAGCAAAACTCGACAATATCATCAAGCTGGCGATCATGGCGGTAGGCGGGCAGGGCGGCGGTGTGCTAACAAACTGGATTGTCGATCTGGCAGAAGCCAACGGCTATGCCGTCCAGGCAACCTCGGTCGCCGGCGTTGCCCAGCGCACCGGGGCGACGATCTATTACATAGAAATGCTGGCAGATACAGGCCGCCAGCCCGTCTTTTCCCTTAGCCCTTCCGAGGCCGATGTCGATATCGTGATTGCCGCAGAATGGATGGAGGCAGGTCGGGCGATCATGCGCGGCTTTGTCTCGCCAGATCGCACTGTATTGATCGCCTCGTCGCATCGCGCGCTTGCCGGAGTTGAAAAGACGGTGCCGGGGAACGGGATCGCCGATCATGCAGAGGTCCGCAGCGCCGCGCTGAAAAGCGCGCGACGGGTCATTGCCTTTGATATGGAAAGCATGGCCGTCAAGGCTGGCACAATGATTTCGGCAAGCCTTTTCGGGGCCCTTGCCGGCGCTGATGTCCTGCCGTTTTCAGATGATTCATATCGCGACATGGTCCGTCGTGGCGGGCGCGGGGTTGAGGCATCGCTGGCGGCCTTTGATGCTGCATGCGCGCGGGCACGAAAGGGAGAAATTGCCGATGCAACGCCTCCCGTTCATCATGCTGGCAGTCTGCGGCACCAGGTCAGGGGGCCGGAACGATTGCTGGGCGAATGGCGCAGCCTAACGGCGCGTCTTGCAGATTTGCCGGATGCGGTGCGACCGCTTGCCGAGGCTGGATTGCACAAGGTTGTTGATTACCAGGACACCGCTTACGGGGCGGCGTGGCTGGACAGTCTTGAAAAGCTGGTGGCGCTTGACCGACAGCATGGCGGGGGCGGGCAGGATTTTGCCTTTTCCGCGCAGGCGGCCAAATATCTGGCAAATGCATGGTGCTATGACGACATCATCCGCGTTGCCGATCTCAAGACGCGTGCAACACGCACCAGCCGCATCGACACCGAGGTGGGTGCCGATGACAGCCATATCGTACAGGTCACCGAATATGTGCATCCTGGCGCCGCCGAGTTTATTTCGATGATGCCGCACAGGCTGGGCGTGTTCGTTGCTGGCCGCCCTGCGCTGGTCAGGCGCATCGACAGATGGGTCAATCGTGGCAGACGCATCCGTTCCGATTCATTGCGGGGCTTTCTGACTTTCTATCTTTTGGCCGGGATGCGCCGCTGGCGCCGTGGCCTGTATCGTCATGCCACTGAAATGGCGCATATCGAAAGTTGGATTGATGCTGCCATCGGGCGGTTGCCGCATGATTATGCACATGCCGTCAGCATCCTGAAGGCGCGGCGCCTCATTAAGGGCTATAGCGATACCCATGCGCGCGGACTTGGTAAATTTGATCGCGTGATGCAGGGGGCTGCGAAGTTGGAGGGGCATCCTGATGCCGGTGCATGGACGGACCGGTTGATCCGTACCGCGCTTGCAGATACCGAGGGTGCTGCACTCGACGGCGCGCTGAAGACGGTCGACAGTTTCGTGACGCCCGAAACATCTGCCGCCCGCAACGGGGCATAGGCCGGGACGCGCCTTCCTGCGATCATGGTCAGGCTTTGTGTGCGCTCAGGATATGGCCGGCGATAATCTGCTTCTGCACTTCGCTGGCTCCTTCATAAATCCGCAGCGCGCGGATTTCGCGGTACAGTTCCTCGACCTTGATGCCGCTGCGCACCCCATCGCCGCCATGCAATTGCACGGCCTTGTCGATCACCGCCTGTGCGGTCTCGGTGGCGTGCAGCTTTGCCATTGATGCCTCGCGGCTGACACGTTCGGCACCGCCGTCCTTGGTCCAGGCCGCGCGATAGATCAGCAGCGCGGCGCTGTCGATGTCGAGAGCCATTTCTGCAAGGCTGGCCTGCACGGTTTGCATATTGGCAAGCGGCGCGCCAAACAGGATGCGGTTGCTGGTGCGGTCCAGCGCCTCGTCGAGTGCACGGCGGGCAAATCCGAGGGCCGCAGCACCAACGGTTGACCGAAAGACATCCAGGACGGCCATGGCGATGCCGAACCCCTTGCCAGCCGTGCCGATCAGCGCATTGCCGGGCAGTTTCATCCCGTCAAAGCGCAGCCGGGCCAGCGGGTGCGGCGCAATTACATCAATTCTTTCGGCAATTTCCAGCCCCGGCGTGTCGGCCGGCACAAGGAAACAGGACAGCCCCTTTGCGCCGGGCCCTTCGCCCGTGCGTGCGAAGACAGTATAGATATCAGCAATACCGCCATTCGAAATCCAGGTTTTCTCACCATCGATGACCCAGCCATTGCCATCGGCGCGGGCACTTGTCGACATATTGGCCACATCCGACCCGCTGGCCGGTTCCGACAGGGCAAAGCCGGCAATGGCGCCGCCGCTGGTGGTGCGGGTCAGCCATTCCCGGTGTCCGTCATCGCCAAACAGGCTGACCGGCCCCATGCCAAGGCCCTGCATGGCAAAGGCAAAATCTGCCAGGCCATCATGGCGGGCAAGTGTCTCGCGGATCAGGCACAGGCTGCGGACATCCAGTTTTGGCTGTGCAAGGTTGGCGCTGTGATGCAGCCAGCCACCATCGCCAAGCATCGTGACCAGCTGTTGGCAAGCCGCATCGACATCACCATGATCCACTGGCAGGTTTGCATCGCACCAGGCCTCAAGCGCGGCTGACAGTTCGCGATGCGTGTCATCCAGAAACGGCCATTCAAGAAAGCTGCGGTCCGGCATCAGTTCCCCTCGAAAACAGGCTTGTCCTTGGCGATAAAGGCCTCATAGGCGCGACGAAAATCCTCGGTCTGCATGCATATCGCCTGTGCCTGCGCCTCGCTTTCGATGGCGGCCTCAAGGCTCATGGACCATTCCTGATTAAGTTGTGTCTTGGTCATCATATGTGCAAAATTGGGGCCTCGGGCAATTTTGCCAGCCAGCGCAACAGCTTCATCATCCAGCGTCTCGGCGGGATGCAGCGCGTTCCAGAATCCCCACTGCGCCCCTTCATCAGCCGTCATCACCCGCCCGGTGTAAAGCAGTTCGGCGGCGCGTCCCTGACCAATGATCCGCGGCAGCATTGCACAGGCCCCCATGTCGCAGCCAGCAAGCCCGACACGGGTAAACAGAAAAGCCGTCTTTGCCGCTGGCGTGGCCAGCCGCATATCCGCAGCCATGGCCAGAATGGCGCCGGCCCCGACACAGATGCCGTCAACAGCTGCAATCACCGGTTTGCCGCAGCCAATGATTGCCTTGACCAGATCTCCGGTCATACGGGTAAAACCCAGCAGGCCCTTCATATCCATTCCGACAAGCGGACCGATAATGTCATGCACATCGCCGCCAGAGCAGAAATTGCCCTCGTTAGACGCCAGAATCACGGCATCAACATCCTCCGCATATGCCAGGCTGCGAAAGCAGTCGCGTAATTCGGCATAGCTTTCAAAGGTCAGCGGGTTCTTGCGGTCAGGCCCATGCAACCGGATGGTGGCGACGCGATCGTGCCACTGCCAGTCGAAATGCGCGGGTTGAATTGCCTGCATGGATGTCATGAGGATCCCTCCTGCAGCTGTTCCAGCAGGCCGGCAAACTGGTCCAGTTGCTCGCTGTCAAAGCTGTCAAAAATCTCATTCACCCAGGCTTCATGCGCGGCGGCCATCAGCTGGAATTGCGCCACCCCGCGTTCCGTCAGCCTGACCATTGCGGCGCGCTTGTCCTCGGGGGCAACGGTGCGGGTAACCAGACCC
>Ga0160423_10004815_pt1 | contig 11070 bp, 16 predicted proteins | sample CRUFie14St8metaG_FD_108191 | JGI IMG/M metagenome (GOLD analysis project Ga0160423, IMG submission 108191) | Marine microbial communities from the Costa Rica Dome - CRUD Field 142mm St8 metaG | ecosystem: Environmental > Aquatic > Marine > Oceanic > Photic zone | place: Costa Rica: the Eastern... | reverse complement strand
CTAGTGTCCACTCACCCTTCTCTTTAAATGAAAGGACTTTAATTTGATTGAGGGGAGCAAGATCTGCAATCTTTTCTTGACTAACATCACAGATAGTAACCAATCCCCAATCAACTAGAAGTTGAACAATACGATTGCGACGTTGTACATCATTGATAGAAAGGTTCGTCTTCTTACCGTCAAGAGCGAACAATTCTTTGAAGTGTACAATAAAATATCTTCCTTGCTTATGCAAGATATGACAAGACTGATAGATCTTTCTTTCTTTGCGAGATGCTACACCAATCCTTGTTAATGTTTCTCTCACCTTGAGGAAATCATCAGGTTCGTTCAGGACAACTTCAACCATGTCAGTTTGTCGCCACTGGATCTCAATTTCACCGCTCATTTTTACCACCTTTGCTCAATGCTTTTGTAATGTGATCGAGTTGATCCTTGGTGAGAATTCTAAGAGCTTGTAGAGCTTTATCGTCATTATAACCATAATACTCTTTTACTAGCTCAAGATAATCAATAGAATCTTTTCGCGTCCAAGGAGAGAAACGCTTCCTTGGTTTCACACTATTTAGCAAAAAGTCGTATTGTAACTTCTTTGGCAGGTGTGGATTTTTGTTTAATTCGTTTACATAAAGGATGGTGTCAGTGAAAGACGACAAGCATCTATTAATAATATAAGGAGGATACTTTCTCTCAGCATCAATGTCATCATCAAGAATGTTTTTCTTGGATTGATTGATGCTGTATAGGTAGTCTTTCAGTTGGTACATTGTCGTTCCAGTGTCTTATGTTTCCAGCGATAATAAAACAGTTGGTAATTACCAACTGTATAAAAATAAAAGTTCTGATGACGCATATAACATCATCATATTGTTTTGTTGTTCTGTCATTAAAAGATCCGAGAGCATACTTCCAGATCTTCCAAAATTGTTTCATAGATCATTTAAATGTTGCAGTGACACCCACTACAGTACAACCAGGATTGCGAGCAAGAGCGACCTTACGTGCATCTTGGTAGTCACGGGCAATGACTTCTTCAACGAAGACTGTTCCCGCTTTAAATAGTTTGACTTCACATTTCATAGTTAGCTAATACAAGTTCTTTACGAGAGGCTTGATCTGTATTATAACTCCCCACGCTCCTCATGGTGTAAGTATGTGCAAATTCTGCAGCTGTCCACCCATCAAAACGGTCTCTAATTAATTGCGACGAATTGTAACTAACAAGTTGACGAGCGACATAACGGTCACAATCAGAAGCAAACTTGTCGTGATCAAATCCCTTGTGCATACTTCCACGTTTACCATATAGATTGGATCCGATTTCGTATGGGGGATCGAGATATATGAATGTTTGCTTGCTGTCGCCAAAGAGTTCTTCATATGATTTGTTAGTGATTTTCCAATGAGCAATCAACTCTTGATAACCAGTTAGTTTCTCAATCCCGTTGAACGAAAAGTTGGATTCACTTGCTTGTTTTGAAAAGGAACTTGATTCTGTAAGACCTGAGAAACTACACTTATTAACGACATAAAAAGAAACAGCACGGTGAACTGCCGCAGTCTCAGTGGCATCTTTCTCAAGATAAGCTTTAGCTTCCAGAAAAAGTTGTTTAGCGGAAGAGGGGTCAGGGTGCCTCTGTTTAAGTTGGAGGAGTTGGTTCTTAATTTCATTACCGTTGTCTCTCAGTTCACACCAAAAATTATAAAGTGGTTCATAAAGATCATTCACCCAAATGTCTAGGTGAGGATATCGCTTACCGATTTCCAAAGCTACACTACCACCACCAAGAAAAGGTTCTCTGTATTCTGTATAACCTTTTAGGTCAGGGATATATTGAAAGAGTTTACTGAGTGCTCTACTCTTCCCGCCTGGATACCTCAATGGTGTTTTTAGGGACTTCAAAGTTTGGGGCATGATATTTAAGGTATTCGTGAAAGGTTAGTTTCAATTGTTTCTGCGTCATACCACAATGGGCAGCAGCAGTAGGTAGATTCATTGTAGCATGGAAGAGACCTTCATGTGCTTCCTTTACATTCTGTGGCGTTGTTTTGGTTTTCAAAATACGCCCACTGTCTATCAGGTTCTGTTTCAAGTCTTTCAAGCATCTCCTCCATCATAATTTGTTTAGGATCTTTTTCAATGAAATTTAGTAAAGTCATTGTTCGATTAGTATAACTTTGTCTACTTTGTTTTCTAAGAAATCAGTTACCTTCATTATACCATATGCAGTAAACACCTGCGGGACAATGAACGCAACCATAGCTACGATCCAGAAAATGTAGTAGTAGTTTTCTTTGTTTTGTGTTCTTTTTTTAGTCATCGTGATCATCAAATGGGTCTTCAAGTCCTTCGTTTGCAAAGAACCCTTTATAGATCCCGTAAAAAATAAACATCACAACGATAACTGCAATAGAAATCGGAAATGTAATATCGGGATCGAAATTATAATGTGAGATCATCATTTGAATTCACAACTCATCATGATCTCTGTTAGACATGCTAACAAATTGATCTCTTGATCAGGAACAATAGGAATACTATTCATATATTTGGCAATAATTAGAACTGCTTCGGGAATAGAAGCAGGTTTCAATACACCATAGAGACTATCATACACTTTACGCATCACCATTGTAGGATCATTGTCCATATTCTGAACGACCCAATTTTTTACATTGGTAAATTCTTTCTTCTTCAAGGAAGAGAGAAGCGTATCAAGATTAACGTCAGCAACGTCAACAAGAATAGCAGAGTCAATTTTTCCTGTGGCAGCATAACGCTGACACTCGTTAATAAGACGACGCCAGTCAGGGTAATAACGTTTGACAAGTTTAGCAATTACCTTGTCTTCATACTCAACGTTTTCTTTAGTGAGAATAGTTTTGAGGCGATTAAAAAACTCACCCTGTAGCTTCACTGCTTGATCTGGTTTGATTCTAAAATCAACCACTGTACATCTTGAGTGCAGTGGTTCAATGATCTTGTTAATGAAGTTACAGGTGAAGATGAAACGACAATTACCATGAAACTCCTCTACAGCAGTCCTCAAGGACAGTTGCACGTCGTTGGTGGTGTTGTCTGCCTCATCGATAATAACGACCTTGTGGGACGCTCCAGAGGTCAAAGAGACAGTGGTGGCAAATTGACGTACGCGATTACGTACGGTATCGAGGAAACGTCCTTCATCAGATCCATTGATCACAATGTAGGATGCACCAATCTCTTCGCATAGCGCCTTAGCTATGGTGGTCTTACCCACACCAGCGGTGCCACTCAATAGCAGGTTAGGAAGTTCTCCTTGATTGACAAAACCCTGAAATACTTCTTTGATAGTTTCAGGGAGAATGCAATCTTTAACTTTGTTGGGACGGTATTTCTCCACCCACAAAAACTCTTTACTCATAATCAAATCCAATCTGGTTTTCTGGACGGGTCACGAAGATAATTAGATGCAACCCAAGGTTTGCTGCTAATGTAACGTTTGTAAGCAGTAAAAGTGTCAATGCTTGTGTCATACTTAAACTCATCATACATAGCTCTCGCAAATGGTGTAAGTTCTGATTGATGTGTGGCATCAAGTGGAAATAGTTTATCAGCATATGCAAGAGTATGCAAACAAGAATGTATTCTTGCATATCGATTGGAGTATTCTTCACATAATGCTAAACCGTGTCGAATCAACCAACGTGCATTTGCTACTGTTTCGTTTGCCCACACAGTGCAAGGATGATTACGAAAGGCACCCTTGTCAGTTGAATAGGGTTTGCCATCTAGTCTAGGAATAGTACCGTATCCATGACCCCATTTATCAGAAGCTACGATAGATAACATCTGACAAGTCTCTAGAGGCATCTTGACGATATGTTTGTCAGGTAATACCTGAGCAGATTTTACTGGATTAAGATCAGTAACAAATATGTTCATTCAGATGATCTCCATTGTTTTCTCATCATAACATATTTGTCATTTTTAGCAACCATGTCCCTGACACTCTTAAATATCTTAGCGGACTTAGCATACTTACAAGTGGCATGATCTGGTTCTTGGGGTCTTACATTACCTTCATCATCATATTTTTTTCCTGTATGATGATTAGCGTATCGCCTTGACCTAGTAAAACCCATCTCCAAAAACTTACGACACATATCCATACCTATAAAGTCTTTCTCTTCTAGGTAATCTAGATACATGTCGAAGATGGCATGTGCAGATTCTAATGCAATTGCTGGAGTCTTGAATCTCCAATGAGCACATATGTCGTTAGTATAAGGGCGAACCAGTAGAACTCCTTGCTCTCCCCTTCCAATACGATAAAGTTTACGAGTTTCCTCGTCTGTAAAGTCAAGAGACTTGTAATCGAGGTCATAGTCAAACTCTTTCATTAAGGTTCTAGTGCAATATAGTAAGTGAGATCAACATCAGTATTAATCCATTCAGAGATTAGATGTTGAGATACTTTAACAGTGTAATCACCAGGTAAGACACGAATGTTTTCAATCTTAAGATCAAGAGAATAGGTGCCAGTAGCACAACCAGCGACGGTGAGATCGTAAGTATTGCTGGTATCATTCTCTTTGTCCCTAAGGATAAGTTTGATTTGGTCAGAACCCTTTTCAGAATAGAAAGAAAGATCAGGCAAGCTATAGACAGCAGATGCTTTCTGCAGTGCTAGAAGATCATCAGCGGAAAGACTAAACTCAAGGTCTGCACCAGGAAATTTTACATTTTTTTCTGGAGCACTCTTGAGCGTAATCTCAGGATCCGAGAAGTAATACTTAGCAGACTGACGACCCCCACGGATGTTAACAAAATCGCCACTGGTAAATTCCAGTTGAGGATCATTAAACAAACTGATACCGCTAAGAAACTGACTGAGATCATAAATTGCGAAGTCAGAAGGAAATACTTCTTCGCCAGTGAATTTTGCCAGAATGTTTTCTGCATTGCTAATAGTGCGTACTGTGCTTCCTTGGCGGAATACGATTGATGAGTTGATTGTCGAGAAGTTCTTGAGTACATCAAGCGTTTTTTTAGATAGAATTACTTTGCTCATTGATTGTAGTTTTCGGTAACGTTAGTTTTGTCAGAGAAGTGAAGAAGGAGAAGACCGTAGTGTAGGATCTTGATAATGTCCCTACGTGCAGTTCCCTTCTTATCATAGCGTGAAGCGTATTTGAGGATGTTGCTTCTGCAGAATGCTTCAGCGTCACCACATGCTTCAATCAAGTCTAACGTTTGAATACTGTCATTACCAGCAGAGTAGTGTTGTCCATAGGTTCCAATAATGTAGTCACGTAGCTCTTGGATAAGAGCATCTTCATTGTATTTCAAAGTCATTTGTCCCAAATGAAGTCAATATTATCATGGTAGCATTTAAACACCTTTCCGTCAATCCCCTGCATGTAAAGTTCTAAACCTTTGCCACCAACTATCTTAGCAGTGCGGCACTGGGTGCCTCGTAAAGCTACGAGACTACCCACATACCCATGAAACTCATGAGTTTTCATTTGATTCCTCCTCAGTAGTGTTTACATCAGCATCAATCTTATCATACAATTCGATGAATGATTGCTTAGTCTCATCATCAAAACGATTTACACAAACCTTGATTGCTTTCATACGATTCTGCCAGATAGCAAATGCACGAATGATGTGTACAAGTCTACGAGTAGAGATGACTTCATCAATACCACCATCCTTGAAAGTCCTACGGATAATGTCTGCCCAGTTAGCAAGGTTAGTGCAGAACTCTTCATCAAGAACTCCAAGGTTACCTGCTGCCTTCTGAAGAATCTTAGTCTCAGTAGCAGGTGTAGGATACTCTTGCTCAAAAGTGAGAGCAAAACGCTCAAGGAATGCTTCGTTCAATACATTAGTACCGATAAACCTACCATCCTCAGAACCTTTACCCTTAGTGTTGGCAGTAGCTATGACATTGAATCCTGTTTTTGGTTGTACATACCTACCAGTCTTCTTAAGGAAGACACCTTTACCTTCAAGAACAGATTGCAGACAAAGGATTTTGTTGGATGCAAGGTCAACTTCATCTAGAAGCAACACTGCTCCCCTCTCCAATGCTTCAATAACAGGACCGTTGTGCCAAGCAGTTTGACCATTGACCAGTCTGAATCCACCGATAAGATCGTCTTCATCAGTCTCAATAGTAATGTTCACACGAATCAGTTCTCTATTTAGAGCAGCACACGCTTGCTCAACAGAGAAGGTTTTACCATTACCTGACAATCCAGTAATGAATGTAGGATAGAAAATACCAGACTGGATAATTTTCTTTACGTCAGAGAAGTTTCCGAAAGGAATGTAGTTAGGATCCTTGTCTGGAATAAGATTTTGCTGCACTGCAGGGATAGCAGCAGGTGATTGGTAAGTTTGCTCAAGCTTTTCCTGAACAGTAAGATTCCACTTGCCAATACCCTTTTTATAAGACTTGAGTCTCTTCTTGACGGTAGCGAGAGAACAGTTGAAGTGCTCTGATGCTTCAAAGAGTGACTTGGTATCTACCTCTGTACCAACTTTATCAGAAAGGTAAGTAACGAGGTCTTCAGTTGTAACTGGAACAGGAGCGAATGGCATGTGTCTTTTGTGTTGTATGAATATAGTATAAGGGGTGGTGGGGTCGTTGGCGACCCCTAGTGTACCAGTTTGTCAACTGACATACTCTACGAAAGAATTCAGTAGCTTTTTATTGGTGGACTTACTAGCAAGCATCTTTTTGAATGCACGAGAGATCTCACCCTTCTTAGCACCACTCTCAACTTTCAACTCTGCAGTTTCATTAAGAGAATTGCTGTTGATAGCATAGAGAGCAGTGAACGCTGCAGGATTAGGAATAATTGCAGACTTCTCCTTTTTCCATTGCTTTTGGATTTCAGGATATTTCTCATAAGTGTCAGCATAACGTCCAACAAAACTAGACAACTGACTACCCTGAAGAATACGGAAACCAATTACATTGACTTCAGGATGACGGTCACGAACCTGTTGAATAAAGATGTTAGTAACAGAGTCATATTCAAACTCAGGATATACACGACCAGTCTTACGATCACGGAGAGCATTGCCCCAGTCAATACGACAAGGACGGATGATATTCTCATCTTTGTGCTCAACGTACTGTTCTTTACCATAAGCAGATTGACATGCTTCACCATCAGTCAAAATACAAACATTGACTTTCTGAATATCATTCTTTGATTTGAAATCAGGAATGATGTAGTTCAACATTACAATAGCTTCGTTGAGAGGAGTTCCAGAAAGACCAACACCAATTGTGTTGTGATAACCACCATAACTCTTGTAGTAGTTTGCTTCTCTGTACAAGTTCCTGCACATACGCTCATAGTCACGAGCATTAGAACGAGATGAAATAAAGTTCATCAAGTGGAAGCACTTACTATCAATATAGAATTCATTTTTCTTTAGTCCATCCCAGTGACGATAGTAAGAATCATAACTATCATCTTCTACAAGTTCACCTGCAGCATTTGCAATAGCACGTTTTGCCGCATACCACTCATTAGTGAAAGCATACACCTCAAATGGAATCTGAACTTTCTTACAGAATGCAGTAAGGTTAAGAAGTTGTTTAACAGTTGGCAATAGCTCATGCTGCATAGAACCAGACCAGTCAAGAATAAAAATTAGACCGTGATTCTTACCATCAGGAACAACAGTTACTTTTTTGAAGATGTCTTCATTATAGAGATAAGTATGTAACTTTGTAGTATCAAGCACACCAGTCTTAGATTCACCAGCACGAGCATAAGCGTCAGCAGACTTACGGCACTCAAACTCTTTAACAAGATAGTTTACCTCCTTTTGTGATGACTGACGGAACTCGCGATATGCACTATCAACTTCATCGTAGATGCCATCAATGTCAGATGCTTGACTGTCAATCCAACCATGAAGAACAGTCCAATCTACAAGATGATCATCCAAATTAACATTGTTAGGAATCTCAACATATGTAGTATTGCGACCGAGGTTACGAGATGAAAGAGATTCTGCTTTTTCGTTGAAAGAACGTTGAGTCTCAGAAGTTTCTCCACCTTCAGAACCATCACCTTCTTCCTCTTCCTCATCCCAATCATCTTCATCATAGTTTTGATTAGATGTGGAACTAGCACCACCAAAGTTAGGTTTGATATCAGGTTGATTCTCATCTGAACCTTCTTCAGATTCTTCCTCAGATTCTACTTGATCATTTTGATCTTCTCCTTCTTCTTGAGATTGCTCAGGAGAGATTGCAGGCATCTCATCAACTTGTTCAAATTCATTGCTGAACTGATGTACGTCAACAGCAATCTGAAGAACTTCTTCAAAAGTTTCTGCAATGTCAGTACGAGCAACAAATACTTTCTCTTCAATACTGAAAGGAATAAGTGCATTAGCACCAATCTTGAAGTGAAGATTGATACGATCAATCAAACTAAGCTTTGCAAGATCTTCTCCTTGAACATTAAAGAAGTCACGATCATTTAATTCTTTGTAACCACCAGCAAAAGATTTACGAAGACCTGGATATTTACGCTTCATCAATTTCTCGATACGAGCATCCTCGATAACATTCACAAAATCTTTAGGGCAGTCTGCGATATCTCTCCAGTCTTCATTAGGTGTGAACAGTGCATGACCTACTTCGTGACCAACAAGCATATCGTATACTGTGTCAGATGCTTTGTCCCAGTTAGGAAGAGTCAAGACACGACGGTCAACATCAAAAGAAGCTGTGTAGCATTGCTTATGCTCTACAACAAGGTTCTCTGTAGCAAGAAGTCTAGCAAGGTTACCTTTGATTTCTTTGTTTTTTGTCATGTGTCTCTGTTGCTGATGTACACATCATAACAAAGAAACGGACTAGCCAACCAGTCCGTGTGTCACTTCGTTAACTGTCACGTTGAGGGTCGAGTAGTTCTTGACCTTCTCCACAGAGATAGTACGGTCAAACTTATCATCCATACCCTGTTTGTGACTGATTACAAATACTTTTGTACTATCGTCAAAGTTACGTAAGATCCATCCTAGGTCAGATGTTCCAGATTGGTCAAGAGATCCGTCAAAGATCTCATCGAGTATGAGGAGGTTAGTATCCACGCTATTCTTAAGCTTAGCAATACTACGCCAAGTGAGCAGAAGAGCGATATCAATACGAGCTTTTTCTCCTTCGCTGAACGAGTCATAGGAAAATACATCACGGTATCTTGATTTAATTATCTCATCAAAGTTCTCATCCAGAGTGAAATTGACATAGAACTCCATCTTTTGTAAGAATTCGTTAATCAATTTATTCATAGTAGGAAGATAGGTTTTGATGATCCTAGTCTTGATACCATTGTCTTTGAGCAATTGACCTGCTGTTGTTAAAACATCGCGATCAGATTTTAAACTAGCTTGTTGCTTGCTCAAATTTTTCTTATCCGAAATAAGAGTTTCTAATTTATTGTACTCTGCTTTTTTATCAACACTGTCACCCTTCAACTCTTTAATCTCATCTTCAAGTGATTCAATCTGTTTACGGACTGTCATCAACTGGAAGTTAGTTTGAGAAATTGTAGTGTTGATATTATTTACCTCAGTAGACAATTCAGTAAACTTTTCAAATCTAGATTCTTGTTCTTCTATTGCAGACTTGATATCATTATACCCGCCTGTCATCTCATCAACTTTAATATGACCTTCATCTAATTTTAGATCACGGAATTCTTTTGATAGGTCTTGTGTACACGTAGGACACACATGATTGGACTCAAAGAATTCAAGTTCCTTCTTGCATGTGTTCAACTTATGTGTCACCTTGATCAAGTATGTGTTCAACTTTTTCAATTTTTCACTTGACTGTTGATACTCCTGCATTTCTTCATTAAGATTACAGATTTGTTGTGTCAAAACCGTAATATCTTCTGCACCTTGTAGCTCAGTCTGTTTACATACTTCTATCTTTTCTTTCTTACGATCAATCTCTTCTTGATTTCTCTTTTCTAAAGTAAGCATAGTCTGCTTTTGTAATTCAATCTTATCCTTTAGAAGATCAAGTTGATAATTAATGTCACGAACTTCATCATTGTTCTCACGCATTTTATCTTTGAGGAGAACATTCATAGTAGAGAATACTTGGATGTCTAAGATGTCCTCAATAATATCACGACGTTGACCACCAGGTAATTTCATGAATGGGATAAATGTAGAGGATCCCAACACAACAATCTGTGTGAATGATTTGTAATTCATCTTGAGCACATTCTGCTCAAAGTTTTTTTGCTGTTCGTTTACAGAGCTTTCTTGATTCCACAATTGCCCATTACAATAGATCTCAAACTTGTTAGGTTTGATACCACGAACAACTTTATAGTCTAACTTGCCAATACGAAACTCAATCTCAACTAGACAATCTTTTTCATTGATACTATTAACCAGAGATCCTTTGCTAATTTTACGAAAAGGTTTTGCAAACAGCGAAAAAGTAAGAGCATCCAAAATGGTACTCTTACCTGCTCCGTTGCTACCAACGATTAGATTTGTTCTACCTGCTTCTAGATCAATTTCACTAAACACATTACCCGTGGACAGAAAATTCTTCCAGCGGATCTTTTCAAAAATAATCATTTATTCTGGTTCTTCCTCAGGTGGTATTAAAAAATCATCAGGTGTGATAATGGAAAACCGTTGACCACGATCTTGACATGCTCCTATTATAACATGATCTTCCATTTCCACAACCTGCATATCTGGGTAATCCTCTTCTTCCATCATCATTAAATATCTTTCTGCATCTTCATTGTCAATCCAGATAGGGATAACGCGATGTTCTTCTTCATTGAAAACAGAGAAAACACCTTCTGGATGGTTCTCTATAGTAATGATATACATTAGGCAACCTGACAGCTCTCAATATATAGTGTCCTCATAAGGGACTTTAGATCTGTCTTGTCTACGGAAATTTCTACCTCATCAATATATTCATTGAGAAGAGTCATTGTATCTTTAGTTTCAAGATCTGCATCTTCGATGTTGTCTGCGTCAACTAGGGTCTCAACGATCTTTACATCATG
>Ga0160423_10004814_pt1 | contig 11071 bp, 12 predicted proteins | sample CRUFie14St8metaG_FD_108191 | JGI IMG/M metagenome (GOLD analysis project Ga0160423, IMG submission 108191) | Marine microbial communities from the Costa Rica Dome - CRUD Field 142mm St8 metaG | ecosystem: Environmental > Aquatic > Marine > Oceanic > Photic zone | place: Costa Rica: the Eastern... | reverse complement strand
TCCTACACACATGTGACTCATTTGGAGAGAACACAATTCTAAATTTGATTTATTAATTATTTCGAGTATCAAACTAACACTTTTTTTAGGAATAGATGTTAAAAAATATCTGTTATGAGTTATCCCATTCTTTATGATTTGCGGAAGTGTTGTCTTCTTTATATCAAAATCAGAATTATTCAAAGATATAGGAATTTGAATTCCAGACTTTGGATTTCCCAAGAAATTAATTACATCTTGTTCTTTAATTTGGTTAGGTATTTCAACTAATCTTGTGTAACATGCATCTGAAGATAATGAGATTGCAACTCTTTTACTAAAAAACTTTTGTTCTTTAATAATTTCTTGCAAAATATTTGCAAAAGCTGCTGGATCTGATGGTATTGATTTTTCAATAGCTTCAGGTGGTAAATCTTGCCTAAAAACCTTTTTAATTTCCAGGTTATTATTTTTTGATTTTGCTAATGCAATATTAAAAAAACCATTTCCTATTTCGACAAGGATAACTTTACTACTAATTTGTTTTGTCAAATCCAAGAAAAAAGTCTTTAGATCTTCAAATGTATATTCACTAATTTTTTTCTTTGGAGTTGGAGTACTAGTCATGAACTTGAACAGAAAGGTCTTGGTCTACAAAAAATTGTTCTTACAGGGATTGAATTGAATGTTAGTTCGTCGTTATCCATTTTTGGGGCTGAATAAAGAATATAAATTCCAGGTTTGAAGCTTTCTTTAACAAAATCTGCTTTAAGCCCTTCAGGTAATAATTCCCTAATACATATTCTACTTTCACTTGGAACTTTTATTAAATAATTAGGTGGTATATTCCAATCTTTTTCAGGATCATCTGAGCATAAAGGTTTGGAATTAAGATCTGAAAAGAATAAGTTATCATATCCAGGTTGAGCAAGAAATTCTTTTAAGTAGTCGAAATTTTTATATAAACTGTATTGCATGTTTAAGATATCATTGTCTTGATACGTATTATTTTCTTTGTCCACTCGCAAATTTTTTTGAAAAAATTTTGAAGTAAATTGCGTTACGATAACAAAAACAGCTGTAAAAGCACCCAACATAAAAGTAGCTAAAATAAGCTCTGGGAGTGTCATGCCATTCTTTTCAAGATTAATTTTATTCATTATTTTTTAATTTAGTATTTCTATTTCTTCTAATTTTCTATTAATTTTTTCAATATCATCACTAAATCCTTGCTGAATTAAAAGTTCTTTTTCCTCTGCCGTTAAAGGATATTTACCAGCATTTTGGATAGATTCATTAGTAATATTTATAGCAACAAGCATAGCTATTGTGGCTGAGGACATAATTATAGCTCCTAGTAATGCTGAAATCATTGATTATCTCTAGTCTCAAATCTACAATAATTGCCTTTTTTTTCTTTTAAAGAGCAGGAAAAAAGTTCATATTTTTTTTCATTTGTTTGATTAATAATTACCCTATGTTTACCATCATCAGTTTCTAATGCACAAATCTTATTAAAAAATTTGTTTTGATCTGTGGATGATTTGGAGAATTTAGATTGACCAACTAAAATATTTTCGTTCATCTTATTAACAACATATTCACAAATTCCATTATCTGGCAATGAAGCTGAATCTTGATAAATTATTTTCATAATACTTTTATCATATTCAGGTGATTTTGAATTTATATAATCTTTGAAATCTTGATTTGCTGGGGATATCAATTTAACAAATTTATCTACATTATTACCAATTTGAATCATTGCAACAATACCTGAAAGCATAGCTATACCAAGTCCAGCATACAAATAACTCATAAATCAAATATAAATAAAAATTCTATATTTTTCCATAAACTATCATTTGTAAAGATCCATCAAGTAAAACTTCATTTTGATTTTTATCAATTGTAACTCCAACTTCAACAGGATTAAGATTAATATCTCTTATTAAAATTACATTTTCTTGAAATTCAACTTCATTTAAAAAAGATAATAAATTTTTAAAACTTGAAACAAATGAAACCTCAATTGTATTTTTCTTTAAACCCTCTACTAATAAATTATCGGAACCAAATTCACTATTTTGTGAAATATTTGTATTAACTGAATTATTATTTGGCTCAACATATTTAATTAAGGATCTTTGTACTAAAGAAATTATTTTAAAATTATTGTCTTCAGCTAATTTTCCTATCCTTGCTAGTAAAGTTTCTAGACTAGTAGTACCAGAAATTAAATCCAACATTTTTAATTTCTCACTATTAAGCTTTTCTAATTTCTTATTAATTGAAATTGCTTGCAGCTTTAAATTAGGCAATTCATCTTTTTTTCTTTTAAATTCTTTTAATTCAAAATAGACTTTGTTTGAATTTATAAATTTTGGGATTACAAATGCGGAAATAACAATTAAAACAATGAGGGATGAGATAATTGTAGGAAATAATACTGAAGCTCTTTCAGGGGTAATTAATTTTTTGTCTTCCTTAGTTAAATTTGGCATTATATTTATTCAGAAATTGATTGCAAAAGGTCAATCCTATTAGCAAGACCATTAGAACCTAATTTTTTTAGATATTTCTTATTTATAACCTTATAGTCATTAGTTATATTTGTTTTAATATTTAGAGTAAAAGTTTTTTCATTTATATCTTCATTAATTTTGATATCCGAAAAATCAATTGTATCAAAATTTATAAACTCAGAATTATTCAAACTAAGCAAAAAGGCATTGGCCAACTCCAATGGTTTATCCCCGTATATTTCCCCTTCCAAAGTCAAAAAGCTATTATCATTTTCTAAGTCTACAAGTTTTATATTTCTAGGAACTATATTAGAAATCTCTTTGAGCAAAGCCGAACTTGAACTTATATTCAGTATTGCATTCTTTAAATTCTCATTAAAACTTGCAACTTCCTTAAGCTGTTGAGACTCATTATTTAATTTAATTTGTAATGAGTCATATTCATCAACAAAATTTTTAATATTAGATTTCTTCTTTTCTAAAATATTTGTCCTAATAATAAAAGAAAGGCCTACAATAAAAGAAATTGATATCAACGTAAGTCCTATATATATACCTTTTTTTAAATATTTTTTTGTATCAACAAAATAAGGCTTTAGAAGATATGTATCTTCCCTTCTTTTCCTTAATAAATCAATTTGTTTAAAGCTAGTATTATTCATACTTATTCAATCTTTAAAATTATATTTAAGAATAACCATCCCTAATTATTCTAGGGGTAACAAGAATTATTAATTCGCTTTTTCTTCCAACATTTGAGCTTTGTCTAAATAGCCTACCAATTATCGGAAGATCTCCCAATAGTGGGGTTTTTGAAGTTTGAAAATTTTCTTCATCCTTCAAAACTCCTGTAAGTAATAAAGTATCACCATCCTTAACTCTTATTGATCCAGTATCTAACTTCCTAACACTGAGTACACTTTGAACCCCACATCCTGCAATTTCTTGTGTTCTGGTAACTGATGAGATGGCTGGGCTAAGAGCGAAAGTAACAAACCCATTATCATCGATTTTATCTACTTTAGCGCCAAATGTTATACCCGCTGTCCCTGGTTCTCCTGTACAAGTGATAGTGCCTTCTTCTACAGTTTTTTCAAAATTTACAACAACAGTCTCACCTACTTTTATAAAGCCTTCATTAGAAAAAGGTCTCCCAATTGTAGCGGTTGCAAGTGAATCATCTACAGCTGCTGCACCAGAAACATTTGGATCTGAATTTTCACCTAAAATTAAGGTCGGAGAAGCCATCAACTTTGCATCCTCGTTAGTGATCTTAGTAAACAACCAGTTTATAAAATTCCCCTCAGCCATACCTGCCTCAGTGACATTAGGAACTACAGAAGGATATCCATCAGCTAAATTCAAAAAAGTATTTCCAGTTACTAATCCCATTCCCTCTCTGCTGTAAAGATATGTATTGCCGCTCCTTAATTCGAATGCATTATTTTTTAAATCAGTTTTAGTTAATGTAACATCGATAATTTTTATAGAAAGTGCAACTTGCCTATGCCTAACATCCATTTTTTTGATATATTTTTCTGCTGTTGTAATAAGTTCATTTGAGCCTATTAATGTTATTGTTTGCAATCTTAAATCAACTGTTCCTATTAATCCTTTTAAAGGTCCTCCTTCCTTTCCATAAGAATTTGTAAACTCTTCTCCAAGTTCTGCTTTATTGAAATCACCATCCCCTACTTCTTCTCCAGTAACAGCACTTCCTTTAGTGTAAACCTTTGATATATTTGCTCCAAGAGTAGTTAAGAAACTTCCTACAGAAGCTGCATTCACCTGATTTAATCTATAAGTTTTCGAGAATTTTGGATTTAGTGTCTTATTAAATATATCTTCACCAATAAAAATAATATTTTTCTCTAATTTTGCTTGTAAATCTGAAGCCATTAATATGCTATTGAAAGCATCTGAAATGTCTTGATTTTTAAAGTTTACCGTTACCTTTGCAATTTTCTTATCAGGGTTTTCCTCTTCCGAATCTTCTGATTTGTTATCCATAATTACAATCCCATATCCAGCCTTTTCAGCAATAAATTTCAAAGTCTCGATAGCATCTGCCTTAACTAACTTCAGAGTGAGATTTGGACCTTCTAATTCGATATAGCCTCTAGAAGGAATCTCAAACTTACCTACAGAAATATTTCCAGCTTTAGGAGTAGCGAGAGATTTTGTTTTTTTTGAATTTTTTTTATTATCTTTATTTTCTGTTAATTTCTCATTAATTTTTTCTAATTTAATAGTTGTTTTTATTCTTTTATTATTTTTATTATTTTTATTATCTTCAAAATTTTTATTAATTGACTCTTTGAATTCATTATTCATTTGAGCATCAATTTCAGTATTGCTTTTTGAATTAATTTTTGAATCAAAAAGTTCTTCGACCAAGTTTTCTATATTATTTATTTCTTCTGAATAATTTTCTTTTTCCTGTGATTCTTTTTGCGCATAGAGAGAACTGCCATTATTCTTGTGGTGATTCTTAACTTCCTCAAGCTTTCTTTGAAAATTTGAAATTTTCCCTTCAAAAATAGTTTGCGAATTTACTGGAGCCTGAATTGAAATCAAAGATAAAATCAAGCATAAATTAAATTTTTTCAAGTATTTTGAATGCAACATAATTTTAGAGCTTCTCTTTAAAAAATGATTCAATTTTTACTCGATCTCTATTTTCTAATGATGTCATTTCATTTAATTTTGCATCATATAATTCTCTTAAATTTCTCGAATCGTTTATTATTGATAAGTCAGGGTAATTAACTTTATTGGTCTCTGATGTGGGATTTAAACCAAAGAATTGTCTAAGATGAGAATGTATATCTTCTTCTTCAAACATTTTTGAATAACCTTTAAATAATGAGCTGAATTCTTCTTCAGAAATTCGAGTTTCTTTTTTTATATCTGAAGCTTTTACATCTAATATATTTATATTTAAAGAAGTAAATAAACACAATATCTGAATGGAATATTTATAGTAACTGTAATTTGAATCAACAGATTTCATTTACTTATAATTAATTTAATGTACTAGTCTTTAAATAAAATTAATATCTTAACTTTAAGAGTATCTCTACATACAATACTAGTAAAATTACAATAAAAGCAAATTTTTAGTTACACAAAATATTATTTGTAATTACAAAAATATAGATTTAGTTCCAAATTCGTATTAAATAGGAAAACCTTTTGTGGATTTAAGGTGACAATTTTATAATTTACACATCTTAACGGCTATTTTGATTGACATTCATCACAAAAAGGGCAATAATTAAAAGACTTTTCAAAATGTGTGAGGCATTTCATGAAACTTTTTACAAAGTTGCTGGTAGCACCTGCTGCTTTGGGCTTACTAGTCCCTTTTTCAGTTTCAGCTACTGAAATCGATATTGATGGAATATCAAGTTATTCTAAATCAACTAAAACAAAACTTAAAAAATTTAATTCTTCTTCTTTTTCTAACAAGATAGTTGACAGTACACTTCTTGCTGGTGGTGAGGGATTGGTAGATAGTCATAGTCATGATGGTGGCTTTTCTGACACTACTACCCTTACAGGAGAAGCTTCATTTTTAGTAGCAGCTGCTACTTCCGGAGACCCTGTATTAGAGGGTGATGGTGCAGGAGATGACGTTAATCTTGGAGGTACACAAGCCAGTTATTATCTTGGTTTAGACCTTAATACCTCTTTTACTGGTTCTGATAATCTCAACATCGGGATTGAGTCTGGTAATGCTGTTAACGTAAGCGGAATACAGACAGGTCTAGTTTCAAGCATTCTTGATTTTGGTGCTGCAAATGGCGATGCATTGAAGGTCCATAATGTACATTATTCTTCTTCTATTGGAGATAAATTGAGCTATATCGTTGGAGACAGTCTTGACGTTTCAGCAGCCTTTACTGGTGCATGTGTTTACAGTGCTTTCACTGATGCGTTAGGAAATTGTGGTACAGGTAACTCCGCTGCTACAGGAAGCGGTGACGATATTGCATTTTCATCAAGCTACGAAATTGGAAATGGATTTACATTTGGAGCTGGTGTTGGATCCACTAGTGAATCAGTCGGAGCTTTCACTAAGGAGTCCGATGATAGATATGCCATTCAGCTCGCTTACGAAGCTGACTCATACGGATTAGCTGCTACATACGCTTCTTTTTATGATGCAGACAGTGTAGATGTAAGTTATGTGGGCCTAAATGGATTCTATACATTAGACAACGCTGGTATTGAATCAATTAGTGTAGGTTGGGAATCAGGAGATCCTGAGACAGGTGTAAATGGTACAGGTTGGTTTGCTGGAATCAACACTACAGAAGTAGGACCTGGAACAATCTCACTCGGTGTTGGTACAAACAGCGACACTAATGCATCTACAATTATTCCGGAGAATGTAGAAGAATCTCTCATTTATGAAGCATCTTATTCTTGGGATATTAATGATGGTATTTCCGCAACAGTTGGTGGATTTATACAAGAAAGAATCGGTACAAGCGAAGATCTAACTGGTGTAGCAATGACTACAACATTTTCTTTCTAGAAAAAATTCCAAAAAAATTAGCCCCAATTGGGGCTTTTTTTTTTGGAATTTTGACTACTTAATTTTCTCATCAAAAAAGTTTTCTAAGCAAGATTTTTTTGATTTATATAATTTTAAAAATTAGGTCCTACAAAATTATTTTTTTTAATTATTTACTAAGATTTTCTAAAACAAAAATCGCCTACAAATAAAACCTTATAGTATTTATTTTGAGCATTTTTGATTTTTAAAAGGTAATTTGGTGTTATAGAAAAAATAGTCCCCATCGATACATTTCCATCACTGCCATCTTGGATAATTTTCAAGAAACATTTTCTCCCACTATCTTTTACTATTCCAGGCCATATAGAGCCAATTCCGAAGAAAAATCCCAGAAAAAATAAAAAAGTATTTTGGATAAACCTTATTTTAAATCGTTTTTTATTCATAAAAAATTATTTGAATTACTCTATTTTTTAACTATAGAAATATAAATTTTAATTATTCTGTTTTTCGCTATAACTTTAATATAATTATTATTTTAAGTAATGTTGATATGGTTTTATTTTTTCTTTAAATATCTTATTACTTCAGTACCTTCTCAGTCCTACCTAATAATCAAAGGATTACTCTTCTTGAAAAAGAAATTAAAAAAATGAAAGCTGTAACTAAAGCTTCTTTTGGTATATATCGACAATGTCAATAATCCAAATGCAAGTGTGGTGACTTATTTTAAACAGGTAGTTGATTTGATAAAGGAATAACTTTTAACTTTCTAACTTTTGATATCAAGTGCACTACTTCCATATAAGTTGAGTAAAAGCCAAGGATTAAGTAGACAATAAACTTGAGCATTTAATAAATTCATCTGTACATATAAAAACAAATCTATGCTAACTAGCAATTGATTTTCAGTTAAAATGCCACTTGTTATAACATAGAGTAAACCCCTTTTTTTATGTCACCTAATAAAAATCCAAATATCATCAAATACTGTGTAATTACATCAACGGCTGCAATAGTTTTAATTTCTATTTCTTTAATACCTATTTCAAGAAAAGCTAATTACTGGAATCGTTGTTTTGATAAAACGATAAGTTGGTTTAATGAAAAAGATAATGATATAAAAGATTGGGATAAATCATCAAAAGAAAGTATTGCCGTAGCAGTATGCAATGGTGCTGTTTATGAACCAAAAGTTGAAATAAAATAGTTTAATTAAATTGATACTACGAATAATCACCAATAGGATAATTTTAGGTGGAGTTATATTATGATTTTTCCTCGCCCTAATCCCTTTACAACAAGAATGTAGCAGAATTTAAAATCATCAAGAATGTATTGATTAGCAGTTCTCTAAAGCTAGATTTATTTTTAGTTTTAACAATACCTTTCATGTCTAACTAGACATTCGTTTCTAATCTGTTTCAAAAAAAATCAACACCTTTTGTTATGTTTAAAGCCTAAAATCCGATATTTTTGCTTGGAGGAGTGGTCGAGTGGTTTAAGGCTCTATTCTTGAAATCTAAATTCGACCTCAGTATTTGCAACTGATCTAAGCAATATTTAAAAATATGGACTACTTACAAGGTCTAACCTAAAATAAAAAAAGGTTATCTTTTTTTTAAGAAAGATTTAAATCTATCTTTAGAAATGATCAAAAAAAAATCTTTATTGAATGTTTTACTTTTATTAATTCCTGTAATTAATGTTGGAACAGAAACAGCTTTTCCTCTAGAAGGCTTAGCAACAAATATAACTTCCTCAAAAATAAGTTCTAAAAGTGCTGAGTTCTATATTCAAAGGTCTTATGAAAATGCAGATAATAATGACTATGAGAAAGTTCGCTCCGATTTAGATAAAGCTATTGAGATTGATCCTAATAATTCAAATACATATTACTTAAGAGGATGGGCAAAAAAAGAATTAAAAGATAATCTAGGAGCTCTTAAAGATTTTGAAAAAACAGTAGCTTTAGACCCAAAAGATGAAGATGCTTATTTTCAAATAGGATTTATAAAAAGCATTTTGAAAGATTACTATGGGTCAATAAGTGCATATAATAAGGCGATAGAGTTGGATTCATCTAATTCGGTTTCTTTCTACAATCGGGGAATAAGCAAATCAAGAATCGGTTACAAAAAAGGGGCCATATCAGATTACCAAAAAGCTATCGAAATAGATCCAAAATATAAAAATGCATACTATAACCTTGGTAAGATTGCACAAAATTCAAAAGACTATTATTTGGCCATTTCTTATTTTAATAAGGTAATTTCTCTAGATAATAATGATTATGATGCCTACACTAGCCGTGGAATAGCTAAAAGTAAGCTTGAAGACAAAAAAGGGGCTTGTGGAGATTATAAAAAAGCTGTTGAACTTGGTGACAAATCAACTGAAGATTGGTTAGTCAATGATAAAGGTGCGAAATGGTGTAGAGATATGTAGTATATATAATCGAAAATTAAAAATTTTATTAATACAACCATAATGTTATTCATTTAAATTATTATTTAATATCCTTTTTATTTATATTCATAGACTATGAAATCTTTTTTATACTATAATTTCAAAGTTATCAAAATTTAATACCCCTATGGAGGGGTGGTCGAGTGGTCTAAGGCTCTAGTCTTGAAAACTAACTTAACTTTTTTAAGAAAAAAAATATAATCCTCAAAAATAACTAATATAACTAGCTTCTTACTAAGACTCAAAATACCTAAAAACTACTATAGCTCCATAGCGTTGCCAGTCTGCTGCCATTTTCTAATCTTGTTTAGGTCTCTATCTAATCTAGCGACTAGAAATTTATTAATGCTTTGTGAGCGATTAATTGCTTTAGTTTCACATTTAAAAATTATTTTAAAAAACCAAATTAATAATTTTATTTTTGTTATTAAGTTAGAGTATTTATGATGATTTGATTTGTAAATTATTACTTTTCTGAATTTTTTTGTGGAAAAATTACTAACTAAATATAATTACCTAAAAAAACTGATTAAAAATATTAATCAAAAAGTACAGTATTTATATATAAAGTTATTTATTAGAGATAAATTTAAGTCTCAAGTTGCACTTTGGTATGCTGATAATTATAGGAATGAAACAAAAAGATTAGATTACCCAAAACTTAACCAACAATCTACTGTATTTGATTTAGGAGGTTATTTAGGTGATTTCGCATATGATATAAACCAAAAATATAGTTGTAAAGTTTACCTTTTTGAACCTCATCCAAAATTTTTTGAGAAATGCTACGTTCGATTTAAAAACAATAAAAATATACATGTATTTAATTATGGTATTGGATATAAAGATGGTATGTTTTATTTATCTGATAGATTAGATGACTCTTCTTTTGAGAATCCAAATCACATAGATAATAAATCCATCAGGTGTGAGATTCGAGATTTCTTAAAAGTTATAGAAGATCTGGATATACAAAAAATTGATTTAATGAAGATAAACATTGAGGGTGATGAATATAAACTTTTGAACCATATTTCAAAGAATGAAAAAATTACATTAACAGATCAATATCAAATACAATTTCACAATTTCGTAGAAGATGCCGAAAAAAAGCGTGAAAAAATAATTTCAGAACTTAAAAAGACTCATAGAAGGACATGGTGTTATGAATTTGTATGGGAAAATTGGGAATTGGTTTAAGGAAGTAAGATTTATCAATAGATTTAAGTAATTTAATAGATACGATTCTTACTATTAAAATTTCCTAAAAATAACATCAGAAATATGGTTCACTTAAATTTCTTTATTCCTCTAAAGAAAATATTGATTGCATTGATCAAACCTTTAAAATCTTTAAAGCTAGTTTTTATTAATTTATAGCAGCGACTTAGAAAACTTTTTAACGTGCAGTTCCTGATTAGTTCCGAAAATTTTAACCATCTTTTGATATAATGAACAAGCAAAAAATTGAATATTTTTACCTGGAGGGGTGGTCGAGTGGTTTAAGGCTCTAGTCTTGAAAACTAGCGTGTCTGCAAGGGCACCGTGGGTTCGAATCCCACCCCCTCCGTTC
>Ga0160423_10004813_pt1 | contig 11074 bp, 12 predicted proteins | sample CRUFie14St8metaG_FD_108191 | JGI IMG/M metagenome (GOLD analysis project Ga0160423, IMG submission 108191) | Marine microbial communities from the Costa Rica Dome - CRUD Field 142mm St8 metaG | ecosystem: Environmental > Aquatic > Marine > Oceanic > Photic zone | place: Costa Rica: the Eastern... | reverse complement strand
TGAGATAGTAATTGTTGAAGATGGTTCAAAACAAAAATGTGAACATCTTATCAAAAACTTCAATAATTTAAATATTGCTTATTTTTTCAAAAAGAACTCAGGTCCAGGTAATTCAAGAAATTTTGGGATGAATGTTGCTAAAGGAAAATATTTCATCATACTTGATTCTGATGTTATTCTTCCATCTGATTATAATAAAATTTTAATCAAAAATTTAACTAAAAATTTTTCAGATTGTTTTGGGGGAGTAGACGATTCTCACCATTCTTTTAATTATTTTCAAAAAGCTGTTAGTTATTCTATGACTTCATTTATTACAACTTGTCATATCAGGGGAGGTGATAAATCAAAAGATTTCCAACCAAGAAGTTTTAATATGGGTATTTCAAAGGAAGCATATTTAAGAAGTAAAGGGTTTGGTAATATTCACCCTGGTGAAGATCCAGATTTATCAATAAGATTAAATAAACTAGGATTTAGTATAAAACTTTACAATGATTTAAAAGTCTTTCACAAGAGAAGAATTTCGTTTTTAAGTTTTTTTAATCAGGTTTATAAGTTTGGTGTTGCTCGATCAATTTTAAATAATCGCTACCTTGAAACAAAAAAAATCATTTATTGGTTTCCTCTGATTTTTTCATCTGTGTTTTTAGTTTCAATATTTTTATTCTTATTTAATATTAGCAACTTGATTTTGAAAATATATTTATTATATTTTTTATTGATTTTTATCCAGTCTTCTTTAAAAAATAACCCTTATGTTGGTTTATTATCGATTATGACAACCTTAATTCAATTTGTAGGCTATGGTTATGGATTTTTTAAGTCATTTATATTGATTAATATGTTCCCTAATAAAAAAATAGAGAGTATATTTCCAAAAATGTTTTTTAATCACAATTAATGAAAATTTATTCAAGTCAAGCTAAGTTTAATGTGTTTTTAATATTTCTGATATTAGCTATTTTCACATCATTAGTTAGTAAATTAACCTCTACATATGATAAAAATATTGTATTCAAGTTAACTGTTACAGATGTTCCCGAGGATAAAGTTATATACGACAAATCTCATGATTCACTAGAATTAAAAGTTAGAGGTTTTGGATTTAGTTTGGCAAAATATTATTTCAAAACACCCGAACTTAAAATTTCTGCTAAAAAATTAAAAGAGTTAAACAATTCATTTTTGTGGGAACAGAAGCAAAACTTCACAGATACAAAGCTTAATTTTGACTCGTCTATTGAGCTTTTAACAATTTTTGAGGATTCTGTAATTTTATATTTTGATAAGTATATTTCTGAAAAGAAATTCATAAAAACGAATATATCAGTAAATTATGAGTCAGGATTTGATTCTTTTAAAGCCCCATTAATCTCAAATGATTCAGTAACAATTTTAGGGCCAAAAGATATAGTAACAAAAATTGATTATGTTGACACTGAATTTGTGAAATTAAATAATGTTAATTCAGATTTTCAAATAAACTTAAGTCTTTTAAAGCCCGCTTTTGATGATCTTTCAATTGATTTAAGTATGATAGAATATAAATTAGAGGTAGATCAATATACTGAAGAAACAGTCACAGTTCCTGTTAATATTTTAAGTAATGAAAATATTAAATATAATTACTATCCAAAAGAGCTTTCGGTTAAATACTTTATAAGCATTGATGATTATAAGAAAACCACCCCAATTGATTTCAGAATTGAATGTACATTAGATAAAAGTCAAAGTACATTAATTCCGTACTTGACCAAAAAACCTGATTTTATAAAGAACTCTAGGCTAAGTTCAAATCAAATTCAACTAATTATATTGGAATGAAAAAAATAGCATTAACAGGTGTTATAGGAAGTGGCAAAACAACAGCAGCTACTTTTTTTAAAGATTTAGGAATTCCTGTCTTTATCGCTGACGATTGTGCTAAAGAGTTAATGATTAGTGATTCTGACTTAAAAATCCAGATAATTAATTTGTTAGGGGAATATGCATATATTAATGGTAAATTAAATAAAGAATTCATCTCAGAACAGATATTTAATAATAAAAGACTTCTGGATTCTCTAAATTCCCTAATACATCCAAGAGTACAAAAAGATTTTGACTTATGGTTAAAAAATCAAAATTCAAAATATATTATATATGAGGCTGCTTTGATATTTGAAAATAATTCTGAGAATATTTTTGATAAAGTTATTTGTATTAAAACTCCACAAAATATAATCCATAAGAGAATAAGTAATAGAGAAAATTATTCTAAAAACAGGGTAAATAAGATTTTAGATTCTCAACTAAGTCAAGATGTAAAGTGCTCAAAATCAAACTTCTGCATTGAAAATAGTTCAAAGAAACAATTATACCACGAAATTAAAAAAATTCATTTATCTCTTATGTGATATATTATTGTTAATGTTTTATTAAATATCAAAATTTGTTTTTTATTAAATAATAAATTTGAAATATGAGTAAGAGAGTTTTTGTATTATTACTTGTTTTAATGAGTATATCATTGATTGGTATAATTTTTATTCAATCATTTTTTATTTTAAAAAATTACGAAGAAAATGACAAGCAATTTACATCTAATATTAATTATGTCCTCGATGAGACCGCTTCTCTAGTGGAGAGGAATGAATTTAAAAAGTATCTATCAAAATTCAGAGATTTGATAAATAGTGAAACACAAGTTGATACTGTAAGTATTGAAAATCTAATTTTCATTAATCAAAATTCTGATAAAAAGGAAACTGTCATTTACAAGAACGGTGTTATTGAAGAAAACATTATTATCCCCAAAACTAGGAGTTACTATGATAATATTATAGATTTAATTTCAGATCAGGAAAATATTTCATTCAAAAGACTCTCTAATCAACGTGAAGAAAAGATTTTTTCAAATCAAAAAACAGAAGATAATATTAGCCCAGAAGAATTTTTATTAAAAGTTGGTAAAATTTCAAAAAGTAAAGAAGTCTTATTTGAAACCGCTTATAATGATCTATCAAAAAGAAACACAATAGAGAATAGGATAGGAGATACAGAAAAATTTGAAAAAATTTTACAAGGTAATTTACGCAAAATGAATATTAATTTAGACTTTGAATATGCGGTCTATGATAAAGGTGAAAAAACTAAAGTTTTCTCTGAGGGCTTTAAAATTAATAATCCTAATTATTCATCACTTATTTTTAAGGATGAGAATGGTTTAAGTAATTATTCCTTAAAGATTAATTTTCCGGGAAGGACACCTTTTCTGTTATCCTCATTATTATCTGTTATTATTACATCTGTAATTTTTACTTCAATTATAGTAATAGCATATATCACAACAATTCTTTTACTTTTAAGGCAAAGACAAATTTCACAAATTAAAACAGACTTTATAAATAACATGACTCATGAATTCAAAACGCCTATAGCTACAATTAATTTAGCATTGTCTGCAATAAAAAATCCAAAAACAATAGTTAATAAAAAGAAAGTTAAAAAATATCTTCAAATGATTGATGACGAAAATAATAGGATGCATGATCAAGTAGAAAATGTTTTAATGATAAGCCATTTGGAAAAAAATGAACTTAATATTGAAAAATCCAAACATGACATAAATGATATAATTGATATTGCTATTTCTCATTTAAGTTTAATAATTGAAAATAAGAACGGAAAGATAATCAAAGAAAAATGTGCCGCTAATTCAATGATTATCGGCAACGAGACTCATTTGATTAATGTTTTCGTTAATATTTTGGATAATGCTATAAAGTATAATGATAACTTTCCTGAAATTATCGTAGAAACAAAAAATATCAATAATAAAATTTTAATTAAAATTATTGATAATGGTATTGGCATGAGTAAATCTGTAATGTCTAAAATATTTGATAAATTTTATAGAAAACAAACAGGTGATTTACATGATGTAAAAGGTCATGGTTTGGGGTTGGCTTATGTTAAAAAAATTATTGGTTTTCATAACGGAAACATTTCGGTTGAGAGTTCTATTAATGAGGGAAGTATTTTTACTATTCAACTAAATAACATTAATAAATAATTAATTATGAGTATTAGAAAGAAAATTTTATTGGTTGAGGATGATCCTAACTTTGGGATTATATTGAGAGATTTTTTAAAAATGAATGAATATGATGTCATTTTGGCTAAAAATGGTATGGAAGGATTTGAAAAGTTTAAAAAATTTGAATTTAACCTTTGTATTTTAGACGTTATGATGCCTTACAAGGACGGTTTTACTTTAGCAACAGAAATAAAAAGTATTTCACCTGATACCCCAATAATCTTTCTAACTGCGAAGTCAATGAAAGAAGATGTTTTGAAGGGCTACAAGGTAGGAGCTGATGACTACTTAAAAAAGCCATTTGATAGTGATGTGTTATTATTCAAAATTAAAGCAATCTTAAAGAGAAACAAACTTTCTTCAGCTATAGATACAGAGGAGACAGAGTTTAATTTCAGTTCATTTCATTTTAATTCTAAACTTAGACAGTTAAGATTTAAAAACGAATCAACAGTAAAATTATCTCCCAAAGAAAATATGTTATTAAAGTTATTGTTAATTCATATTAATGATTTGATGCCAAGAGAATTAGCACTAACAAGAATTTGGCATGATGATAATTATTTTACATCAAGAAGTATGGACGTATATATAGCCAAGCTTAGAAAACAGCTTCAAAAAGATCCAAAGGTTAGTATTAATAATATACACGGAGAAGGGTTTAGGTTAATTGTTGATTAATTCGTTTTGAGACTCTATTAATTTTATAATATTTTTAATTTTATATTGATTTTCAAACCAATTTATCTTTTTATTTGAATTAAAATAAGTTAATTGTCTTTTTGCGTATCTCCTTGAATTTGTTTTTATTTTTTCTATTGACTCCTCCAAGCTTGTCTTATTATTCAAATAATCAAATATCTCTTTGTAGCCAATTGTATTTAACGCATTTAAATTTTTAAATTTTTCGAGTTTTTCAACTTCTTCAATAAGACCACATTGAATCATTTTGTCTACTCTTTTATTTATTAGTGAATGTAATTTATCCCTATCACAATTTAATCCAATTATTATTTCATTATAATTTGATGCTTTAATGGAATTTGTTAAAAAAGAGGAGTAGGGTTTTTTTGAAGAGATACTTACCTCAAGAGCTCTAATTATTCTTCTATGGTTACTTAAATCTATATTTTTATATATAACGGGATCAATTTTTTTAAGTTGAGTTAAAAGGTTTTTTAATCCGTTATTTTGAAATTCCTCGTTTAATTTTTTTCTTAGAGATTCTTCAACATCGGGTATTTTATCAATTCCATATAAAATAGTATCAATATACAATCCTGACCCACCTACTAAAATTATATAATCCTTTGTTTTAAAAAGGTTTTCTATAATTTTTCTAGCATTAGATTCAAACTGTGAAATATCGTATTTATCAGTTACTGAAATGTTATTAATTAAATGATGTTTAACAGACGATAGCTCATCTTTTGAGGGCTTTGCAGTTCCAATATTTAACTCTCTGTAAAACTGTCTAGAGTCTGCTGAAATAATTTCAGTGTTATAGTTTTTTGCCAATTTTATCGCCAGCGATGTTTTTCCTATTGCGGTGGGACCAACGATTGTAATTAAAAATTTACTCATTCTGGTTTTTTGATATATTTATCTAATTCTTTTTGACTAATCTTTGACTTTATTAAAATAAATAAATCAAGTGTGGCTTTTGCATCTCCGTCAGCTCGATGTCTATTTTTAATTTTTATTCCGAGATTTGATACCAATTTGCCTAAGCTATAAGATTTCATTTCAGGAAAAACCTTCTTGGAAAGTTCAATTGTACACAGTAAATCTCTGTTAAATTTCTTACCAATTTTTGAAAATTCATTCCTTAGGACTCTGAAATCAAAGTTTACATTATGGGCAACAAAAACACTATTTTTTGTAAAATCGTAGATATCTACAGCAACTTCTTCAAAGACTGGCTTATTTTTTAGCATAATATTATTTATACCTGTTAGTCTCTCAACGAATAGTTGTATTTTTTTCTTAGGATTAATTAATTGGTGATATACAGAAATATTTCCATCATTTTTAATCTTGAATATTGCAATTTCAGTTATTTTTTCTTGATTGAATTTGCCTCCAGTTGTCTCTATGTCTACAATTGAATAAATAATATCAGTAGTTTCTGTGTCCAAAAATTAAACTTCCTATTCTTATCATATTACTACCGCATTCAATTGCCAGGTGATAGTCATTACTCATTCCCATGGATAATATTTCAAAATTATTATCTGCAGTACTAATTTCATCAAAAATATTTTTAGCATACATGAATTCATTTCGAATAATATCTTTACTATTGGTATTTGTAGCCATGGCCATTATACCTTTAATTTTTATATTTTTCATCTCATCATATTCATCTGAAAAAATAATCTTTTTTAACGCATCAGCTTCTAAGCCAAATTTTGATTCTTCTTGAGAAATTTTTAATTGTAACAAGCAATTTAAAACACGATTATTTTTTTGACCTTCTTTGTTTATTATTTTTATTGACTTGAATGAGTCTACCCCGTGAATTAAATTAACGAATGGAGCCATGTATTTTATTTTATTACTCTGAACATGGCCAACCATATGCCAAATAATATCTTTGGGTAATTCTTCGAATTTTCTGGACATCTCTTGAACCTTATTTTCACCAAATGATCGATGCCCGATTTTATAAGCCTTCATTATATCTTCATTTGGTTTTGTTTTTGAGATTGCAATTATCTCAACATAATCAGGGATATCTGATCGAATTTTATTGATATTTTTATCAATCATTGGTAAAACCTTTTTGAAACAAATTCAGCTTTTTTTGAGTTTGCATAATCATAAAACCCTTCTCCGGACTTTATTCCTAGTTTTCCTTCACTTACAAGATCAACAAGTAATTTATTTGGTCTATATTTTTCATTTTTTAATCCATTAAGCATCACTTCTAAAATTGATTTACAAACGTCTAATCCTATGAGATCTGCAAGTTGTAGTGGGCCCATCGGATGACCCATACCTAATTTCATTATTCCGTCAATATTTTTAACATTAGCTACCCCTTGATCTAATGCTTCAATCGCCTCATTAATCATAGGCATTAGTATTCTGTTTGAAATAAAGCCTGGATAGTCGTTTACACTTAAAGGGATTTTATTCAGCTTTTTTGAAAGCTCTAGAATAATATTGGTTGTTTCTTTACTTGTGTACTTTGAATTTATCACCTCTACCAGCTTCATAATTGGAACGGGATTCATAAAATGCATACCAATTACTTTGTCTTTTCTTTTCGTTGCATTTGCTAGTTGAGTAATTGATATTGAAGATGTGTTAGATGCTATTATTGTTTTTTCTGGACATTTATTGTCTAATTCCTTAAAAATAGATTCTTTAATTTTAATATTTTCAGTTACAGCTTCGATAACTAAGTCAGAATTTAAAACGGAATTAATTTCATTTGTATATGAGATATTTTCAGATGTTTTTTCTAATTCTGAATGGCTGATAACTTCTTTCTTTACCATTCTTTCTAAGTTTCTTAGGATGGTTTTTTTGGCATTATCTAAATTATTTAAACTTATATCATATAATTTAACTTTGAATTCGAATAATGCAAACGTTTGAGCAATACCATTGCCCATTGTTCCACATCCAATAACAGAAATATGTTTCATTTATTTGAAGTTTTTAATTATTTTAATAGCAACCTCCAAAGCATTGTGACCATCACATATATCAACCTTGGGTCTTGAATTATTTTTTATTGAATATGCAAAGCTATTCAATTCGTCAAGTATGGCATTGTTTTCGGAAATATCGGGTTTACTAAAATAAATTTTCTTTTTATTTCCGTCAGGAGTTTCTAAAGTCATTATTGGTATTTCAGAATTTTTTTCGTCTATTTCTACTATTTCTGATTCACGATTTAAAAAATCAATAGAGATGTATTTACCAGATTGAAAAAACCTTGTTTTTCTCATATTCTTTAGTGAAACCCTACTAGCAGTAAGGTTTGCGACACACCCATTTTCAAACTCAATTCTTGCATTAGCAATATCAGGTGTGTCACTAATAACTGAAACTCCGCTTGATGAAATCTGCTTTATTGGTGAATCAACCGAATTTAAAATAATGTCAATATCATGAATCATTAGATCAAGAACTACAGAAACATCATTTCCTCTTGGATTGAACTGAGCTAATCGATGAGATTCAATGAACATAGGTTTGCTGATATTATTTTCAACAGCTGTAAATGCAGGGTTAAATCTTTCTACGTGACCAACCTGAATTTTTACCTTATTTAATTTTGATTTTTCGATTAACTTTAAAGATTCTTCTGTGTTTGAGCAAACAGGCTTTTCGATGAAAATATGTACTCCATTTTCAATGGCCTTTAACGCATAGCTAAAGTGATAGGGTGTGGGTGTGACAATATCAAGGACATCAATCTCTGCTATCATTTCTTCAAAACTTTCATATGATTTGCATCCAAATTCACTGGCAGCTTTTTTAGAAATGTTAATATCATTATCATAAACTCCCAGTAAATCAAAACTTTCTGATTGATTTAATAGTTTAAGATGAATTTTACCTAAATGACCACATCCTACAACACCTACTCTAAACATTTTTTTTTTACAAATTTAATATTTTGAGGCCAATATGTTTTAAATTTAAATCTAAATAATTTTAGTTATTGATTCATTTAAACATAAAGGGTTAAGGAATAAGCTTGTTGCTGAATTAATTAATAAAGGGATTAAAGATTCGTCTGTTTTGGATGCTATTTCTAAAGTACCGAGACACATGTTTATGGACTCGGGCTTTATTGATCATGCATATCAAGACAAGGCTTTTCCAATTTCATCTGGTCAAACCATATCGCAACCATATACAGTAGCTTTCCAAAGTCAATTATTAAATATAGTAAAAGGTGACAAAATTCTTGAAATAGGGACAGGAAGTGGATACCAAGCCGCTGTACTTTGTGAAATGGGTGTGAAGTTATATACTATTGAAAGAATTAAAGAGCTTTACAGAAAAACATCTGTGTTTTTACCTTCTATCAACTATTACCCAAAGAAGATGATATATGGTGATGGATATCAGGGTTACTTAGATGAAGCACCCTATGATGGTATAATTGTGACTGCAGGAGCTTCTGAGGTTCCTAAAAAGTTGCTTCAACAATTAAAGTTAAATGGTAAAATGGTTATTCCATTAGGCGATGATGTTCAAAAAATGTTACTTTATACAAAAATATCAGATAATGATTATGAGATTGAAGACTTTGGAGACTTCAAATTTGTACCAATGTTAAAAGATAAAATCTAGCTTTTATTTTTGTTTATTCTGTCAAGGTTTCTTTTGTTATCCTTGTCTTTTAATGTACTTCTTTTATCAAACAACTTTTTACCCGATGCAGTAAAAATTTCCAGCTTTGCTAAACCTTTTTCATTAATAAATAACTTGTATGGAATAATTGACGAACCTTTTTTTTCAACAGACTTTCTAAGTTTTTTTAACTCAATTTTGTTTAGAAGAAGTTTACGTGGTCTTTTTTGATTATAACTATCATCATTTGAAAAATCGTATTTTTCAATATTCATATTTATAATAAAAAGTTCGTTATTTGTGAATTTGCAAAAACTTTCTCTTATTGATGCCTTGCTATTTCTAATTGATTTTATCTCAGAGCCAGTTAACACAATACCAGAAACATATGAATCATGTAAAATGAATTCAAATTTTGCTTTCTTGTTAATTATTTTAACCGATTTTTTCATAATAGGTCACTATTTGAAAGATTTATAAATAATATTCTTCATCTTTCTCTTAATATTTTCCGAATTATTAAAGATTAAAACTTCGTCTGGTGGAAACGAAATTGATATGTTTTTTGACAGCTTAATTTCATTTTTTGTTAATACTCTTTTATCTCCGTTATATTCAAGAAATCTATTTCTAAACCAGAACTCGCTTTCTAAAGGAAATTTATCAATAATATTTTTTTTCTTATCTGAAAATCTAATTTCAGCAACAACCTTTGCAGATTTTGACTGTATTGATTCAATAGTTTTGACGGAAATTTTAATTATATTATCTATTTTAATATCATTGCCTAAACTGTCTTTCATAACATTTCCATTTGAATCTAATTGATAGGTCAAACCATCAACTATATTTTTTTCTCTATATCCTTCTTTTTGGACTAGTCTCTCTGGAGAAATTATAAACGATTTAAACGCTAAATCAATGTAAAAGTCATATTTACCCTCGAATGAATCATTTTTTGTAAAAAATGATTTCCAAGTAGAATTCAAATCATAACCATTAATATTTAAAATATCATTTTCTAGATCTTCAAAAAGCACAGATTTTGATTCGTTAAGTACAGTTAAAAGTACATTATCTTTGCCTTTTACCAAGCATAATTCAATAAGAGATCTTGTCTTGAGGTAGTTGGGGTTTATGCTTTCAATAATTGTTAAATAATTATATGCCTTGCGATAATCAAATTTATTATCATTTGAAATAAAAGAATTTGATATTTTGAGAAAATAATCTGAAGTTTTGTATCGAAAATTTATTAATTCTGAATCATAATTTTCAAAATTGAAATTTAATCTTTCGCTAGAGATATTTTTTAACTTATTCTGTCTATTGATCAACTTTTCATATTCAAAGTATATATCATCAAAAAACTCAGGATTTCCGTCCTTTTTAAATCTTGATATTTTATCTTTAGAATTTATAACAGATCTATCATATATATCTTCTAAAATTAATTCATACTGAATTTTTTTCTTTTTATTTTTTGTCTTTTTTAACTCAGAAATAGTCTTGTCTATTGCCTTATCAAATTCACCAGAAACAACATTGTTATTTATTTTTTTTATAGGGCTACACCCAAAACTTATCAATAGTATTGATGATATTAAAATTCTCTTAATCATAGCTGTTAATTAGTTATTAATAAGTAATATATTAATCTAGTTAATTCTGATA
>Ga0160423_10004812_pt1 | contig 11074 bp, 6 predicted proteins | sample CRUFie14St8metaG_FD_108191 | JGI IMG/M metagenome (GOLD analysis project Ga0160423, IMG submission 108191) | Marine microbial communities from the Costa Rica Dome - CRUD Field 142mm St8 metaG | ecosystem: Environmental > Aquatic > Marine > Oceanic > Photic zone | place: Costa Rica: the Eastern... | reverse complement strand
GGGAACGGTCTCGATGTCGTCGGGGAGGTCACCTCGGGGTCCAGCGCCCCGGGCGAGAACACCGCCACGCATCGGCGGAGCATCCTCGTCGCGCTCTTCGCTCAGCTCTGGCCCTGGCCCTACGTGTTTTTTCGGGGGGACCCCCCGCCTCGTTGTGGAAATTTCGAGCGTGACGCCGCCTGAGGTGGAACTGAAAAAGCCTCGAGAAGGATAAGAGTTTGTTGTTGTTGTTCAGGCCGGCGACGACGGGGGCGACGATTGTGCGCGATGGCGGTGACCGTTCCGCGCGCTCTAAGTGCGAGGGGGAAGGCCGGCGCGCCGCGGAAGAGGGCAGGTTGCGCCGTGAGCTGCCGCGCGAAGCCAGGACGGACGAGGGAGGTGGCGGGGAGGACCTCCGGGCAGGAGAGCTGCTCGGCGAGAGAGGGGCCAGCGACGTCCGCGGTCGGCGTGGAGGTCGTCGAACAAGAAGCGAAGAGAACCGCACAATCGTCGTCGAGGCAATCGGGACCAACCGACTCAAACGCGTCGACGATCCTCCGACCGCTTGCGAAGGGTCTCGCGCTGTCCGTGGTGACCTTGGCCGTGGGCTCGCGGGTGGCACGCGCGACCGACGGCCTCCCTCGGGCAGCGGACGCCATAGCGGAGGTGCGCCTTGCGCCCGAGACTTGCTCGACCTGCTCGACGGCGGCCGAAAGGGAGCTCACGTTGAGGGGCGGGTACAGCGACACGGACTTTTCCGACCTCGACCTCAGCGGAGACGAGGACTTTGAGGTGAGCGACTCGGAACTGAGGCAGATTGGGCAGGAGCTAGAGAGCGACGCGGCTGGTGGGGGCGGCGGGGATGGCGCAGGTTCGGAGGCTGAGGTCGAGGAGGACGAGGACGAGATCTTGGCCAAGCTTAGCGACATGTCCGACCCGTCCAGGAGGACCGACCCTTACCCTTGGGAGGGCACGAACACCAAGTGGATGAACGACAAGGACGTCTCTGTCGTCCTTCCGCCGGACGAGAGGGACGGCAGAAAGTACCTGCTGGAGGTGAAGCGGGACGAGCTGACGGGCGAGGAAATTTCTGGAACTCTGGAGCTGGACCTGCAGAAGGGCGGCAAGATCGACGCGAAGAAGCTTCAGAAGAAATACAAGGACAAGCTGCTCGTTCAGACGGCGTTCAGGCCAGACAAGCTTAGGGACATGACCTACTCTCAGTTCTGGTCCCTCGTTGGGGAGAACCAGATCCAGAAGGCCAGGTTTGCCTACGACAAGAGGAACGTGTTCGTGACGACCAAGCCGACCGCGCCGGGTGGCCAGAGGACGGAAATGGTCGGCCTCCCGCCGGACCCCAACCTCCTGGACCACCTAGTTACTCATGGCGTCTTCATCGAGGAGCCGAGAAACCTGTCGGTGGTGGAGGACCTCCTCCTTGGGCTGATGAGGATCGGCATCCCGCTCTCCGTGGGTGCTGCCCTCTTCTACTCCTCCTCCAAGATCGGGCTCCTGGCGGAGGACAAGTCCTCGAGCTTCGAGATCGTGAATCCCAAGGAGATCGTGACGACCTTCAGGGACGTCGCCGGGATCGACATCATCAAGAACGAGGTCCAGGAGGTCGTCGAGTTCTTGAGGCAGCCAAAGCGATTCTTGGAGATGGGGATCAGGACTCCGGCCGGGGTGCTCCTGGTGGGCCAGCCTGGCACGGGGAAGACGCTGCTGGCGAGGGCGGTCGCGGCGGAGGCAAACGTTCCTCTCATCAATTGCTCCGGGGCGGAGTTCGTGGACGAGTACGTTGGCATGGGCGCGGCGAAGATCCGCGACCTCTTTGAGCTTGCAAGGGAGAAAGCCCCTTGCGTGATCTTCATCGATGAGTTCGATGGACTGGGCAAGGCCAGGACTGGCGGGGCGGGGTCCGAGGAGATGCACACGTGCAACCAGCTTCTGGCGGAGATGGACGGGTTCACCAACAACACTGGGGTGGTCGTCCTCGCCGCCACGAACAGGGCCTTCGTGCTGGACAGGGCCGTGCTCAGGCCTGGGAGGTTCGACAGGGTCCTCGAGATGCCGCTGCCCAACAGGGACGGCAGGCAGGAGATCCTCGAGGTCCATGGCAGGGGCAAGAAGTTCGAGCAGAAAGTCGACCTAGGTGTCATCGCCAAGGCTACCCCCGGGTTCACAGGCGCGGAGCTCATGAACCTGATGAACCAGAGCGGGCTGACGGCGATCAGGAAGGGCCGAGAGGTCATCTCGCAGGCCGACGTGTTCGAGGCCCTGGACGAGATCCAAGCCGAGAGGCTCGGCGAGTCGAGCCCGTTCTCCGCCAAGCAGCTCAGCGGGACGCCGCCCAGCCTGCTGAGGAAGCGGATGTCCATCTTCGCGACCGCCAAGGCCCTGGTGGGCTGCATCCTGCCCGAGTACCACGAGCTGGCTAGGGTGAGCGTTAACCCGAGCGGCCTCTCCTCGACCTTCGCGCACTTCGTGCCGCAGGAGGAGTCCGTGGAGACCAACGTCGTGGACAGGGCCCTGCTGGAGTCGGAGCTGGTGGTGCTGATGGCGGGCTACTGCGCGGAGAAGCTCGCTTTCGGGGACAAGAATGTCTCTGTCTTGGGCAACGCTGACGTGGAGCACGCCAGGGCGCTCGCCAGGCAGATGGTCTGCGAGTACGGGTACGGCAAGAGCGTGGGGATGCTCACTTTGCCGCCAGAGGAGGCCGCGGACCAGGAGACCAAGGTCTCCCACGATATGCACGCGCTAGTGGACGCTGACGTGTCGGCATTGCTGGAGCAGGCCGAGGTGAAGGCTTACAAGGGCCTTGCAAAGAACTGGAGGCTCTTCGAGGCGCTCACGACGAAGCTCTACGACGAGAACAACATTATGGGAACCGACTTTGCCTCGCTCATCGCGGATGCGTACAGGTTCGACTCGTCCTACCTGCCGCAGGAGAAGAAGGAGAAGATCGTGTACCCGGACCACGAGTCGGAGATCTTCACAGGGGCCGCCTAAGTAATTTCGTACATCATCATCATCATAATCTTTTGTCTGCTGTCTTGGACGCATCCCCCCTGAACTTCTGGGAAATGTCTCCCGGAAAAGTCGCCAAAGTTTACCGTTGGCCCCGCGAACCCCGCAACTTGCCAGGATTGCTAATTCACGAAATACGGAAATTGCGGAACGATTGCGGAACCGAGCCCCTGGGGAAGCTTAACGAAGCTTAAGCGAGCGAGCTTTGACGGGGGGAGCACCGCCTTGTTGTCGGGCGGCGGGGAGGGTCCGGGCACCTGGGCAAGGGGTCGAGGGGTAGCCTTAAGGAGCGCGGGCGCTGCAAACTGGCCAAAGGCGCAGCGCCTTCTTCACCGCCCCGGGACAGCCCGGGACAGAAATGCAGAAGAGCTTGGCGGACGAGAACGGGTTGTCTTGCGTTGTGGGAGAGGGTCGCAGAGCCTAGGACGCGACCCCTAGGAGCGCCCGTTGTAGAGCGAAGGGAAAGATGGAAGAGCTGGCGGAGGGCCGCCGTTATGTCGTCGGGCAGGGCAGGGACGCTGACGAGGGTGATGCCCAGCAGCTCGAGATGCAAGTTGACTCGGAGGAGTACAACCTGAGCATAGCGGGCGAGAGGCTTCCGAACATACTTCGGCTCAAGCTTAACGAGAGCAAGATCCCGTCGATCAGAGACCTTGGAACGGGGTGGAAGAACCTCCGGATCCTATGGCTCTCACGATGCGGTCTCGAAGACCTGCAAGGCATGAGTGCCCTGCCGAGCTTGACCGAGCTGTACGTGTCATTCAACGACGTGTGCGACATTACGCCCGTGGCGGACTTGGAGAACCTTGAAGTTTTGGATCTGGAGTCGAACCGAGTGGAGGATTTGAACGGTGTCGAGTATCTTGGGTTTTGCCGCTCGCTCGTTCAGCTCACTTTGGAGGGAAACCCGGTGTGCGCGCAAGAAGGGTACAGGCGGAGGGTGGTCAACCAGATCCCACAGCTCGTGTCGCTAGACGACTTTCCGGTAACGGAGAGGGACAGGGAGGCCCCGGAAGAGGCGAAGGAGGCCGTCGGAGCCGCAAAGACGGAGAACTCGATCCCGGCGTCCGCCATGGCCGAGAGGGACGGGTCTCCCTCCGAGGGCGACGCCGTGTCAACGTCTGAGGAGGAGCCTGAGCGCCTGGAGGATCAGCTGAGGCGCCTGGAGTCCGCCGAGCTCGCCCTCATTTCGGACGGCATCAAGTACACGAGGATGGAGCCCCGGGAGGCGCCGTTGTGCTACCTGGGAAAGGACGCCGTGACTCTGGAGGACCTCTTTCAAAATTTCAACGAGAACCTGCCCGTCACCAGCAGGACGCTGAGGAGCAGGCCCTCCAGCGCCCTGGGATTCTCTAGGACGGGCAGGAGGCCGCTGGCGAGGCCCTCGACGGCGATGGGCGGGCCGAGGAGGCCAAAGGCGATGGCCGCCGGGAGGCAGAGGGACGATGGAGCTGGGGCAGGCGACGGAGGTTCGAGCCTTACTATGGGGGGGGACGGCGGCTCCCTCGCTGGCAACGCGGCAAAGGCGCTGCTCCAGAGGAAGTCGAGGCGCGGGCCTGAGGACGGCGGCGACGCGCAGGTCGAGTCGGAGCCAAGCACAGGGAGCGAAGGGTCGCACAGCCGGCAGGCCAGCGCGGAGATGGACATGCTAGAGGAGCTGAAGAAGTGGAAGCTCACGAACAACGTCTCGTTCGGGTCATTCTCGGAGGAGGACGACCACGTGACGTACAGCTGTTCGAACCTGGAGCCGGCTGCCGCCCTCGCGAGGGCCGAGGCTTCCGAGCCAAAGGCGGCGGCGGTGGCGCCATCTCCTCAGAGGCCACCCAGACCCATCGTTCCAGCCCGGATCAAGCAACTTGGGAGCGTGGTGATCAGGGATGAGAACGTCCCGGTGCGCGTGAACTGCGGACAAGAGCAGGCCATGGCGGCTGCGAAGGCCACTGACCTTCGAAGCTCAACCACCCTTGACCGCTACGACCAGTACAGCTCCGCGGCGGGCGACTACCAAGTGATGACTATTGATCACGCTCCGGTGCCGCCTCGGCCCCAGTCGTCCAAGGGGGGCGGGTTCCAGCGCAAGGCGATCGTCAGGAGCGGCGGGCCGATTAAGGTGGATAGGAGGTCCATGAACGCGGCGAGGATGAGGAGAATCGGCGGGAAGAAGGCCAGGGAGGGGATGCAGGGCCTGCAAGACAAGATCGAGAATGGTGCCGAAAATTGGTGATGACCTTTTTCGCGCGAGTCTTGGAGGCAGCCGGTTCACAGGGACGACCAAAAAAAAGGCATGTAGTAAGGAAAAAAACACTTTACTTTGGACGTTAAGAATACACACACCCCGGGCGCGAAAACCCGAGTCTTGAGGGAGTAGTCTTGAGAACGAGGCTACACCGCACTAGCTTGGGCGGGACCTAAACCTTGACGGCAGCGGCTGCCTTGGCGGCCTCCTCGGCCTTCTTCACCTCGGCCACCGTTGCCTGGGCGACCTCCTTGGCCTTCTTCTCGTTGGCCACCCCGGCGGCCACTCCGGCCGCAGCAGCGGCAGCAGCTGCGGCAGCGGCAACCTCGGGCCTAACGAACTGGCCCTTGATTCTCGGCCTGGCCTCTGCGAGCCTCTTTCTCGACTCGTACCTGACCTTCTTCTTGAACGTCCTGGCCTTCTTCTTCTCCCGAAACTTCCTGATGGCCTCGGCCCTCCTCTCATGCGCCCCCTCGCTCCCCTTCTTCGCTGCCACGGTGGTGGCGGCCGCCAGGTCCTGCATCCTGAGCATTCCCGAGCCCCTGAACCCACCAGAGTGCTGTTGCACGATGTTCAGGTTGCTGACCTGGAGCGGGTGGGGTAAGACGCCAGCGGCGAGCTGGGAGGCCGCCGCCGCGTTGCCGATGGTCATGGCGCCGGACGTGGAGGGCAGCCCAGCCGCAGAAGCGTCTCCGTTCTCCGCACAACGGATGAATGCCGTGAAGGCGGAGCAGGAGTTGGAGTGGATCATCTTTGGGTCCGTCGGCGCCGTCCTCTGGGCCTCGTGAGCCATCTTCCTCGCCATCGCCGCCGTCATGGGGTCGCCCATGGTCTTGAACGCGATCTCCACCAGGGCCTGGGGGAGCTGGCTCGCCCACGCGGGCAGCAGCGCCGGGTTTGCCAGAATGGCGGCCGGCGGAGGGATGGGGAGCGCCGAGGCCGCCGCCTGGGCGATGGCCGCGGGCGGCAGGGCCGCCGCGCCGCCTGCACCGTCGACCGCTGGGGCCGGAGCCGCCGCCGTCGTCGTCGCCGCCTGCGCCTGCGTCTCCTCCTTGGCCTCCGAGGCCCCCGAGCTCACCCCCCCGTCGTCGTTCCCGGACTTTCTTCTCAGAACATGCTGCCACAGGTTACTCAGCTTGTGCTTCCGCACCGGCTTGGCCAAGAACTCTACCGCTCCTTTTTGAATACACTCCGCCGCGGTGTTCACGCTGTCCTGCGTGCTCATCACCGTCACCGGCAGCTTCTTCCACTTGTTGGACTGCACTACGTTGTCCAGCAGCTGCAGGCCGGAGACCTCCGGCATCAGGATGTCCGTCAAAATCATGTCGATCTTCTCAGACTCTTCTGCACCGAGGATGTCCAAAGCCTCCCTCCCGTTCTGCGCCGAAATCACGCGGTACCCGCAGCTCCTGAGCGCGGCCTCGGCGCACTTCCGGGCCACTGCATCGTCCTCCACGAGCAGAACGCACATGTCCGTAAGGTTGTCCTGCCCGCTGTCCTCGGACGCGGTCGCGCTGGTCGTCGCGGCCCCGCCATTTCCTTTTTTTCCTCCTGAAGCCATCACACCTCCACCTCCCCCCGTCGCGGTGTCGCCGCGCTTCGCCTACCGCCCGCCTGGCCGAGGAAGGACCTCTCCTGCTCGCGGGGGGCAGAGTCCTTGACGCTCGTGGGTTCTCCTCTGGCCGCCTACTCGTTGCCGTCCCAGTTGCAGTTGCCGTCGCCGTCGCCGTCGTGGTGGTCGCCGCGCTTGCCTTACCCTGGCACCGAAGCTGCTAAGCAAACTTGAGAGCGCTGTGAGCCACGGAACCAAGATCGGCCGTAAAACACGCGATATCTACTTGCAGGGACGCGAGCGATGCTATCCGTCAAGATCCGCGTCACGAAATCACGAAAGACACGAAATCTACTGTAAACGGAAAAAAGAAGGATCGTTCCAACACCGGATTTGTACTTGCCCCACAGCATTCTGCCCGTCATTTGGATGGGAGACAACATGCGAAATCTACTGTACTTTGTTTGATTTTTCGATTGGAGACGTTCGTTTTACACTCTCAAGAATGAGTTAAAATAACGTCTAAAATCGAACTTCTTTCCGTGGAAATGTCCAGCTCGAGCTGGAGGCGGGCTTCAAGGTTTTGGAGGGACGCGACGGGCGCGATCGAGGCGACGGGGTGCAGAGCGCCACCCACCCTGGGGCGAGACCGAGTTCATCCGCTTGGGCGGTGGGGTGTTCTTCTCCATCGGAGCGGCGGGGGCACTCACGAGCGGGCCCTTCGGTGCACGAGACGCGAGACTCTCAAACTTCCATCAAAACTTCAAACTTTGAAGCCAACAACTTCGAACTAGCTTGTGCAGCAGCAGCTGACGCATCGGGATCACAAACAACACCATGACCAGTAACTTGGACGAGGATATATTGGGGTTGATGGGCGAGGAGGATGAAGGGGACGCTCCCGTTGCCTCGGGAAAGCGAAAGCGGACCAAGGTGTCCTCCCTTGCGGACTCCACCGACGACGACGACGACGACGACGACGACGAGGACGACGAGTCGGACTCTGAGTTCGAGGAGGAAGACGAGGAGGTTGTGGACGCGAAGAAGGAGACCAAAATGGCCAAGAAGAAGAAGAAGGAGTTGGCCAAGGAGACCGAGAGCGAGAGCGAGAGCATCGAGTTCAACCTCGAGGAGTTCGAGGACGGGTTCGAGGACGACCTCATGGGAGACGAGGAGGACAGGAAGAAGTTGATGGCGATGACGGAGCTTGATCGTGAGATGTTGCTCGCGGATAGGGGCGAGGCGCGCGAGGAGCTGCAGAGGCAGAAGCAAATCATGCTGAACGCCAAGGCGGCGCGGGACGCCAAGAAGGCGGCCAAGCGGCGCGCCACCCGGTCGCAGGCGAGGGCCAAGGGCGGCAAGACGGCCAAGGACAAGAGGAAGTCCGCCCTGGACGCGCTGGTCGCCAGGAGGGACAAGAAGAGCTCCGCGAGGGACTCGCTGGCGAGGTACAAGGACGACGACGAGGTCGAGTACGAGTCTTACGACGAGGACGAGGACGACTACGGCTCGGATGGGTACTACGAGGACCTGTCGGACGAGGATGGTGGGAGGAGGAGGCGGCGCGCTGGCGCGAGAGGCAGCGGCGGCCGAGGCGGGAGGAAGGGGCGCAGAGGGGATCTGGAGGAGGGGGAGCTTGACGAGGACGTGGAGGCCGGCTTCGAGGAGGTCGAGGGCGCGTTGGTGACGCGGGCCAAGATCGCGGAGTGGGTGGAGGAGCCCTTCTTCGAGGAGGTCATGTTGGAGCAGTTCGTGAGGATTGCGATGGGATCCAGAACCACGGAGACGGGGGACAAGGTCTCGGTGTACAAGCTCGCCTTGGTGACGGAGGTGGTGGAGAGGAAGGCCGGAAAGTTCCAGACCTTCGAGACCTCGCCGGTGATCAGGTCGCCCTATCCCATTGATGACGGCAACGGGAACGTGAAGCAGACTGCGTTCTGGCTCAAGCTCAGGATAGGCACCGCGGAGGCAACCTTTCCCATCTCCGTCGTCAGTAGCAGCAAGCTCGCTGAAGATGAGTTCGAGGACTACTGCGGGGAGTGTCGCAAGGCCAGGCAGAGCCCGCCAATGCGGAGCGACGTCAGGAGGGCCCTGGCCTCCCAGAGGGAGGCCAGAGACTTTAGGTACTCTGCCGCAGACGTTTGGAGGAAGATCGAGAAGGGAGGAGGCAGGAAGACCCTGAGCTACGCCTTCAGGAAGCAGGACCTGCAGGCGAGGATCGCGATCGCCCAGAAGCAGCAGGATGCCGCGGCAGAGGCCAGGTTCCGCGCTGACCTGGAGGGCGTGGAGAGGGAGCATCGGGAGAAGCTGAGAAGGCAGCAGGAAAGGAAGAGGACTATGACCGAGCTGAACAGGAAGAACGTGGACGAGAACTTCAAGGCGATCCTTGAGCGGACGAGGGGCGAGAAGCTCGACAGGAGGAAGTCTATGGAGAAGGCGGACCCGTTCTCGAGGAGGCCCACCGCGCCTCTGAGCTTCAGGGCGAAGAAGAAGGGTGCGAGGGATGCAGCGGCGGCCGCGGCGGCGGCGGCGGGGGCCGGGGGCAACAAGCCCGTGGAGGTCGCCGGGGAGGAGGCGGCGGGCCGCCAGAAGGAGGGGATGGACGCCGAGCCTGTGGGGGGATCTGGGCCCAGAAAATTCCCAGGAATCGACCTGGACTTTACAGTGGATGTGAAGCTGCTGGAGAGGCCCAGGAGGAGGCCGGAGCTCCAGCTGTCATCGATCGGCAGCACCCTGCCGAAGAACACCAAGGCAATATCCATCAGCGACTACTTCAAGAGGCTGGACTCTGGAGCTGTGTAAATTCCCGCTGCTTCTGCGATGACACGTATAATAAAATGGCCGTTTTTTATCCTTTGTGAGGGGCGGTCGCTTTAGAAGGATCCCCCACCCCGGAAGGGAAGGAGGAAGTCGAATAATCCAAAGAAGCTGCCGCCGCCACTGCCGCCGCCACTGCCGCCACCACTTCCACCGCTACCACCGCCATCTGGCCCAGAGAACGCCACGACTTGCGGCGGGGGGACAGCCGGCAGGGCTCCTCCGCTGCAGGTTCCAATGTCGGGAACGAGGTCCGTCTCGATCTGGTCGGGCGGCATCGACCCTGGACTGACGCCCACCATGGGCCGGTACACCCCGGAGATCTGCCCCCACCAGATGCTGAACGATCCAGGACTCGAGCTCTCGTCTGTGTATAGGACCATCTGAAAGGTGTTCCTCTCCTCTGGCATTCCCCAGAGCGGGACTGTGCGCAAAGCACAAAAATGACGGGAAAGAATGAGGGGGGGAGGAGGGGGGATAGATGTCAGAAGATCTGGAGAATTAGAGAATGATAAGAAGAAAAGATGAGCTCACCTCGGTCGAAAGTGACCACAAGCCTACTCGAGGAGGTCCCTTGGCCCTTGGCCTGAAAGTAGATTCCGTGGTCCCCACTCGTGGACGGGTTCATGTCCTGGAAGAGCCCCGAGATTCGCTGCCTCATCCAGTGAGGACCCGTCCTGGCCACAAACTGGTCATGCCCCTCGATGTTTGCCTGGATCAGCGCTCGCTTAATGTCCTGAGAAGTTCCTGCCATCGCGCTCTTGATACCCGCGACACTGAGAAGTGACCTCACGGGCTGACCCCCTATCTCCCCGACCATGTAGGAGAAGTCGCCCTCGTCCAGGGTGATGTAACCGTTGCTTCCCACGTAAATCGTGTTCTTCGTCTGACCCATGAAAGAGAAGCCAGAGTCGCCCAATGTCACTTCCACAAAACTTTTTTGTTGTTTAGCAAACAAAACACAGGATTTTTTTTTTTTTTTGTCGTAGGTCAGACTGGGACTGCGGAGGACAGAAGCGTGAGAGAAGAATTAAGGGCTGTAACCTACCTGTCATCCTCTGCGAATTATCAAAAACGAAAACGAAAACGAAAGAAAAAAGGAAGGAGAGCGCTAGTCAGACCCTGAATAGGAAGATTCAAAAAGAATTTGTATGCAAACTCACGCATGTCAAGCTTTGTAGCCTGACCAAAGCTCTCAAGCGGCTCGTAGCCCACATGGTCAGCAATGCACGCGGAGAAGCCCGTGGAATTCGATGGCCTGTACGTGATCGTCCTACCGAGGATGTCCAAATCCTGAGCGGGCCTCTCCGCTTGGTCGTTCGTTCCAAACCACTGAGACAGAGAGAGAGAGAGAGTTGAATTGCAGTCCGTCAGACCGACGATCTCTCCAAGTTTTGGGCTTCGCTCATCTTCTGTTCCTACCTGGGAGGGGAATCTGGATGGGCAGGGGACGTAGTCTCCGG
>Ga0160423_10004810_pt1 | contig 11076 bp, 13 predicted proteins | sample CRUFie14St8metaG_FD_108191 | JGI IMG/M metagenome (GOLD analysis project Ga0160423, IMG submission 108191) | Marine microbial communities from the Costa Rica Dome - CRUD Field 142mm St8 metaG | ecosystem: Environmental > Aquatic > Marine > Oceanic > Photic zone | place: Costa Rica: the Eastern... | reverse complement strand
CCCATGATGAACAGTTTTATTGCTTCCGACGTCAGGTGATCTGATTTGTCTGAAGGCTCAGAAGAATGCTCAGCTAACCACTCTGTGTTGTCGTGGTTCCAACGAACAGGGGTGACGTAGTCGGTCAAGTCGAAGGAATCATATTCCGACGCTCTACCCTTATAATACCAATGATTATTTACCATAGTAAGACTTTGTTGCGTCAAAGTTGTTCTGAATTTCCTGAGCCGTCAGTTCGCTCGTGTAGATTCGGTAATCACCATGATAACCGCGCTGGACGTCATTGGAAACCCTGTATCTAACCCACGCCCCCATGGTAATAATGAGCTGTTGCGATGATGCCACTTGATCGAATATCGACAGTCCCATTATTAAAGACGAAGTAGTATGATGAGATCCATCAATGTAGACCTTCATCGACGTTGACGTAAAGACAACAGCCAAGTGGTACCATGCCCCATAGGCTGGAGTAGAGTCAATAACGTTTAGCTGGACGTTGCGTGTGTCGAATTTCTGACCAAACGCAATTCTATCTCGGATACTTGAGTTTGAGAAGGTGGCAGATACAGCTGAGATAGCCATTCTGCTTCTTTCGAATTGCTCGTCGGTAATACTCATGCCTACGTGAGGGCGAAGCTGAGTGTTTCCCGTGGGCCTTGTTTCTCTGTATAGCCAAGCCTCTTGGGTGAAGGGGTAACCCAAGCTGCTTACATCACTGTAGTTTACATACTGACGAGAGTCATCATTGGCCCCATCCATAAACCAACAGTCTGCCCCTCCTTGAGTTGTTCTGGTGATTCCTTGAGTAGTATATCCGTTGTAGAATGTCGTGGTGCCCCCAAGAGAACCAATGTTTGTCACGGTGTTTCCGCTACCAGAGTCAGAAGAACTGTCCCAGGGACGTATATCATACCACGCCCCACTGGTGATTGACGCACTCGAAGGCGCTTCAATACCACCAACCTTTGCAATTCCAGAAGCAGCAACACCGTTGATGTCGTTAATGCTAGACCAGTCAACCCCATTGATATCGTTGATGGGCATTAGCTAAGCTCGATATAGTCTTCAGAGGGACGAATAAAGATCTGGCTGCTGCCCAATCCGTACCCCACAACTCTAACAAAGTCTCCCGACGCCGTCGGTGCAGTTGAGGTAATGGTCCCTTCAGTCGTGCTGACGTACAGTGTATCACCAGCAGAGAAGCCAGAGAACAAACTACTCGATATAATACCATAGGTGAGCAGACCGTCAGTTGCACTGCTCGTTCCTAGAGCAAGACCAAACAACCCTTTGGTTTTACCCTCGGTATCTGCATCTACAGCGGTCCACCCAGAAGACGTATAGACATAGAACTTCAAGGCAACTAGGGTGTCACTACCAAACTTAACTACGTGACCTTCAAAGCTACCATTGTTGTACGCAGTGGATCTTGTGATGACCTCTAGTATCTGACCATCCAACTCATGGGTGTCACCACTTGCAGCGGAGGTTATGCGACCTTGAGCATCAACTGTAATATCTGCATTCGTGTAGCTACCTGCTGTAACCGCAGTGTCTGCAAGCTTATCAGCTGTAACCGCGTCGTCGGCCAACTTGTTATCGTCAATGGCCTCATCGGCAATCTTCGCGTTAGTTACAGAGTCATTGGCTAACTGTGTAGTGCCTACGCCACCAGCCGTAATTGAGAACGTAATCTTATCGCCGCTAAGCGAAATGCTGAGGGATGTACCTGCTTCCAGAACCACGTCATCCGTAGCCCCACTACTATCGGTAAGTCGGATCTTCTCCTCATCAGAGTTGTCACCAGCGACGCAAGACACACCATAGGTTGTGTTGTCATTGGCCGTCATATCGTCGACTACCAAATCAATCGTGCCGTCACCGTCTTGATAGGTTGCACTAATTCTAGTCTCCGTATTTGAGCTAAACATTGCACCTACAATGTCTTGTACCTGTTCGGTGCTCAACTGTGTATTGGTGTCCGTGACTGTATTCGTAAACGTAATCTTGTCACCACTACGAGCAATGCTAAGGCCTGTGCCTGCCTCTAGTACGACATCGTCTGTCGCTACCCCATCTGCACCACCTTGGGTCAATCTGATTTTCTCTTCATCAGAATTGTCGCCATCCACGCAGGAAATAGCGTAGGTGTTTTGAGTGTTGTCATTAGCAGTCATGTCATCGACTACCAAGTCGATTGTTCCATCTGCATCCTGATATGTTGCTGTAATCCTGGTCTCAGTGTTGGAGCTGAACATAGCGCCCACGATATCCTGCACTTGCTCTGCTGTAAGCTGAGTATCTGCTGTCATGTCATCGACAACAAAGTCAATCGTTCCGTCGCTGTCTTCGTAAGTAACCGAGATACGGGTCTCTGTGTTACCAGTAAGCATAGCACCTACGATATCTTGAACTTCTTCAGCAGTTAACTGAGTGTCGGCGGTCATATCATCGACCACAAGATCAATCGTCCCGTCAGAGTCTTCGTAGGTAGCAGAGATTCTTGTCTCTGTATTTCCACTGAACATGGCGCCGACAATATCTTGAACCTGCTCAGTACTTAGCTGAGTGTTGGTGTCAGTAGATGCGATAGTAATCGTATCGCTAGAAGCGTTTGTGGTAATTGTCACGTTTGACCCCTCGGTCAATGTGAGCGTGCTAGTAGCACTATCAGCCACCACGTCATCTTGACCAGAAACGGCGATAGTCTCAAAGGAGTTAGACGAGCCTCCGCCGGATACCGGGTTAGTAAATATGATGTCGTTTACTCCTGTTACGTATACGCAGTCGTAGCTGGCTGGTATAGTTATGGTCTTAGGACCCTTGTAAGTAGAGATAGTTTCAACTCTGGTGATGTCCCTAAACACTATGTCCTTGTCATCCTCGTCGCGAGTCTTGAACGTGATGTCTTGTATGGCTTCTACTTCCTCACCCGCTGTGGTGTCCAAGCGGACCTCCATAGAGCCCTCACCACCAGATTTATTGATCTCAAAGAACAGACTGATAACGTTTGCAGCATAGTACGTGATATGGGACAACGACTCAACAGGTACTGTAACGTTGTCTATATCACTGTTTATGAATACAAAGTTTCTCATTTCTTCCAGGAGACTCTTTTAGAACTCTTCTTGCGCTTCATTCCGGCTTTTGTACAAGCACTCAAGGTAGGTCTGCAGGCAGGGTAACCACTCTTTCTGGGCTTACTTGCATCCTTCCTACCACAAGGCACAAACTTGCCTTGGGCTTTGGATGCTTTGCAGTCAACCCAGCCTCTACCGTTGTTACGGCCAAACCACTTCTTGAGCCCTTCGCTTGCCATTACCCCTCATGTATCAGCATGAACTCTACTACAGTATCTGTAACATCAGCAGTGAGCCTGATGTCGTTATTTGCAGAGTATGGCAGTATAACTGCCTGACCACCAGCAAGGTGTCCAAGTACAAGGTGGCTAGAGCTTCCATCGCTAACCTCTATCTTTACGGAATCATCAAACACTGTGCTGCTGACATTGCTAGAGAAGTTCTTGATGAACAGGTATGCAAGTTGATTCTCACCGTTATTAGTGAAGGTAGATCCATCTGCAATTGTAACTGGGGAAGTCCCAATCTTAGTGCGAGTCAGACCAGTGGTCAGTTCAAGTCCTGCAGTTCCATCTGTAGTGAGGTCGAACGAGGCTGTGATTGAGAAAGCGTCGGATGTCAGGTTACTCGATGATATCGAGGATCTTACTGTTGTCTTTGCCATGATTACGTATCTATTTGTTTACGAGCAAGCAGAAGTTTGATCTCTGCAATGTCTTCAGCGAGCTGAGTGAGTAGTGTATCTATTTTATCGTTGCGAAGTTCAAGGGACTTCACACGGCTTTTGAGTGCTGCATAGTCGCTCTGGTGCTTGATCCACACACCGACTAGTGCACCCGCCACCATCAAAAATTCAAAGTGAGTAATGTTCTCAAGCATAGTTTAGCATCTACATCTCCACTTGCGTAGAGCTTTGTTAATTCTAGAATTAGGGTCTCTCTTTCCTTTGCTGCCGGTTCGCCGCTTTTTCATACCACACATGCGAGCACAGAAAGACTTACGTCTAGACTTGCGTTTGCCCGAGGGGTTGGATTCTGTTACAGGTGCAGCAAGCTTGCTACCAGGGTTAGCAGCTCTATAGGACGCTCTACCCTTGGCGTTAAGTCCTCCCGACTTACTCTTACCTTCGCTTCTTTGCCATGCTGGGGTTGCCATTATTGTCCTTGTTGCACAGGCATTTTATCCTGCTGTTTATCGTTCTCTGTATCAGGGAATGAGCCTGCAAGCAGTCTCAACTCTCCATTCATGATCCCTTGATTTATTTGTGCTACCATATCTGCAGGTAGCGGATAGGGGGACTGAGGATCGTAGCAAGGACCGTCGTTACAGGTATTAAAATAAAATACCTCCTCCGGGTCCTCAAATACCCCTCGCACATTTATTGCCTCTAAACCTTTAGGGTTGTATACGTAAATATACTCATCAATTACGTAATACTTAGTTTGACCCTTTGTGAATCTGTCGTGCTCCAAGTATTCTACCTCGTAAGGTTCTACTCTTGGAATAGCACCTGTACCATCAGGTTTGCCTATAAAAGTAAATGCATCTTTAAAATTGAACCGCACTGTATTCGGGAGCTTGTGCTGCGTGCGGTAAACGGTGCATGTTGGGGGCAAGTCGCAGCACTTAGATGCATCGACCTGCTTGAGGTGTAGACAGCCAAGGTCTTGCTCAATAGTCTTCGAGACGTGCCCATTACGAGCATAGTCTCTGCGAATAAACATAGCACGGTAGTGCTTGATGTTGAACTTTATCTGATCTAGAGATATGTTCTCATCATTACTGCTACGTCCACCTCGTACAAGGTTTAGTAGATTGTATGCAATCTCATCAAGAGTCATGTTTTCCTTTGATCTGTACGAGCTCAGCACACTTTTCGTATTCCTCTGAGTTCTCGAAGTATTCTATTACATCATCTACAATCATCATGAAAGTCTCTGGGGCAGCAGGGTCAAAGGGGAGAAACACCATATCACCAGCCTCATCAAGAAGTTGCTGCACGGTCATCTTGCCCGTCGCAACCTTGTAGGCATTGCGGTATGCTTCATCCAATATCTCTATCTCCTCTTCTAGTGAAGTGGTGAGATCCTCGTCGTCTATGTCGTCAAAGTCTAACATTCGCTTGTAAATATCCTTCAAGTCCAGTTTGCTTATTCCATATATATGCTTGTCCTGTTCGTTTAGCTTCATACCCCATCTGCTTGTGCCAGTCATCGTTAGGACAAATAGATGGTATGAACCTAACCTTGATACCTCTGTATTCATTTACCATCTCTTTGTGAAGATGTCCGCAGTGCACCTCTCTATGAGATGTGCGAGCAAACATTTCGGGTTGTTCCGTAGCCATGATTAAAGGCATGTCTCCGGGTTTTTCTTTGTCACCATGCGTAAACATGAGCATATTCTTACCATACTGATAGTACTTGCGGCTCTCATAGCTGTTGTCTACGTTCACGTTGTCATCATTCCGGTACCACCCGGACAATACGTCCCCTGCATAAAACATGCGTTCGAAATCGTGGTTGCCTGAAACGATGATCACGTCAACTGGCGCCTTCTGCTTCAGGTAGTCGATTGCTCGTACCATCAGCATCCAGTATCCTCTGAATGTATCCTTCCATCCTGCTGAGTCTTCTGCAGGTGTGCCTTTGGTTGTAGTCCTGCGGAGTCCTTCAGAGTTCATGCCATCGTTGCCGATAGGTAGTATGAATCTCTCGATCTCTAAACCAGATGCTCGCTGTACGAGCTCTTGGACTACACCTATGTACTGCGCTTCTACTTCGTCCAAGCTCTTGTTGTGGAGCTTGCCGTAGTGGATGTCCGGGAGAGATATCTCGTAAGCGATAGGGTGCAGCTTTGGTGTGTACTCTATGACCTCAACCGTCGGGCTGTACGTTGCAGCAAACTTTTCTATCTCTTGTTTGACTGCCGGCACACTCAGTGTTTCACTCTTGGTGACTACTGAGAACCGCTGCTTACCTGATACCGTCTGCCAGAACTTGACGCTGGCTACATCAGATGATTTTATGTCGTTCTTGTCAAGGTACTGTTGGAACTCGCTGATCACGCTGTCGTTGTCGTTCTCATTGATCTCCTCACGAGCTAGCGCTCTAGCTTCGTACAGTGCTGTTTCACAGTCTTCTATCGGAGCCTCCAGCCTCTCAGAGAGAACTGAAGCGCTCTTCTTTAGATAACCAGGTCTTTCTGCGATGAAATCCTTGATATCTTCAATTGTCATGTTAACAAATTGTTATTATATTAGCCCCATGGCTGTTTTGTATTTCTTCATGTTCACCCTCTGTCTCCTCTCTGCTAGCGCTTCGGCCTGACCTTTTCTACTGTCCTTCCTGCAAAGTATGCTCCGAATACGGTAAGCATCAGAATTTCTAGCAGGCTGATGTAATTCTCTGGGGGCATAAACTGCGGGTCTACACCATCCCAGACAGTAAGCACCATGTAAAACAGGCACAACACAATGAGCATTACGGGGCGGATTAGCTTAGCTAGCTTTACATCGCTTGCAGCGTCTGCCTTCCATCTCTCAGTGACATTCTCCTGTGCTTGCATCTCTGCGTCCATGACAGCTTTAAAGCTATCGTTGTCTAGGGTAGGGTCTTTATCTACGAGATTCTTCACTACGCCCAATACGCCGCGGTCTGGCAATGCATCGCCGACCACATCGAGGACAGATGGGGCCTTTTCTTTGAGCCACTGTCCAACCTTCGTATCGCGTAGTTTCTTGCTCATTGCATTGGGGATACGATGTACTCAACTTTGACTCCGTCTGTGTCATTTGAAAAGACTTCGATATCATCAGTTGCTGCATCACACTTCCAAGGGAAGATTGTGAATTCACCAGAGTTAAGGAGAATCACGTCATCACGAGTACCATTCTTATTGAACTGCACTGTGATTGTCTTCTTGGCTTTAGATGATGTGTTGCGTATGAACACAAGCACCTGGTTGGCCGTATCCCCACTCTCAGTGGAGTCATAGTAATGAGCTCCATCAATCAGAGTGTGGGGGCTACCACTAGCGTTTTCAGTAATGCTGCGTGTTCCAGAGTCAACACGGCTTTCAACAGCAAACGTCTTATCGTGGCGCTGCGAGATTGTGTTGCGGAACGTGTTGCTTGAGCGAAGAGATATTCTCGTATTTATTGTGCCCATTAGTTTATGATTTGTAGGAGCCTTTCTACTTGCTCCCCTGTAATTTCATCAGGAAGTTGATCTTCTCTGATCGGGTGCAGAAACACCTCGATCTCGTTGTCTAGCAAATCTTCGACGTCAGCCAACTGCTTCTTACGTTCATCGATGAGTGCAGTGTTATCTGACTCAAGCTTCTCGATCGCAGGTTGGTCTTCCGCCTCAATCAGCTGTTGCATCTGCACCGACAGCTCCTGGAACTCAATACTTGGGACAGCAGCTTGCTCAAGCGGATCCAGAATGTTTCTGAGTTCCTTGATGTTTTTCCCAACAAGAACAGCAAAGCGTGCCCCCTTGATAGACTTCACTGCTTCAAGACCTTTGTATAGGTTCAGCAGCTCTCGGTTAGTTGCGTTAAACTTTTCCATGGTGTATAGGTTTGTGGGTTTTTGCTAAGTTACGCTTCAACGTTGATAACGAAAAAGTGGATCTTATTGCTAGTTCCGGTAGCTGCCGTACCTGGGTTCGTCAATCTTACAACGAAGGAACCTGACGCAAGCGAGTTTACTGTTGCACACAGTGTTGCACCTGCAACATCTGCAGTAGCATCTTGAACAGATACAATGATGACGGAGTCAGTGTCAACAAGGCTGTTGTTGACTGTAAACTCTTGCTCTGTATTATTGGTAATTGCAGTACCGTGAAGAGTGATGACTCCTGCGAAAGAGTTAAGAGTAACAGCTGTTGTAATGCTAGTAGCCTGAGTAACAGCTGCTGTGCCTTTTGCCACAATACCTGTACTGTCTGTAAATGAAACCTGGTCCTTGAACTCAACGTGCTTGTCTGCCCCGATGGTCATGACTTCATCACTAGCAACCTTAAGCTTTAGGGTTCCCACCGTGCCTGCCCCAGCTTTTGTGCCGGACTGTATGATGATGTCTCCACCATTGCCGTTCCCATCTCCAGTACCACCTTGAATCGTAACGTCTCCACCGTTGTTGGAGTCGTCGTTGTTAGACCCGTGAATGGTGAAGTTTGGAGATGCGCCGCTGCTGCAGGTATTGGCTTGCACTTTTTGTGCAGTATCTCCTGTGCTGGTTCCGACATAGAGGTCACCGCCTACGTTCATGACACCTGTGTAGTATCTGCTGCTACCCCCGACAAACACATTGTCTGTGGTTGTATTCAGTGCGATGCCTCTGTCATTGTCAGAGCCTCTGATAACACCAGTACCAATCTTGATGTCGTTGTTGTTGGTTACAATGTTCCCAGAGAAACTCGTGCTGGTGAACACCGGATCTCCCCACTTCAAGCCGCTGGCCTGAGTGCTATCTGCAATCAAGACTTGGTCATTTGTACCAACGGTAACCACCACTGGGTTAGCGTTTGTAGCGGTGCCCACAACCAGTGCTCCTTTGCTCATTGTGCCTATGTCCTGGATGGCGGATGTTCCGTTTCCAACAAGCAAGCTGTTACCGGTATGTCGATCTTGGCCGGTGCCGCCATGCTCAACCGGCAGTATACCAGCCACATGACTTGAAGTGCCCAAGTTCAAAGCATTTGAACCCCCAGTTTCAGACAAGAACTTAGATGTGTCGTTGTTAGCCGTGTTCAAATTAATATTGGCCTGGTTAAGTGCAATGACTATGTTTTGCTTTGTACCATCAGCGGTAGACTTGTCTGTACGGACTTTGATAACACCGGTGTCGTCATCTACGGTGATGCCCTTGAATATCAAGATGGACTTGTCTGTGTTGGCAACACTGCTACCAACACCTCCTCCAACAAACAAGTCCTGCACAGTAGTTCCTTCGGCGCCCTTAGTGAATCCCCCGCTAGCAATCTTACCGCTTTGCAGGGTGGGGAGCACGTCGTTGAGCCCAATCTTACTGGAGCTGCTTGAGTCTATGTTACTGAGCAACAGGTATTCCCTGCTGGTATTTGCAGACTTGTTTACTGTTCTGAGTTCACTAATTCTTCTTGCCATTAGAATATGATTTCGTCTCCGTCCTCTCCAAGTATTGCAGAGTTGGAGGAGTTATTGGGATTCTCTCTAGGTGTGGGATCCATGTAACTCTTAAGAATCTTAGGATCCACGTTGTTTTGGTCTTCGGGGGCAGTCGGTGTACTTACGCTGCACTCATTGCAGAATCGAGTCATAAACTCCCAGAATACTTGCAGGTACTCTTCGTTACCTGTAGCGATGTTGTTTCTGTCTGCCTTACGTAGAGACACATCTTGACATCTGTGCCACCCGCTCTGCGGATATCTTGGTGCCAGGTCTTGCGGAGTGACTGTACGTGTAGCAGTGTAGAAGTTACGGGTAACTACCCCACCTATTTGATGGTAGTAGAGTACCACATCTCCCCTGTTATAGCTATCGGTGGAGTTGTAGGACCTGCCTCCTCCAGATGCCCATGCCGAAGCGCAGCTATATTCTCTGGATTTATCTGCAGAGTCGTAGTTGCAGTTGAACAGGCACGGAAGCTCAGTCTTATTGAGTCCACCTGCAAATAGGTATGCAATCAAGGACAGCTTCAGCACATCCGTATTGTCGTAGTATGCTCCAGACTTCATTCTAAACAGGAGCTTCTGTCCTTCCTGAGACATGCATTGGAATGCCTGCAGTTGGACGTCACCGAAGTTTAGTTCTTCTCCTTCAGCGCCTTCGATGTCCACCACACATGTAACTTCGACAGGGTTGACAACGTCCGTGAAAGGATCATCAATGGGATCTGCAACATCACCATCTTCATCACAGTTGCCAAGTATGATACAAGGATCCACAGCAGGACCACAATCACCTGAAGGACAAGGGTCGTAAATAGTCGGATTGCAATCAGGGTTATTGGGATCCGGGCACTCTGGTTCTGGTCCTTGACAGTTGGGGTCAAGGTCTGGGTCACACTCTGTGTCTTCATAACAGTCTGCATCATTCTCGCCTACACAGCTGCAGTAGTCACACAGCTGGTTGTTACTTGCGTCGAGCGGTGCATCCGGGTTGTAGTTACACGCATTGGGATCTGTGCAGAAACCATCGGAGCCTGTCACGGGGTCGCAGATGGTCTCATCCAAAGTTCCTGATGAGAATCTAGGAAGCGGCTCACCGCCCAAGTCAGTGCAATCTATGCAAAGTTCGTCGTTCGGGTACTGCTCACAGTATGTAGAGACAAACTCACAGCTACCATCATCATATGTAGCATCTGCATTATAGTTCTCGGCTTGCGGGTCTGTACACCCAAGAGTGTAGTTTTCGCAGTCTGTGCCAACACAGGGCTCCTCGCAGTCGTCGTCAGGATCGTTGAGACCAACAACTTCTATTGTAGCAATCTCCACCATTGGGATGAATGATTGCTCTCCACAAGACAGCAGTCCTACATCTGACGGATTAACCACCACATAGACGTAATAACCGCCAGGAGGCAGACTAAGGAACTGATGTACGAACGTCGCGCTTCCAGTTACGTTTATAAGTGGGGACCAGTAACCTATTCCTGTTATGGTTACTCCATCCGTAGTGTTGGTAGGTGTGTTGTTGAACATCACCCCCACGCTATCTATGATAGAATCTATACCGTTCACAAAGCTGGAGAACGGCATGATAAGGAATGCAATGTTGTTTATTGCAATTGACGGTCCTGTCGGCGCTGTGTATACAGCTGTAGCTGTGAGGTTTCCGTCATTCAGAGGCACAACCACATTTTGACTAAAGTCTACACCGCTTACTGTAATTGTATCTGTAGCACAGTAACTGTCAGAGTTGTTTGAACTTGCTGTCAGCTCAAAGTTTTGGTTGTCGAGCAACTCACTGCACGGATCATCATTAGCACATGTACCGTCATCTACTGTTG
>Ga0160423_10004809_pt1 | contig 11079 bp, 3 predicted proteins | sample CRUFie14St8metaG_FD_108191 | JGI IMG/M metagenome (GOLD analysis project Ga0160423, IMG submission 108191) | Marine microbial communities from the Costa Rica Dome - CRUD Field 142mm St8 metaG | ecosystem: Environmental > Aquatic > Marine > Oceanic > Photic zone | place: Costa Rica: the Eastern... | reverse complement strand
GTCAAAGTTACGACGAACTCTGCAACATTTAAAATGGCAACTATTCCGGGTGATACAATCAGTGTTATATCTGATGTTGTCGGAACGACCGACCCAAATTATAACGCAGGTCTTACTCACGGAGTCACCATTGGACTTCCAACAGATCAATTAGAAACCGTACAGATTCAAAACTTTAGTGATTTTGTTGGTCATGATATCTTTACCGTCTCAGGTCGAGGACCGGATGTTGGTCAGCGTCGAAGAATTAAGGCGGTTTACTCTGCTGGTGCAGGCGTTGATGCATTCGGAGATCAAAACACAACACCCTATGCTGTATTGACCGAACCGTTTTCTTACTCTTTGCAATCTGCGGGGATTCCAACTAGATTTAGAGTTCTCCCTCCTGTTAATATCGATGGTGATGGTATAAATGTTGATGCACGCACGGAGATCAATTCATCTAAACAAATCTCTGACGTTATTATTCTTAACGGAGGTTTAGATTACACAACCGCAAACGTATCATTTCCCATATCTGGAACGGGAACTGCTCCTACGGGTAGAGTTATCATTGGTCCAAAGGGTGGACATGGTGCTAGACCTATTGATGAACTGCAATCAACTGATATTCTTTTGGTGTTGAGTTTTATCAGAGACGAGGAAGGAAAACTTAGAACAGCAAACCAATTTAGACAGTTTGGTATTATTAAGAATCCTCTTCTCAATGATGGAACTAAACGAGTTGCAGGAAGAGAATTTGCAACAAGGCAAGAAATGGCAGTCTCAAAACCATTTGGTATTACAGCAGCATATAGATTTGTTGATGAGATTGCTAGTTACAAACCCGGAAATTTCATCTTAGGTCAAGAAACTTTATCAACCGCGAAGATCGTAGACTTTAGAGATAATGTGGGATCTACTACTGAGGGAACTTTGGTTCTTGATGACATTCGGGGTTCTTTTAATGTCGGAGATCCCAATAGAAAACTTTTAAGATATGTGTTTGGTGTATCGGGTGCAATATCTAGAAATGCTGGTGCAACACTAGATGCAGGCGGAAGTTTAGATTTTGTTATAGGAGAAAAAATCACTCAACATAGTGCCTCCTCTATTTTTGGTAAAAACGATGCAGGAACAACAGGATCCACCGCAGAGGGAACAGTCATATCGTGGAATCCCGCATCGCTTGAACTGATCGTAGAGGAGACTTCTAACTCATTTACGGATTCTTTAACCGCAGGATATGTCCTTGGAGGGACAGTAGGTTATATTACTTTTAACAGATTTGAAAACGCAGGCGGAGAACTTATAAAACAATTCTCGGTTGGAGATACACTCGGATCAGGTAACACCGCAGGTAAACTCAATTTCTTTGATGTGCAAGGCACAACGGGAGGTGTGGACTTAGAAAACTACGGACGAGCAATGTCACTTGTGATTCCCGACACCGATGAGAATAGAAATCCAATTTATGTAAACACCACAAAACTTCTGGTCAAGTCGTCAGACGAAACCACAAACCTTGCAGCGGATAGATTCCAACAAGGTGCTACACTTTCACAAGGAGAGGGAAGTAAGATTGCAAGAGGAGATGTTCTGGAGTGGTTTACGTTCGGAGGAACAACGGGTGAGATTCACCTAACCAACGTCTCCGCACACGGATTTGCAAATTCATCAGCAGGGTGGACTGCTGGTGGAACGGGTGGTGATTTTATTACTCCCGGTGTTGATGATCCATCAGGTTTATCTGCGGCAGGAACAGCAGGTATATCGGGCGAGAGTAACTTGACAGTTTACGAGGTGACAAAACCGGAAATTGAACCGGCATCTGGTGAAGTGTTATACATAGAGAATATAAGACCAACCACAAGAAACATCGAACAAGAAGAAGAGTTTAAGATTCTTATTGGATTCTAAGGAGAACTTTGACTGATGGTAACACAATCAATCTTTAATATCAGTCCTTACTATGACGACTTTGATGAGAGTAAAAACTTTCTTCGGATGTTGTTCAGACCGGGATATGCGGTACAAGCAAGAGAACTGACTCAAGCACAGACTATCTTACAAAACCAAGTTGACAGATTTGGTAGTCATATGTTTGAGGACGGATCAAAAGTTTTAGGTGCAGGCGTTACAACTCGTCCTGTTTCCTTTTTGCGTGTTCATCCATCATATGAGTTCGACGGAGCGCCTAGATCAGCAGACATCAATCAACTGATTGGATTTGACATTAAGCAAACATCAGTAACCGCAGGAGTTGAAGATACGAGAGCAAGGGTCATTCACGCACTCGATGAGGGTGTGGGCGGAAACGATCCTTACAAGATTTTGTTTGTTGAATTTGTTCAGGGATCGTCGTTCCTTGCTGGAACCACCGTTGAATCTTTAAATCCTGCACAAGAATCTTTTGTAAAAATTGCTGGTGAACTCGGTCAAATTGGAGCGACTTTACCCACAGGTGGAGACACAGTGAAAGCAGACGTACAGGGAACTGCAACACTGGTGTCTGTCGAAGATGGTGTTTTCTTTGTTGATGGTTTCTTCGTAAAATCTAATAATAGTTTCACCGTTCCGTTCGGTGCTAGTGGAAGTATTGAACGTTACTTTAAAGATCCAACTGCACAAGTTGGTTTTGATATTACACGACAAAATGTAACATCCTCCGAGGATACATCTCTTCTTGATCCAGCAGCAGGAACTTATAACTTCAATGCTCCGGGTGCAGACAGATACAATATTGATCTTTCCCTAAACTATAGATTAGGAGCAACTGGATCTAATGATAACTTCATCGAACTCTTGAGACTTGATGACGGCGATGTGACGTTTAGACTTAATAAAACAAACTACGCAGAACTCGAAAAGACTCTTGCTAGGCGAACATATGACGAGTCTGGTTCATATACCGTTCGACCTTTTGAAATTGATGTTCGTGAGCATCTTTCGTCGGGGACTAATAGAGGAGTCTACACATCAACTGCTGGTGGATCTGAAAGTCAACTTGCAGTCGGACTGAAACCCGGCAAGGCGTATGTTTTCGGAAACGAGTTTGAAACACAATCCACGCAATACTTAACTGTTGATAAAGCAAGAAACACTGCTGAGTTTACAGGAAACACGTTTGATTCTGTTCATGGAAACTTCTTTACCTGTCAACTTTCTCTAGATGGATACGCAGGTCACTGGTTGTTTAGTAGAGGCGATGTTAATAAGACTCCTTTCCCTGTTGATATTCTTGATGGTGGTGGTACGAGAATAGCAACAGCAAACATTCACAAGGTTGAAAGAGATCCAAACAACGAAAACGAGTTTAGAGTGTTTGTGTATGATCTTAGATTCCAACCCGGAGTTAACTCTCTGTCAGGTGCTAGTGCAATTAGAGTTAATCAAGAACTTGCGGATGCAGCACCTGCTGGATACCCTGCTGGAAACTTAAGACTATTTGAAATCATTGGACAACTTTCTCAAAGAGATGAAAACATCTTGGTATTTAATAATCCTGTTGGGAGTGCTACTAGAGATTTAACTAAGATCCGTTATAGATTTAATAGAACGTTTTCTCTTCCTGTTACAGCGGACACCAACCCATCGGGTGATTCTAACAAACAATACTCGGTAAATATAGACCTAGCAGATACTTCGGGAAGCAATCCTGCTAAGTTTAGATTTGTTGAGGGTAGTCAAAACAACTATGATCGATACACAGTATTTTATCAAAGCAATGAGGATCCAGAGATTCCAAACGGAACAGCAAGAGCAACAGAACTTGCCGAAAATGTAAATATAGCGGTGGAAAATGATGGAAAGACTTTGATTCTTTCAAATCTTATTAATACCAGTGCCCCAGATATTACATATGGCAAGTATATCTTGCAGGCGCAAGTTGAGTATGATGACACTGATGACGGAACAGATATTAGAACTGGTTCTGGGAGTGCGATCAGAACTAAAGTTTTAAACACAGCAACAGAGGTAGAGGCAACAAGAGTTGTTTCGGGTAATAGAGTTTACTATGAACTCCCCGACTTTGATGTTCTTAATATTATTGCAGTGACCGCTGGTATTTCAGCAGATAACGCTGATGCAACAAACTTCTTCAATCCTGCTGACGATTTGCTTTTTGACAATGGACAAAGAGACAATGCTTACCTAAACGGTAGATTGTATGTGAAAGACAGATTGAAAGGTGCGTATGATGTTAACACGGATAGTGAAACTGCTCCATCAATTACCGTAAGTTATAGACACTTTACTCATACAGATGGTCCGGGTCCATTTACGGTTGACTCGTACACACTCAGTAATGACTTTACATACGAAGAGATCCCTGTTTACAGCAGTAAAAATCTTAAGAAAACATTTGCTCTCGCAAACTCCTTAGACTTTAGACACACCAATCCTAACTCGGATGTTGATGATATTGATGACTTCCAGTTTAGGGCGCAAAACGTAGTCACCTCAAGTAGAGTGCCTGTGTCGGGTAGTGTTTTTGTAAATTACAATCATTACCTTTCTAGAGTTGATAAGGTGGTTCTCAAGAACTCCTTGAGTGGTGATGTTTCCTTTGACATTATTAAGGGAACCGATGCTATCTCACCGAAAGCACCAGAGGATAGAGAAAACTCTATGACTCTTTATACGCTTACCATTCCTGCCTATACACATAATCCGTCTGATGTAGGAATCAAGTTTATCGAGAACAAACGATACACCATGAAGGATCTTGGTGCGGTTGAAGATAGAGTAAGCAATCTAGAATTCTTTACATCTGTTTCGTTGCTCGAAAATGAAATCGATGCAAAATATATTGACTCTGTTGATACAGATACGCCTGCGTTTAAGAATGGTATCTTAGTCGATCCGTTTAGTGGTCACAGAGTCGGTGATGTTTCTCACCCAGATTATAGATGTGCGATTGATTATCAGAAGAACCAACTCAGACCATCTTTTGTTCCAAATCTCGTTGGACTAACGTTTGATGAGATTGGTGCAGGGACTAATCTTCAATTAAGTTCTGATGGACTTTTGACATTTAGAATCTCTGAGTTAACGGAGTTTGTGGATCAACCACATAGCACCACAACCATGAACGTCAATCCGTTCAACGTTTCAAACTGGTTAGGAACTATAAATCTCAGACAAGATTCTCTGTCTACTTGGTATGATACTACTACACGACCTGTTGTTAAAGTAAACTCCGAAGGAGAAAATGACAACTGGAAAGTTACCTCTGTTAACGGACTTCGTGGATTCGGAACACAGTGGAACTTCTGGAACACAAGTTGGTATGGTATTGACAAAGTTAAGAGTGAGTTGGATGACAGAAAAGGTAAAGAGTTCTTATCACAAGCAAGAATTAAAGATGCTGGTGTTCCTGTTGTTCGATCAATAAATGAGAACAATGTCTCGTCCATCACTAGAGATGCAAACACAACGAGAGATGACAAAAACAGAGCAGGCATCTTGACGAAAACATTCCCCGATCATATCATTAAAGATGTTGATGATAAGGTTGTCGATGTGAGCATTGTTCCGTTTATGGAACCGCATGGCGTTACATTTAGTGCTAGTGGACTAAAACCAAATACAACGGTGTATGCATTCTTTGACGGCGTGAATGTCGATGTTGACTGTGGTTCAACAGCAGGAGTGTCTGGTCCGTTTACTACAGACAATAACGGAAATCTTACAGACATTACTTTCCACGTTCCAAGAGAAACCTATGAGACTGGTGAAAAACTTCTGAGACTCTTGGACGACTCAAACGGAACTTTGCTGAATGCAACAACAAGTGCTGATGTGGTCTACTACTCTCAAGGTGCGTTTAGAAAGAGAGTAGGCGAACTTGTCTCTACTCGTCCTCCTCAACTTCGCAGACAAACAGTCAAGAGTGATCAAATCGTAAACAATCCGTTTACAAGAAATCAAGTTTTCGATACGTCGAAGTATACGAACTGGATTGATCCTCTTGCACAAACTTTCTATGTTGACAATGTTCAATTCCCAAGTGGTGTGTTCCTTGACTCGGTTGATTTGTTCTTTGCAACTGTTGACGGATCGATTCCAGTTAAGGTTGACATAAGACCAACAATCAACGGTGTCCCGTCTGCGTCCACAGTTGTTCCCTTCTCGGAAGTCTCGAAGGTTGGTGTAACATCGGATGCCGCTACTGGACTGAACTCAGAGAACTTTAAATTTAGTTCTCCTGTGTTCCTCGAACCCGGAGAGTATGCACTTACCGTTTCTTCTAACAGTGCAAACTATTCTCTCTATGCAGCAGAGGCAGGAAAGACAGACCTCATAGGAAATGTTGAAAGAGTGTCGATTCCAATCTACAGCGGATCTTTGTTTACACCTACAAATACTAGAGAGTCTGAACCAAACAAATCAATGAACCTGAAGTATAAGATTAACAGATGCATCTTTGATGGAAGTAATGTTTCTCTTACGCTGAAGAATAGTCCGCAGACCTCTGTTGTGATTGATGAGTATAGATTGAATTATAACACAGTGTTGCCACTTGGAACAAACGTTTCTACAACATCCGTGTTTGATAACAACACAGCAGTTGTGTCTGGCAAGAACATTCAATCGTCAGTGTCAAAAACTCTATCTGATTCTGAGTCGTTGTTTACTGTAAACATGTCTTTGGATTCTGCAACCACAAGAACTTCTGTGAGTCCCGTTCTTGACACATACTACTTGGACTTGGGTTGCTTTGAGAACAGAATCAACAATAACTTTGATACGACAGATACAAATGCGAATGATGAACTCAATGCGTTTGAAACAGAGAATGGTGCGATTGCAAAATACATCACTCGGCGTGTTACTCTCGAAGATGGTTTTGAAGCAAGAAATCTTAAGGTGTTCCTTGACCTAAACCAACAAGATGAGTGTAGCATTGAGATTTATGGAAAGATTTCTACCCGTGAGGACGAAACAGACTTTGACGAACTTGGATATTTCAAAATGATTCCTGAAGTTGATACCAACTTCGTATCTGAAAACGAGTTTGACTTTAGAGAAGTTTCGTTTACTCTTCCAACGAATGCACTCAATATTACAGGGACAGAATCAGGTAGAGTAAAGTCATTTGCGGTTAAAGTCTGTATGTATAGACCAAACACAACCACTAAAGTTCCTTTGATCAAAGACCTTAGAATCGTTGCTCTTGACACATGATACCACGAACTGATTATAAAAGAGATTCGCACTCAGGTGCTTTGCTCAAAAGAGATAGGGATGCATTACAAAAAGATAGAGCAAGAAAAATGGAAATGCGAAGATTAAGTGATGCTGAAAAAGAAATACATAGTCTTAGAGAAGAAATACATGAGTTGAAAGCACTTCTCATGAAAGGGAAAGATTGATAAATGGCAACAGGACCACACGACAACAGATATCAAATACCCGACATTACTCTTGGTGATACCTTCAATGAATGGAGAACCACCACGAACGATGGTATTATTGATAAACTAAACAGAATGAAAATCTATACGGGCATCTCCGGTGATGGTATTTCACTAGATGCTCGCTCTGACGGCACTCTTGTTGTAGAACACTCCGGTGTTGTTCAGAAAGGTGTTACGTTCTCTGGTCCGGTTACATTCAACGGTGCATACACCGTGGTCAACGCACAAGAGTTTTCCGTTGATGATTATATTATTATGCTTGGTGCCACTGGTGCAGGATCCACGGGACTCTCTGCTGGTGGACCCGGCGCTTCTGACAGTGTGATCAACTCTGTTGGTGGCGGTGGTATTCAGATTCTTAGAGCAGATGGATTTACCGCACAGTTCTTATGGAGAACGACAAAAGCGGGTGGATCTGGTTCAGATGGTGTTACTGGTATGTGGTGGTTGGAGGGACCAAACGTAGGTCTTACCAATGAAGCAGTTGTCTATCCGCAGGATAAGTTCCTCAGAGTGCAGACAAATGCAGGTGGATCTTCTGCTGAAATGTTTATCATTGGGTCTGGAACCGGACTTACGATGGACAACAGTGGTAAGTCAGCAGACATGTCTCTCAAGATTCAAGCAAGTGCTGGTTCTATTCATGATCTTGCATACATTCGAGAGGTTGGTGGTTCTGCTGGTTACATCAACTTTATTAACGGTGTAAACCGTAGACGAGTTTCCATGCACAATCATGGTTTTACTTTTGGTATGGCAGTTAGATATGAACCCGCTGGTGCAGGCGATTTTCAAGGTGGATTTACTTTAGCAAAAGCAGACTCAGCAGATAATGCTGAAGCAGTTGGAATCATTGGTGCAAATCAAGGATCAAACACAGCAGACATTGTTTTTAGTGGGGAACTAATTGGTGACTTTAGAGAAGCAGTCGGTGGAGAAACTCTGACTCCCGGTAAGGCATACTTCCTTTCTACTACTGCTAGTGGACAACTTACAACTGCTCAACCAACAGACTCCGGTCTGGTCAACAAACCTATGTTTATTGCACTGGACAACATTCCTACACTCGGCGTGAGTGGTGACAGAGCATTGGTTGTGAACTACCGTGGTTCGCTGGTTCCAGACGAAACTGATGACTTGTCGCTTCAAACTGCAAACAGATATCTTGTAAATCAAATCAACGACTTTGTTGTTGGTGATGCTGTTAGATTTGACGGTGATCGTCAATATGGATTTACGCAAGGTGCGACTGCTGATGGTGGAACATACTCCAACGGTGTATATCTTCGTGCCCAAGCAAACAGTGCCGAAGAGGCAGAGATTGTTGGTCTTGTTACCAAAGTAAATATCGGTGGAGATCCGAATAAATTCTATGTGTCAACGAGTGGTAAGGTTTCTCTTGCAGACAACCCTGCTATCACTCCTCTCGATACAGGAAACGTTTACTTCCTTTCTCCATCATCTGCACCTGATGGTATTGGTGGTGGTGGATTCTCTGCTGTGAGTTTGCAGAAAGTCCCACCGCAGACTGATGGATTTGTGACCAAACCAATTGGTGTTGCTGTTTCCACAACAGAGTTTGTCATCACCAACATGAAGGGTGAAGTAAATGGTGCAGCAGGACAAGCAGGAGGAGGCGGTGGTGGTTCGCAAACATCTGAGTCGGGACTCACTCTCGATACGCCTCCCGTTGGTTCTGTTATTGCTTGGGGCACAACGGGTGATGTTCCCACTGGATACCTTGAGTGTGACGGATCTTTATATGATGTAACAGATTATGCGGAACTGTATAGTGTAATCGGAACACTGTACGGTGGCGAGCAGGTTGATCAGGTGGATGTTAGATTTAAGGTTCCTGATTTGCGAGGTAGAGTTGCTATTGGTGCGGGTGATGGTGGTACTGAACTTACATCAAGAATTATCGGAAATCAGGGTGGAAGTGAAACAGTCACTCTCACTGGCGATACAGACCCTCACACTTTGACTATAGATGAAATTCCACCACACGACCACGTTCCTAATAGGAATCAATATAATACTTCTAATCTTTTCCTTATGAGACGGAGTGATTACAAGTATACCACGGATACAATGGATACCACAGAGAATGAACCTGCTCTCGATGGAGGATCGCCTGGTCTACCAGAAATAGAAGGTGGTGGTCAGTCACACAAACACGGCATGTCACATAGTCACGACATTGTGCAACCCTTTACTGCTCTAAGATACATCATCAAGGCACGTTCCGATGCACGAATTGTTCAAATCGAGGGTGGTGGTTCAGAGGTACTCGGTAAAGTTAGCGGAAGAAATCTTTTGGTGAACGGTAACTTCGACATCTGGCAAAGACTCGGTGGAAACGGTGTTGCTGGTGCGAGTGCGAATGCATTCACATCGAACTCATCGGATCTTGGTGGACCGTATACAAACCATAATACCACACCTGACCTGTCAAACAGATTCCTCGCAGACAGATGGGGTCTTGTGAACTATTCATTCACGGATGCTGGTATTACCACAAACGCATGGAATGGTGCTGCTGATCGTGGTGGTGTTGCTCGAATTGAATTTGACATGAGCAATACAACACGAACTGGTAACGGCGCACTTCCTCATGCAACTTCGCAAAAAGCAAAATACTTCTTACGTCTGATCTGTAACAAGAGTGGACTCGTTGCTCCGTCCATTGAGCAAAGAATCGAAGGTGTTGATTCTCTCATGGGAGAAAAAGCAACCGTGTCTTTCTTTGCGAAGAGAAACGCAGGAGACAATAGTGATCTAAGAGGAGTCGCACTTCAACTTGACGGATTTGCTTCTGGTACGGGAGACTACTTCCACGATGCTGATGGTGCAAACAACTCTGGTGGTGTTGCGAGAAACTTCAAGATGTATCCAACACAAAAGAGTCAACCGTTTGAACTTTCAAACACATGGAAGAAGTATACGTTCACATTTAACGTTCCTAACTTCTTAGGTGCAAGTGCTGGTATCAATGCAAGTGAATCAGCACCGCCTGCGAACTGGTCTGGTCCCGGTTTGGGTGCGATTCCAGAGCAAGGATTTGTTGCTCTTAGGTTTGTTCCGTTGAATGCAACTGCTGTGGAAAGTATTGATACAACACACTCCGGCGACTTTACCAAGATCGGTATGACGGGTGATGCTCTTTGGAACGGAGAGTTTGATATCGCTCAAGTTCAAATCGAAAGAGGAGGACAAGAAAGTAAGTTTGAGGTTGTTCCGAAAGATGAAGAACTAAAACGATGCGAACGATATTACCAAAAGTCCTATGCATCATTTGATGCTCCTGCTACGGACACACAACATGGTTTGATTCGTGTTGAGGACGATACAGTGGGTGATGGATTACAAGTGTTCCACAACTTCCCCGTTGAGATGAGACACTCGCCTAGAGTTAGACTTTACTCTAAGGTCGGAACAATTGATAAAGTAAATGGTCCGGTTCCGCCTGACGGAACCGTTACTGTGACCGTGGGATCATACACTGATTATCCAGATACAGGTCCGATTCGTATTCTTAATCTACCGGATAATGTCAATGAAAGTGGTTTCATACAAGCACAACAAACAGCAGCAGCAACAGACTTTATTGGAGCATTAGGATCAGGCAAGTTTGCATACCACTATGTTGCGGATGCAGAAATCTAAGATACATAGT
>Ga0160423_10004808_pt1 | contig 11081 bp, 11 predicted proteins | sample CRUFie14St8metaG_FD_108191 | JGI IMG/M metagenome (GOLD analysis project Ga0160423, IMG submission 108191) | Marine microbial communities from the Costa Rica Dome - CRUD Field 142mm St8 metaG | ecosystem: Environmental > Aquatic > Marine > Oceanic > Photic zone | place: Costa Rica: the Eastern... | reverse complement strand
GGAGGGGATGCACTGGCGAGAGCAAGTCAGTTTGGTCATTTGAAAGTCGTGGAATTTCTCGTCGATAAAGGCGCTGATGTACATGCGAACAACGACAAGGCATTGATTATGGCGAGTAGGTATGGTCATTTGGATGTGGTGCGTTTGCTCCTCGATCGCCGCGCAAATATTGATGCGCAAGATAACAATTATGGAATGAGTGCATTGATGTGGGCGAGTGAGGGGGGTCACTTGGAAGTGGTGCGTTTGCTCCGCGAGAGAGGTGCCAAAGAGGCCCCCCTACCTGCAGCTTGATCTACCTGCGGCCAGCGGGCAGCCGGCGCACGCTGCCTACCTGCAGCGCGATCTACCTGCGGGACTGGCAGGCGGCGGGCAGCCGGCGCACGCTCCCTACCTGTTACTATTTTTGGAAGGTGACCACATATAAGAAATTAACTTGTTGCCATTTTTGGAAGGTGAAACAACTGTAATGTTGAACACAATTCCAAATTAGGAAGGGTAGTGGTGGTCAGGCGGGGCCTCAGCCGGCGCATCCTTCGGCGGGCACGGGTTGCCCCAAGAACGAGGCAGGAGAGTGCATGGGCTCCAGAGGCCAGAACACTCGCCCCAGAATCCGACGTGGTCCACCCCTCCAGTGGCCGTTGGACTCCGGTGCGCAGCCGCCCCGTCCAACACGCGGCAGTCGACTGAGCGCCGCGAAATCGCCTGCCGCCCCGCCGCCTTCCGTTACTCCTTCAGTTACTTTTGCCGTTACTGCATGTTTGCCATGCATGTTTGTCATGCATGTTTGCCATGTTTGATTCATACTGCTTGTCTGTTACCCACCCTTGCCTTCACACCTTACCTTCACACTTGACCGTTACTGGACACAGGTTTCACTGCCTTCGACGAACTTCTCGATGTCTTTGCTGATGTCGTCCATTCTCCCGTCCCATCAAGTTGCCAACGGCCTTCACGACCGGACGTTCCAAGCTCCGCCGTCGGCCGCTCTGCATGTCGCTCCTCAGTCCTATGCCAAGTCCTTGGCTCTCGATCTCCTCGAAGAGCTCGTCTCCAAGGTCACCTCCGACGCACCTCCTCCAGTGCCGGATCTCGAGCCGGATCCCGAGCCGGCTCCTCAGCTCGAGTCGTCTTCCGACGGCCCGCCCTCAGCCCCCGAGTCCCACCGCCCGGACACCTCGGCGGGCACCTCGGCCGCCACCTCGGCGGGCACCTCGGCAGCCACCTCGGCCGCGACCTCCGGTGCCGCCTCGGTCATTGGCGACACTAGTCCAGAGGTCTGCGGCAATCCCAGCTGCAACATCGGTTCTGGCAACTACGTGATGTCACAGTGCGACGGCTGCAACCAGTTCTATCACCACTCGTGCGCTCGCAAGTCTTCTCGTCCACCCGAGGATGGCGAGAAATGGCTTTGCGACGAGTGCAACACTGATGAGTTCACCGAGTGCTCCGTGTGTCGCATGCCCAAGTGCCACGTCGGCAACCGCAACGAGTTCGTCTACGGCTTCCTCCCGAGCTGCAGGTGCCGCACTAGCATCTGCTTCGAGTGCGCAGACCATTGGATCGCCAAGGCTGGCAACTGCCCGACTTGCCGGACGCACTGGGAGGCCGTGAAGTTCTACGAGAACTCCGTCCCAATCCCCCTCCCGGCCAACCAACGTGACGACCAAAGCGACGACGAGGTGGCCCACGACGACTACGACCAAAGCGACGACGAGGTGGCCCACGACGACCACGACCAAGGCGTCGCACGCGCTCCGCCTGAGACTACCCTCTCCCAGTGGCGTGAGAATCTATTTCGCCACAACGAATACCTAGAGCTCGAAAAGCGAGAGCGGGGCGACCCGAACTTCCATCCTGGCGGCTCTGGGCACGTCACGCCGCGCCCAGAGCCGGTAGTGACGCGAGCCGTCGCGGCTGCCATGTCTCGCTCTGGCTCCCGCTCCGACGACTCCGACTACGAGTCCGACGGCTCCGACGGCTCCGACTCCGACTCCGACCACGGCGGCTCAGACTCCGACTCCGACGGCTCCGACTCCGACAAGTCCAACCACGACCGCCGCGACGATGGCCTCGATCGCGACGACTCGGACTCGGAGTTGAGCGACTCGGACGGCCCCGGCGTCGGCCCCGACGCCGGTTCTGACGCCGGGTTCGATGGTCAAGGCGATGAGGATCCTGACGACCTTGTTGGCGATGGCCCTCAAACTTTAAGCGATGCTGGCCCCTTCATGAGCGCTGCCGCCCTTGGGTTCAGCTCCCTCGTGGCCAGGCCATCTGTGTTACCCGATCGGCCTGCGTACGACGGCACCCAAGTCCGTGCCGCCGCGCGCGCGTCTCAGCATGGCATCGCTCGTCCGCAAGCCAACCCGCCACCTCAGCGAGACTTCCCGCCTCTGGTCGCACTGGCTCCTCCTGTGGCACCAGCTGCTGTGGCACCTGCTCCTGTCGCACCGGCTGCTCGAGCCAAGCCCCGCAAGCGCAAGGCAAAGGACCCGGCGGCACCACCGCCTCAGAAGCGGCAGCGCGAGGCGTCCAGCGTCATGCGCACCAAGTATCCCTACGACGACAAACGCCAGAACGAGGTGCGGCTGCTCGTTCAAGAGCTCGAGACCAAGCAGCCGCGGGCCAACTCACGGTCCGCGATCTTTCGTCCGGGCACCCAGTGGTATCAGAGGGAGATGGCTCTGCACTACAGGGCCCTGTTGATCAAGGCGGGGCATTCCTGGGGCAAGAGCCAGGGCAACGCCGACAAGTACCCGCGGTACCTGCTCGACATCACAGGCCCGGGCGGCTTGGTGTCCAAGGAGTCGTTCAAGACCGAGCAGACCTACTTTGACCAGGCGGAGTTGATTTGCCGCAAGATTGCAGAGAGCAAGGTGGGCACCAACAAGAACTCAGCCAACAAGCTCACGGGCGACTACATGTCGGCGTACTTGGCCTACTGCAAGCTGCTCGAGCTCGAGAAGTCGGGCCAGCTCAGTGCAACCCCCTGAGCACAGAGAGAGAGGGACCGAGAGCGACCGAGAGCGACCGGGACCGAGACGGGGAGGCGGGAGAGAGCCTGGGCCAGCGTGGTTTAGAACCCGCTAGGGCGTAGGGAGTGTTCCGATATCGTTTGGCTTGCCAATCATCGTTGGGTAGGAACGCGATGCGATTTCGCGCTGTGTGCGACCTTGTGCTGTGGTTGTTTTTGTGCAGTTCTGAATGTTGTGATCCTAATTTTGTGGTTGGAGATGTGAGCCGACACGACGCAAGTGCCACTGCTTCGGCGCTCGCTTTGACCTTGGATGGAAATCCCTTTGGACTGCCACACGAAGGTTGGGACCACTGTGATCAACTTGCTGCTGTCGCATCAGACGGAACCGTTAGAGGAATAGCTGTCAACACGACGGCGGGATGGAACCTCGGCATTCTGGGGACGGTGGGCGAGAGAATCTTCTTTCAGTACTTCAACAGTAGGACATCCTCGGTGTACGTGTCAACCTACGTGTTCTTGATGGAGGACGATACGCAGCTCTCGACTTACAGTAGTCCGCTTACACTTGCGTTCACAACGACGCATGATCCGTGCGGATTTGGGTGCTCGTTTTACTCAGTCCTCGGTTTTGTGTTTGCCGTGCCATCAAATCGACACTGCTACCTCGACGGGAGCCTTTGCAGGATTAGTGGACAGGACAGCGTGTACCAGTGCTACACAGATTCTGAAGGGAGCTCACTCTGCTACGTTCCGTTTCCTCCGCCCCAACCACGACCTCCTCCAGCACCACCAACTCCGCTGCATCCACCAAGCCCCTCGAGCCCGTCACCCAGTCCGCAGTTTCCGCCGCGTGTGCCCTCTGCTCACCCTCAGCTCCCACCACCGCCCCCACAGCAGCCACCACCCCCTACGGGCGGTACAGACCCTAGGCCACCGCCACCTCAAAGTGCCACGAGGGACTCTGATGGCGTGCCAGTTGTGGCAATCGTGGCATCGGTGGCTGTCTTAGTTACGGCCCTTGCAGCTGGAAGGTACGCGAGCTTGGGAGCCGAAAGAGCCAAGCGTGCGGTGTACACGAGCGGTGTGGGTCAGAATGTCGATGCCGAATTAGATGAAGTGGACTTAGATGACGAGGGTGGTGCAAAAGCTCCTTGACGACTCATGAAAAAGTAGAGTCTTTTAAATGTCAAATTACCTTCAAATAAAGTTTACCTGTTCTACTTCTGGTTCCGATGTTTCGGACACTCCGAAGTTTACGAGGAATGCCAGTGATTGTTTGGGCATGCGCCGCAAGTATGCACGGCACTGGTCGCGATGCGCGTCAGTCAGTTTGGAGACGACCTTGAGCTCGAGCACGCACTGACACTCTTCAGACAGTCGCAAAACGATGTCAGACCGAATTGCGCCGACCACGCTGCCTTGGTACGTCACCGGCACGAGGACTTCACAGGTTGTGACGATGCCACGGCTCACAAAGTGGAGCGCGAGGGCGTTCCGGTAAATGGCTTCGGTCAGGCCAGATCCCAGCGCCGCGTACACTTGATTCACTGCGGGCTTGAGCACACTGCCGAGGAGGTCTTCCAGCACTGGTTGTTGCATGTAGACCGACCCGATCGCGCCTTTTGTTTCAAGAGCAGCAGACCCACCCCTTTTGACTTTTGGGGCAGGCCGCAGACAGGGCAGCGGGCGCCGGTTGCCCTTCCGTCTGTGCAATGGCCAGCCGGCGCCGCACGAAATGGCCAGCGTTCCCCCAAATTCAAAGCAACTGAAAAAGCATGACCGTCAGCAAGGTTGCAGTGGGCTTGCAGTGGGCTTGCAGTGGGCTTGCGCTTCGACGTCGATGCCCCTCACCTTGCCGGACTTGCTTTGTCGATTTGGTGGTCGAATTTGCAAAGAAGGGGATTCAAACCGTCAAGGTGAGGTGATAACGCCGCTCGAAAAGGTGAGAAAGGCCAGCTTGCTCAGTGACATTGGCTTCTTCGCCAAGCCGCCTCCGGTGCTGCTCTCTGATAGGCTCTCGCCGGATGATGTGTTTCTATATTCGAGGGCGCATCGAGAACCCCTGACAGCAGAAGCCCCAAACCTTTTCGAACATCGCGGACTGAGCGTTGTTGGTGGGGCTTACATTCAAACGAAGCGGTGTTCCTTTCCAGTCACAATCTTGTTCAGCGAGCATTCAAAAACGCTCATTGCGCACGCCACATCCGCGCCACTGGCAGCACTCGAGATTGAGTTTTTCGACACTGCCTTCCTTCAGGACGCCGTGCAGTGCTGTAACTTGAAGACAGAGGCCGAGGCATGTGAGTTTGTGGAGTGGTGGCGAGAGGCGTCGCACCAATCTCGTTCTTGTGGAATCGGAAGACTTTCTGAACATTTGCTCACACAGAAGCCGTGCTACGTGTCACGTCGTGGAGTGGCTGCATTCCTCTCACTTCGCGTGCCCAACAATGCAGCAGAGCATAAAAAACTCAAGGCGCGCCTCATCGACGACCTGCGAGCATTCCCAAGCCTAAAAGTGAGCGACCTCGACATGCGAAAGGTTACCCAGATGTCCTTGGTGTTTCACGCGACGACTGCCGAGTCCATCAACGTGCCAAAGGAAGTCATGGTACCGTCACAAGAGAAGCGCGAGCTCGACGCGGAAGTCCTAATTCGCGTCGCCGTTCTGTCATTCGTCGCCGATGCGATTTTGAAGTGCGCAAATGATCAACAGAGCGCTGCACAGGATGGAGCCGACGAGACCCACCATCAAATTCTCAGCCGACCGGCGCACAAGGCGATTCTCGCACAGGTTGCCAGCGAGGAGGCCTCTTTCTGCCAAAAGGCTCGGCTCGACGTGACGACAAAGTTGTGTGAGTTTGAAGAGACTTCATGTACTTTGCCTGCAATTATGAGCGCAACGGAGCGGCCCTATACGACCAAGTGCCTTTGGAACGCTGCCGAAAACATAGAGCCGACCCAGGAAGCGCTGTCTAACTCAACCAAGGAGGCTCTCGAGGCAGTGGTGCGCGAGGTTGTGCATGCCGACAGCGCCCAACAGGTCCTGGACGCATGCTGCGAGCGGATTTCGGCGCACACTTCCATGGGATCTGCGCTTCGATTCGTTGGCGAGCTCATTGTCGACCATCAGGCCATCGTGATTCTTGACCGCATTGACGACGGTCGTATCATGCGCGCAAACCTTGTCACAAACAACCTGTACATCTCGGACCTGGGAAACGAACCACTCAAGCGCTGTGTCCAGTTTCCGTTTGTCTCAACGGTCATCATAGACCGCAAGTCTGTAAGCCTTCTGATGATACGAGAGCCGCCTCACACACTTCGCGACCATGTCAAGACCGGAGTGATCCGAGAGATGCTCAGAATGCACCAGGTTGGACCACCCACTGGCGTAGCGTCCGTTGCCTCGACCGTGCCTGGAAGTTCAGCCAACCCCACCCTGCTGCTCAAAATCGATGAATTAAAGAACCACATCAAGGCTCTCAAGAATACCAACACGACCGCGGTGGACTCTCTCAACGATTTCAAACGCAAGCTCAACTTCTTGGTGGAGGCGAAAGTGTCAGAGGATTCCGAGGACTCCCAAGAGACGCAGCATGGAACCCTAGGAGTCAACTTTCCCGTGCCTGTCTACTACGAGAGGCTTCGGGAAACAGTGTCCATCCTGACCAAGTTCAAGAATGCGAAGCGTCCGCGCCACGAGTGAAGTCGATTGCCAACAAGGTCGACGCCAACTGGTCAAAAGAGACCGACAAGAAGAACGCCAACAAGGATAACTGCGCAGACTCGCTAAGAGTGTTGATTGTAGGGGGGCGTGGCGGGCTTTGCGACGCGTGTGATCCCAGTCTGTCGGTGGGTTCTTAGACTCGCTGGGAGAAGCGCTGGGGGCGTCGGGGTGAAAAAGGAGAAGTAGAGATGCCGCTTGAGTTTCGCGGCACCGCCCACCCACCACCGGGTGTTTCCGATCCTGACATTGCAAATCTCAACGCGGCCGAAATCGGCCTAACAGACCTTGGTGCGAACGGCACGCCACTTCTTTTTGAGCATCAGGCTGGGCGGAAAATTGGACATTGCCTTGCGAGCTGGGAGGCTCAAGACGGCTCGCTGCGGGTTGCGGGAATTGTGGACGATCCCGAAATCGAGAGGTCAATTCGAAGTGGGAAAAATCAAGGTCTTTCGCTTGGCACAGATGTCGTGCAGGACGTACACGGAACCGCGCTGTACAAGTCGCAGCAGGAGCTCTCGGTGTGCGACGAGCCGCGACGCAGAGGCTGCTACATTGACGTGGTCGACGGCAAATCTGTGAGGCAAAGTCGACGATTTTCCGCAGGTGTGTGCCTTGCCCTTCCTCGCTAAATCATGACTCCATAACTTCATTCCTGGTTGAATCAGACGAGGCGGTGCAGATTGCTCACCCTCCTTGAGATGGGTGACGAAGTTGCGCCCCCGGCCGCCGTGCCCGACAACGCAGGCGATACGTACTCGAAGGAGTATGTCGAGAAGCTCAAGGCCGATCTCGCCGCCAAGAACAAGGAGGCGAGCGAGCTGAAGGCCTTCAAGCAGTCCCACGACGACAAGCAGCGTGAGGTGATCAGCAAGCTGCAGCCGGACATCCAGTCGTACATTGAGGGTCTCGCGAAGGACAACGCCGACTACGCTCAGGACATGCGTCCTCTGGTGGAGTGGTCGCGCTCGTGCCACGAGTCCCAGTCGCTTGAGACCGCGATGCCGCTTGCGCGTGTGATCTCGTGTGCGTCGGCTGCGATGAAGCGCACGCGTGAGGAGGCGTCCATGGCCTCGGAGAAGGCAAACTCGCTGGGTGCTGCCATGAAGGAGCTTGAGGAGCTCAAGGCGGCCGACTCCGCCAAGGCGCAGCGCATCACTGAGCTCGAGCAGCTGGCCAACGAGCGGCAGGAGGCCAACTCGAAGCTGCAGGACGAGCTCGCAAAGGCTGGCATCATCAAGGACAAGTTTGACTTCTCCAAGGTCGCGTCGCGCGAGGCGTCGCCCAAGGAGGACGGCACGAAGGCGCCCGCTGTTGCTGATGCCCCGACCGGCGAGGCTGGACTCAAGACTGTCACGTCGAATGCTTCGCGTGGTCCGGTTGCGCTCGAGGACGAGCTCATGTCCTTTGTGCGTGGCTCGTCCTCCGGAATTGGCAGCTCGAAGCTGTTCCAGTCGTCGACGGCGCATTCGCTGCTTGGTGCGACGCAGGGCGGCCTTGAGCAGGAGATCGCTTCGGCCTCGGCCTTCGGATTTTAAGATGGACCTCATGGCACGCAAAAACGTCACGCACAAACTACCACAAACCACCACGACCGACCACAGATTACCCTACATCAACACTAAGGATCAACACTTTGCATACCTCAACTTGAACTTGGCTACCTCGGTACCTGGAATACACAAGGGAAAAAGAGAGAGAAACGGGGCGAAGATGGGGTGAAAATGGGTTGGTAGGGTGGTGGGGTTGAAATCCAAAGGAGGTGTCGGGAGGCAAGGAATGGGTGGGGCGGCCGGTGGGAGACGGCCAGACGGTGAGAGAGACAGCAGGCGTTTTGGGGTGAAGGGCGCGTAAGTTTGTAATTGAGGCGTGACGCAAACCACCACCTCCCCACATAACCTGGCGATTTTGCCGTGATGGTACAATACGGGTCCCAAGAGGAGAGGCATGTCGCGCCGATCAAATGGAAAAGAAGCACAGCTACCTGAGCCACCTGTTCTCCCTTCGCTGAACGCGCTCTCGCTCAACCGAGAGGCCGAATCCGTTGGTGTCACCAGAAATGCACCACTGGAATACTATGTTTTCAAGGAAGGCCTCTACAATGACAGGACGCGGTTACATGTGTTGGACGCTGCGAATGACCAGCTTGACTCTGTACTGAACGAAATGACACAAGACCTGTGCACGCAATACAACAAGATCTACTTCAAAGACCTAGGCGAGCAATTCGAAAAGACGGTGTACAACTTCGAACAAAAGATCAAGCGTCCAAGTGCACCATCGCCACCGACGGAGTACCCAGACTTTGACCTCTCGTGGTGGCAATTGCCGCAGCAGGAAACAAAGACGTTTTTTGGGAGTGCTTTTGTTTCGACGACTGCGATCGACATCCCTCTCCTTGGAGAAATGAAAATTTACGCCGAAATAAATACGACAGTTGCCAGAACCGCATCTGACGACATGACTATTGACATTGGCATCATGCACATGTTGCGCAAGGAAAAGACAGTACACACAGTGCAGAACCCACAGCTTGCCTTTGGACTTGAAGTCGTCGGAGAGATCAAAGAGTCGGAATATCCCGCACGACAGCTTACGGACAACCAAGCTTACAAAAAAGACGGAAGTGGCAGCTTAATGCTTCGATACAAGTCGAATATCAAATGGACAGACGAGCCACCTTCACCGAGAAGCCTCGGGCAGGTACCTAGTAGACCTACGTTTTACCTGCCGTCAGAATTTGTTAGACCTGGCTTGTATCAGGTCTGGCTGAAGACAAAATTGAAAGCCAGCGATGTCAACGAGAAGCTGGACACTCGATCGATCAAAAATTGGTTGTCAGGACAGATCAGGAACGTGATGAACGAACAGCTCGGAGATTTTGGAACAGGCAAACCCAACCGTCTCGGTGAAAGCTCGAAGAGGCCCCGTACAAAGTTCAATCAATACGGACCCCGCTTGGCCAGAAATGACGACGGCGAGGAAGAGCAACCCGTGTGGGGACCCCGCTTGCCCAGAGATGACGACGAAGAGGAAGAGCAACCCGTGTACAGGAGTTTGATTGCCGACAAAGACAGCGATTCTGAAGACAGCGATTAGGTAGGAGCCGGCGCCGCCTCAAGAGTAGTTGGTGGGGACCAAGGAAAGGTGGGGTAGAGGTGTGGGGGCGGCGCACGCAAGCGGGGCGTCGTGTTGCCCCAAAGGTGAAGGCGTCCGGTAAAAAATAAACAGAAATGTGGTTGGTAGTGGTGAGGGTCTTGGCTGATGTTGCCCAACCTGTCGCAACTGTCGGTCGGCACAACAGGCCCATCCCGTAAGTTTCCTAGAGAGACGCAACTTCCAGATGAGATCGTCGATCAAATAGTCAAGGAGGCAGCTCGCAAGGCAGCGCCATTGGAAAGCGTTCTGATCACTTACATCTGGGACGGCGACTGTCCTGTAAACGAGTCACTGGACACAACACCGGTAATTGGCTATGAAATCCTGACATTCGACGAGTTGCGACGTGCGAACACGCCGAGCGCGTCGTCCCTCCTTGGCACGTTTCGTAAGAAGCTCACCGAGCAGGATTCTTCAAAGTCTAAAGACCCAGACCCAATCGAACTGACCGTAAGCTTTTTTGGCGGTGCATTCGACGGTCTCGCCGATCTTCTGACGGACGACCAGTGGCCACACGGAGAGATGGCAGAGCGGTTCTTGTCGGAAACAATGGAAGCTCGTTCCAGACAATCAAGGGGCCGACCGGATAGGTTTCAGGCCGTGATCGAACTCACGGAGCCGATCAATAAACGGATCTTCGACAACAATCGTGAGGCACTCGCCACGTTTTTGAACATCACAGACCCCGATGATCTTGAAAATTGGTGGACAACATTCGTAGAAGAGGATGTGAAAGTCTACTTTGGCACAGATGTTAAAGCGAAGGCCAAGCGCAGAATTGCTGTTGACGAAAACAAGATCTGGCAATCGCTTCAAGATGTCAAAGTGCAACACTTTGAGCCGTGGGTCACACAGGTTTACCAGCCCGCGGGAGATTGGCTGTTGTCGAAATTGCCGTCAGCGACGCTGAATCTTCCGCTTTTCGTACCACGCATCCGATTGAACGTGTTTGTGGACAATGTTTAGGCGTTCCGGTGGGCCACCCAGGCGTTCCGGTGGGCCACCTACCTGGGCCCACCCCTAAGTAAACAGGCTGGTAGTAATGAAAATTTTGACCCGTAATTGACGAACTGCGTCGTTCTGTACACGGCCGGCCGGAGCTGTCCACTTCGGAGGCCATTCTGTCCACCCGGTGGACAAAGAACTGGAATCCGTCGGTTACACAACTTACCGCCACATTGAAATCGAGGTTCCCGCTCTCTTGTTCCCTTTTTGGGC
>Ga0160423_10004806_pt1 | contig 11085 bp, 13 predicted proteins | sample CRUFie14St8metaG_FD_108191 | JGI IMG/M metagenome (GOLD analysis project Ga0160423, IMG submission 108191) | Marine microbial communities from the Costa Rica Dome - CRUD Field 142mm St8 metaG | ecosystem: Environmental > Aquatic > Marine > Oceanic > Photic zone | place: Costa Rica: the Eastern... | reverse complement strand
TTTTTTCGTATATGGTTTCGCGTACTCCGCCACTACTCACGACCTCTATTTCACCCTCGTAATAACCTTCGTCTAAATCTAGTTGCGTACCGGTGAACTCGAAGACGCAGATGCCGTCGTCTAGATCGTTCGATCCCGCGACGTTCGTCAGACTGAATAAGAGAGTCGTGCTACTGCGCTTACGGAAATGCAATTTAATTGTAGCGCCTGTCAGGTCTTCAGTAGCGCCTGTATCTTCGCGCGTAATTGTCGCTTTGATTTGTGGGCCAGTGTCGCCCTGCACTAAATTGATAGTCATCATGTCCTCCTAAACCGGCATTATCTCACACATCTCTTAAGCCTAAGATATCCGGCTCGTCAGTCTCTGGATTGATAAACGAAGCGATCCAGTATTCTTTCACATCGCTAGACGTGTCAGCATCTAACGCAGCTTCTGCTAGCGACGGGTTGTCATAGGCTCCTATCGTGACGTGTTCGCCGTTACTCTGCTTCGTATATCCCGCAATGATTGACATAGAACCCTCACGTCATTAAGAAAATTTGACTGTCAATAGCTACTATCGACAACGTGCCGGTAGAGCGGCCTGTAGTATGCACCCGCACTCGATACTCTTCTGCTGCGTTACTTTTAGCGAGCGCCTGGTTGAGAGGTAGCGTTATAGTCGCCGAAAGCGATCCGATGTCTGGAATCATGAAGCTCTGCAGACCAGCTGCGTCGTCTAGGTACGTCCCGCTAGATATCCATCGATCAGGATTGTAGTAAAGAGTCCCGCTTGTGTATGTCGGTGTTGATGATTGCGAGCCGCTATATTCTATGCGAGTGCGATTATTCGAACCGATGTAATGCACTGACTGAGCTTTCGACACATTGCTCGGGGACGTCTGAGACGTAGCGACGCCGCCGTAGGGGTCAATTTCTGTTGTATAGTTTCCGCTGACTTCGACGTAGTGCCGGTAGGGTGAGCCAGTCGTACCTGACCCGACTATGCTTCCTAACGAAGTACCTGACGATACACCTTTGCTTTTACGTTCAAATCTTATACGCAACAAACATTCGTCGAGAGACGTTGACGGTATAAATTTCAGCTTGCCATTCAAACTCGCATATTTAGTCACCGTGCTGTCCGGTGCAGGGATTGTGAATTCCGCAAACGTATCAGCGTTTGACGTACCCTCTGGGACACTATGGTAAGGATAAACCGACACACTTAGATTGAAGACTTCTGAAACGTCTCCTGATAGCTTGTCGACCGTAATGCTTGCAGCCTGAATTTTGCCTGCTGTCACCGCGTTAGCGGCTAACTCAGACGTGCTGACAGCGCCTGATGCGATTTGTGCTGCGGTGATCGTATTAGCAGCAATTTCATTCGCAGTAACCGCGCCTGCATCGAGCTTCGCCGTAGTAACCGCGCCAGCCGCTAAAGCATCAGTCGAGACTGCGCCAGCGGCAATCTCGTTAGCAGTGATCGCGTCAGCTGCGATTTGAGTCGACGTTATAGTGCCAGCCGCTATTTGTGTCGCTGTAACCGTCCCGGATGCGATCTCGCTCGCCGTAATTGTATTAGCAGCTATCTCTGCAGAGGTGATTGTATTTGCCGCTATTTCTGTAGCAGTGACAGCGCCAGCCGCTATTTCACCTGCCGTAATTGTGTTAGCTGCTATTTCTGATGCCGTTACAGCGCCTGCTGCAATCTCACTCGCAGTGACGGCGTTCGCCGCTATTTTTGCGGTCGTTATGGCGTCATTGCCTATTTCTGTTGTAGTAATTGCGGCGGCGGCAACGAGGTCATTCGTGATTGCGTCGTTCGCTATTTTTGCGGTGGTTACGGCATCTTCGCCAATCTTGGTCGATGTTATCGCGCCTGCTGCTATTACGTCGCCCTGTATCGCATCGACTGCAATTTTTGCGTTTGTAATTGCGTCATTGTCGATCTGCGATGAACCTACTGTACTTAAAGCTGCTAGCGCACCGGAGTCACTAACTTCGTTCAACGTTATCGCTTTTGTCCAGGCACTGCTGTTATAACGATAAAGGTTGTTGTCGGTAGTCAAAAAAGCCATGTCGCCCTGATCTGCTGGCGACGGCAGGCTGCTAACGACTTGAATCGGGTTAACGCCCGAAGCGAACGCAGGCAAATCGACCGCGCCCGATGCTAATTTATCGGAGTCGACAGCGTCGTCTGCTATTTTACCGGTGCCTACTGCTCCATCTAGTATGTCGTTTTCTTTGGTCGCAACCGATGTCCCAGTGAAAGCCGTTGTCTTGTTGGACTCGTTGCCAGAATGGTCGATAGAACTTAACCAAAAATATTTGGTCTTTGGGCTAGTCTCGTTATCAGCCAGGGTATAAACGAATTCCTCACCTCGCGTTTTACTTCTAGTGGCCGTGTTCGGGTTATTCGTGTCGTTGTAGTATACGAGCGTCAGCGCCAAATCTTCGTCTGTCGCTTCTGTCCATTCGACAGTTATTTGACGAATTCCCCCGGTCGTCGACGGGTTCGTCGGCACGGCAGGCGCTGTCGTGTCTCCTGATAGGCTCGCAATATTCAAGGTTGTACCTGAGCTTTTCACGCCAACCAAATTTTCGGCCTTCACGATAACCTCATACGCGGAGCCGATGTCTAGATTCGGCACCCGCAAACGCGGCTCGCGCGACTGATATTCGAAAATATTTCCGTCGCTATCTTTCTCAATAGTGATGATGTAGAACTCAACGAAAGCGTCAGTAGGCGCAGTCCAAGAAAAATCAACATTTGTAATGTTTTTGCCGTCTGGCCCTTTCAGCGCAATCACGCTATGCGACAGTGAAGTCACATTATCGACTGTGCGACCATCGTATAAATCGAGTTCGCCACCGCTCAAAAAGTCCGACTCGTCGCTAGTTGTCCAGTCGTAAACAGCAGAGCTAGTCTCAATAAGGGTCAATTCGACGCCTATAGCGCCTGATTCGAGTCCGGTCAGACCGTATTCAATTACTTCGAAAACCTTAGAGCTATAGCCAAGGCGCGCGTTTGTCAGGTTCACTGTATCGCCAACCTTCACCCGCAAACCTTTTAGGTTCGTTGTGACTTGCAGCACCACTTGTTGCCGTGATCTAAGTAACGCTAATTTTGCGAGAAGTTGCGCTTGAAGTACGTCAGTAACGAATGGCAACGGCATGTCGAGAAGAATCGGATCGCCGTCTTCAGCTTGGTAGGTAGAGCTAATTTGCGCCGGGTAATCCAGCACTTTCCAATTTTTGCTCTCTGAAACAAATATGCCTTTGACGCCATTATATACGCCACGCCTAGATTGCTTCGTTTGTAGTGATAATTCTGATATGCAATCAGCTTCGTCAAACGTAACAGTTGGGGCGACATATTCTGCGCCCTGTATGAAATACTTCCCGCCTGAGTAGGTTAAATTCCCACCCATAGCCGAAAGCATCTGCTCTATGTTGTCTTTGATGTTGTTTGCTACGTCGATGACGCCATTTAGCTCATACCGCTTCTGACCTGACACACTGTAAATGTCAGTGCCACTGTTTTGCGTTTCGTCGCAGAGGTTGGCTGCTGCCGTCAGCGACGTGCTGTCGACTAGCGTCCTGTCTTCGCCTAATCCGTATTTTTGATCAACTAGATAATCTCGCAGACACAACGCCGGGTTTTGACTGAATGTCCACGTGCTAGCGTCGGTCGCGCTCTGATTGCCGTCGCGTGGGTCGTAGACTTTTTTGCCTTTTAAGACTGTTGTAATGTTCGGGACACCTTGAGGGAATTTGTCAGCGTTCCACTCAAGTCTGAAAGCGATATAGGCAATGCCTGACAGCTTATGATTACTAGTCCATAACGTATGAGCATTGACGAGTTGCGTCGAAGCTGTTTGTGACGCCGTGCCATATTTGCGATCGAATGTGACGTAAGTTCCCCAATCGTCTTGAAAACCGCCGCTATTCGTCCAAACTTTTTTGTCGTTAAACCACACCTCTTCGTAAGACTCTATTTCATGCGTTGCGAAAGCGATCGCCATGTGCAAGTACTTATTATCAGCGCCACTATGCGAGATGAAAACGACCTGCCCACCGACGCGCATTTTTCCGTAGACGATTTTTCGAGTGCCTGCGGGTTCTCGCGTAGTTTGCGTGATGCCTCGCATTTGCGCGCCTAAGTTCGGTTTCGGTGCGAGTGCGCGCGAGACCATCGCAAGGCCAGCACCCAGTGCCGCCCACGCCGCAAAAGCCGCCCAACCTTGCAGGCCAAAAAATACTAGAGCTTTGATAGTGCCTGCAGCAGCGGCAGCGCCTAATGCTGTTGAAATGCCTGTGACAAGCGAGACCGCCATCTAGTTACCTCAGAACTTTGCTATAGACTTTCTCAATTTCTTCAAAACCGAGTCGCTTCATAATGGGGTCGAACGGCTGATGAAGTTTGGTATTAACGTGTAGTTTCGTAACACCCTCTGCTTTGAGGCAATCCATACCGAATTTCAAGAGCTTCATGCCAGTCAGTCCCTTGCGCGCTTCTTTATTCAGAAAAATCACGTCGTTATTGGCAAATAGGTGATCGCTATAATGCAGCGATTGGCTGACGACGACTACAAAGTAGCCATGCAATATTCCGTTTTTTCTAGCCGTATAAATCCTTAGCGCGTTTATGCGATCGAGTTCAGCGTATGCGCGCCAATTAGGATTGAGCTTAATGATGTCTTTGTTGAGTGCGATTTCTTGATAGTGCTGCTCTAGCAGCGGCTCGATTTCACGTCGTACATTAGCTAGGTTTTCGATTGCTAGTTTCATCTCTTTACCCTCTGACTTTTGGGTCTGTGCGATCCTCTGGACCCCCAGGCTGACCGCGACCGCCACCACCGCCGCCGATGTTCGTACTACGTCCCCAGACGATTTCTTTTTCCGATAACTCAGCGACGAACTCTAAGCCTTTGTCGTTCGGATAGTCGATTTTTTGATCTTCTGCTGTATAACGACGCGCCCGGCTGCGTTCAAATTCAATGAGTCGATTTTCGGCAGTGACCGCAATAGTCGCAAACTCTCCGCCGTCTTTAATGGTCATAGTGTCCATAAAGCCGCTGAAAATTACGATCGGGTTAGAGATCACTGCGCTATTTGCGTCGAGAGCGCCTAACAGAACCTTTAATTCTCTTCCTTGGTAGTCTTCGTCCCTCGCCTTCTGAATCAACGGGCTTGTAATTCCTGACAAAGTTACTGTGATGCCGTTCGCTTGTAACTCTGAACTTTCTTCTACCGAGCCGATGCCTAAGAGCGTTCCGGTTCCAACGTAGTCCACGCTGTCGACAGTCAAAGTGCCGATGCCGTTCCAGACGTTTAAGTTGCCCGAATCGAAAGCCAGCTGCACAAGAAAAATAGGGCGTACAAGATCCGCCGCTACCGCAGTCTGCATCGTTTGAGTTAACGACCGACTCATAGCGCTTCAACGCAAGCGAATGTGAAGGCATAAATACCGGCGGTGTTTATATTCCATCCGATATCGTTCGAAGATAAACGCCACGTGCCTTTCGGCTTCGTGAAGTCTAATGTCGTGCTAGAAGCCGCAACACGCAGCGGCGGCATAATGTCGATTGACGTCGAGCTATTAACCTCAGTCACAATGTAGAGTCTGCTGCTAATCTCGAAGTAGTCTCCCGCAACGACGTTAGTGAAGCTGCCTGTTAGCGTCGTAGCGTTAATAGCACCGGTCGCGGTTCCAACTGCTGTCGTATTATGCAGCGGATTGCCTAAAGTGAAAGTGTTTCCCTGTCCTCGCAAAGAAGCAAAAAACGCCTCTACTTGTTTAGCGTCAGCTTGCTTAAGTGGCGAAAGCGTTACCTCGGCCTCCCACCGGACTCCTGGGTGCTGAAACACTTGTTGGTCATACGAGAAAGGTGACGTGCTGACCGCCGTAACGCTCATTAAGCGCATGCTCATGCTTTGAAATCCAACGTCCGGGAATGCCGCCATTACGCACCTACCATTGCCTTACTGAAACCACCGCCTCGCATTCTAGCATCTGCGACGGCTGCTTTCGTTGCAGCGCTGATCTGCGGTAATAGGTTTGCAATCTCTGCGCGCACTGTCTGCTGAACGCCAGTCGTGACGTTGATGTTTTGCACGATGGTCATGCCGCCGCCGCCTAATTCATGATTCGGAATGACTCGACCCGTCTGACCTGGCACGAATAACTCTGGCCCTCTTTCGCCAACCATGTACGGACGTCCACCTGTCGTGACGCCTCCACGCGCTTTACCTGGTAATGGCACGGCCTGGTTGTACGCTTGAAAGACGCCATCCTGCTTTGATAAACCGCTTATCCCCTTTGTAATGACGCCAAACGCGGCGTCTACTATGTACTTCTGAATGAGCAACTCAAGCAAACTGTCGATGACTGATTTGATTGTCATTTTTATTGCGTCTGCAAAATTCTTAGCGCCTGTTATTGCGTCTGTAAACGATCTAGCGAGACCGCGCATACCTTTATCAGCCAGGTTGACAAGACTTGTTTGCAAATCGTCCGCTTGGCCTCGAGCGGTTTTAAGCCTTTCCATGAACGACTCAAAAGCCGTCGGAACATAGGTAGTGAGTGAGTCACCTAGGCCGGTGGTTGCGTCTGTCGTACTTCCAATGGACCCCGACAACACATCGATTATGTCGAGAATTTTTTTGAAGTTGAACTTCTCGAAGCCGCCAAACGTCCGGTCAGATTCGTCGCCTAGCGCCTCGATCGTGGCGATCTGTTCTTCCAGGCGAGCACGCAAGCGCTCCTGATCCTTAATCAACGCCTCATTGGTTCCGCCTAATGCACCTGCTTCTTCTCTGTAACCGGCTAACCGTTCTTCGACTTTCCTCAGGTCTTCGCGTAGACCCTGCAAGCTGCGCGTTTCGATCGTAGAGAACGCGTCGTTTAACTGACGTTTAAAGTTGATCACGAAATTGCCGATAGAAACGAAAGCATTCATTACGCTTTCTAAGCCGCGTATCGCGGTTTTGATTTGATTTAGGAATTCTCCAGCCAATCGTTCGCCAAACGCAGTGACGCTACCATCGGCGCTCTGGATGCCGGTTTTGACTTTCGTAGTCATTAAGTCTGCGAAAGCAGAAATTGCAGGCGCTAATGCGGCAACAGTCTGCCGGGTTACGCCCGCGAATAACGATTGCAATCTCAACAGCGCGTCGTTCGCGTCCTCTACGCCAGACGCTGCGTTATTAGACATGACGACGCCCAAATCTCTCGCCTCATCAAGCAGGTCTGAGAGACCCTCGCGCCCTAACGCTAGTGTGTTTACTAATGCCGCGCCTTCAGAATCGAAGAGCTTGAAAGCCAATCTCAGCGGTTTCAATCCTCTGCGTTCTGCGTCTTCGAACGCGTCGGCCAGCTGCAGCATCTGCTGATCTAGGGGCAAGCGCACAAGCGCACGAGCATCAATGCCAAGCTCTCGCAGAGCGCTTTTCGCTTCGCCTGTTCCTTGTGCCGCTTCTGCTGCTCTACGCTGGAACCGCTGTAGCGCCATGTTCAGCGTCTGAACTTCGACGCCGCTTATTTTGCCCGCGTATTGCAGAGCGCTTAACGCCTCAGTCGTCGTGCCTATTTTACTGGCGGTTTTTGCTAGCTCGTCGGTAGCCCGGAGTGATTGCGCGATTAAAACACCGAGACCACCTGCGCCTGCTGCGCCTAAGATTGCTGTTTTGAGATTGAAGAATATGCGCGATAACTGACTGAATCGTTTCTGGATAGCGCCCAGAACCTTTTTCGTCCCGTCAAAGATTTTAATTAAAATGCCTAATTCTTCATTTTTTCGCGCCATCTTTAGCGGTCTCATTCAGTACGTAGAAATAAGCAAGCCATTCGTTGAACTCTGAGACGGGCATCTGCTCTATTTCTTCGATGGTTTTGTGTAGCCGATCAGCAAGCGCAATCAAGTTCATTCTTGACTGATCGGCCTTCAGTTTTTTATCTGTCCCTCTATGTCTTCGATTGTCCCGAACATTTGCATAGCGATGTCTGAAACAATCGTCGTTTCTTCGCTCATCAACTCGATACGATCGTCAGCGGCTGCGAACAATCGCTCGCCATCTTGTGACTCTGCTTTCATCACAATCAAGTCGACCATAGCGCCAATACTAGGGTCTTGCATAACCTTTGGGTGTCGCTTTTGAAGCTCGTTCAAGTCGTAACAAGTCAATGGGCGACAATATAGGCTGAATGGCCCATCGTCGTCGCCCCACTCTGCTACGTCTATTTTTCGCCTCTGCTGTTTACGCCGCTTGCGTAACTCTTTGGCGAGACTCATTAGTTACTGCCTTCAGTAACCGCACCAGAAAGTTGAACCGAGAATGACGCCTCGACCATGCCGTCGTAAGACGCGGACACAGTTTTCGAGGTGACGAGACCGCCGCCGCTGTAGTTCTTACCAGCCGCTGTACCTTCGGGATGCAGTTCGAAATCGATGTCTGCACCGACGTCGAAAATGAGCTGCTGCGCGTCTGCGCTATCCCAAAGAGCGTCCACAGAAAGAGTCGCGTCCTTCAAGCTCGCTAAATACGTTTTGCTTGTATCGCCCATCTTTGTGGTCTCTAGCGTGTCGCTAGTCTCATCCAGGCTGTACGAACGCACCTGACCGACGTTAGCAGTCGATCCACCTGTCGCGGCGATTTTTACAACGCCTGCACTACCTTTCCCTACTGCCATTTTTCACTCCCTACGCGTCGCCGCGTGTGTATTGATACATGATTCTGACGGTTATAATGATTCCGCCGACCGGGTCGATTGTACCATCATCGACCTCGATACTAGTAACTTGCGTGTCGATAGCATGACCGCCGCGCGTTCTGTCGGCATCTAACTTTTCATCGATCGCTTCGATTAACTGATTCCTGGCGGTGTCGATGTTTCTGTGCTTGACGAAGCATACAAGCTCATATTCAACAGACGATTCACGAAACGATAGACTGCCGCCGATGCTAGCATCCTCTCGCGTCTCGTTAGACGTGCGCACCAGGATTGCAGGAAACTGCGCGTTAGACAGCTTGTCGAACTCAAACGGCTCGCGCGTAACTTTTTTAATTCTAGGTGACGCGATCGCTTTGAGCGTCGTTATAAGGTTCGCGGCAATGTTTTCTCTCACGCTCATCGAGTAAGCCTTCTGAAGTAAGTGTCGGCGACTACGCTGCGCTCTCGATTACTCAGGCCAAAAAATTCTCTGTACGAATTATTATTCGCTGCTTTCTTGTTGTTCTCGCCGCCACGAAAATAGATTAGCCGATTATGACCGCCGACCTTTTTGACATTCATTGACGCAAGCATGCGGCCAGTAAATTGCAAATCGACCGGGAACGGGTTTCTACCCTTGCTGACTCTGTAGTCTGCGTATGCTTTGCTATAACGCTTGAATCTAGCGCCGTTGACGTCGTAGCCTGCTGTCGTTCGCGTTTCGATTAACTCGATGGCCTTCATCGCCGCCGCGTCAATCGCTCTGTTGTGGTTCTTCTCTACGAAACTCAGCATGCCGCGCAATAACTTTTTGAAGTCTCGCGGCTCGAATCTAATCTCAACGTCGACAGTCATCGGTCTAACCTTTTCATATTGATGACTTCTTTTTCTTTGTTAGTGACTGTGCCATCTGCGTCTGCATCATATTCAACGCCATCGGCGAAAACGGCTTCTAACTCTTCTCCGTAACGCGCTTTGTAGAAGTCGATCATCTGCAGAAAGCGATCCTCGTCGACCCAATTCGTTAGTTGCGGTAGAGCGTATTTCCATAATACAAGATAAGCAGCTGAACGTGTCCATTGCGACTCGGTCAGATACGACGAATTCATTTCGCCCTTAATGCCTTTTCGATGCCACCACCTGTTGCGTATTTCGCGCTCTATGTCTGCTTGCGCTTTCGCATGCTCATCGGTGAAAGCCACAATCCCTAGATCGAAAATGTCCGGGACAATAGCTTCTAAATCCTTGTCTGTACTGAATGCCATATAGTCACCATTTAACGCGCGCAGCCCAATATATTTTGTCTAGCGGCGTCGCACCTCTCAGTGTATCGCCATGCCTGGCGTACCATGCTTTTCGCATCGCCTTAGCTTTCGCTGATTCGCCTTCTCTCGGCGGGTACGTCTTAGCGCCTTGCGCACCGAACCGCAGAAGCTTGATCGTTCCTTTATGGCGAGCCAAGACAGCGTGAGAACTCGACGGGTGTCGCGGCGTTCTCTTCGGGACGTTGTAGTCTTCGAACGTCTCGCCTCTATAGGTAACCGCCATGCTCTACTCCAGGAAAGAAAAAGGGAGCCGAAGCTCCCTGTCAGCTTAGAGTGCAGCGTCAAAGAACATTTCGACCCCGTAAGCGTCGTCAAGCTCACCGACTCCGTACACGGCTGTAGCGTTAAGCTCAGTCGCACGAAGTGAAGCATCACGTTGCGTTTCGAGATTGAAGTCGCGCTTCATTGCAATGCACATCGCTTCAGGAGCGAATACGCACCCTTTAGCGTCGTCATTCCCGTCGACAGAAATGTTCGCTGACTGGTATACGTCGATACCAGCGATTGAACCGACGAAGCCGTTTCGCATTGCTTCATTCTGCAAGTCACCGCCATTCGGGTTAGCGAATGTGTTAGTGAGGTTCGCAGAAAGCTGGTAAGCATGGTAGGGGTGCAATACCGCTACATAGTTACCGGGCGCTTTCGCGTTTCGAAGTGTTGCTCCTGCCTTGAAGACATCGGCGACTGTGATTTCAGTACCTGCCGCACCAAGAGAGGTCGAGAAGCCATCGAATAGAGCGATGATGTCTGTGTCCATCTTAGTAGCGATCGCGTTACCGAGAACCGTGCCAAGCTCCTGCGCTGGGTTTCCAGCACCGAACGCCGCGACGTCTGTCAGCAGAACTTGCGCGCCCACCTCTGCGACAGTGACAGTGACGCCACTAGTCGATACGGTTGACGAAGTCATGTCGGTGCCTTCTGTCAGGTCAGCTGCCGCTACCGCAGGATACTTAGGAACCTGAATAGTCTTGCCCGAAACATTGCCGATTTCATAACGAGTGATAAGGCCAGCCATCAAGGATTGCTCCTCGGCGGTGAACCTTGCTTGCAAAATTATGTTAGCG
>Ga0160423_10004805_pt1 | contig 11085 bp, 14 predicted proteins | sample CRUFie14St8metaG_FD_108191 | JGI IMG/M metagenome (GOLD analysis project Ga0160423, IMG submission 108191) | Marine microbial communities from the Costa Rica Dome - CRUD Field 142mm St8 metaG | ecosystem: Environmental > Aquatic > Marine > Oceanic > Photic zone | place: Costa Rica: the Eastern... | reverse complement strand
TTAATTGATTCATATATGGACTTAAGCCCAAAATTTATTAATAGTGATTCTATATTTTTTGTTTTGTTTTTTGGTCTCAGTTGGCTATTTTCAGGCTTTTCGGTCTTAGGTCAACCACATATCATCACAAGATTTATGGCTCTAAAAAGTATAGAAAAAATTAATACTGCACGATTTTGGTATTACTCTGTCTATACAATATTTGGTACTCTAGCTCTACTCATCGGCTTGTTATGCAAAATTTATTTTATTAATACTCCATTAATCGATCCTGAAGTAGCTCTACCAAAACTAGCATTTGAAATATTGAATCCTTTTTTCATATCGATTATTTTCATTGGAATTCTTTCAGGCTCAATCTCAACGGCAGATTCTATCTTAGTAAATTGTATTTCAAATGTTTATAAAGATATTTTTGATTTTAAAGAACTAGAAAAAAATAAAGTGTTGCTGATAGGGATTGGAGTCTCCTCAACCATTTTTTTACTTGCATGTTTTGGATCCAAAAGTGTTTTTTATTTAGCAAATATGTCTTGGGCAGCACTTGCAAGTGCATTTATACCAATAATTATTTCCATATTCAAAAATATTAAACTGTCTTTTCTTCAAGCATTTCTAATTACAAGTACAGGATTAACAACTTCAATACTTTGGGGAATTCTTGGACTGACAAAATTTGCATATCAAGGGTTACCTGGAATTCTATCTGGGTTAATAATCTTAATTTTCATCAATCTTTATAATAAACAAAATGAAAAGTAACTTATTAGCAAAAACAATTATTGTTTCAGGTTTAATTCCAATTGTTTTGCTAACCTTTACTATAACTTTTTATTCTGAAAACATCCTATTTGAAAATCTTTTATTTTTTTATTCATCATTAATATTATGTTTTATTGGCGCAATTTATTGGGGGATTGCTTTTACCAAATCGGTGAAATCCAATAATGCTCTTTATCTAGCAGGTATTATTCCATTTGCAATTTCTCTAATTGCTTTTTTTGCTTATTCTTACAAATTATTAATTCTGTCGTTTGGTTTTTTGCTTCATTTAACACTAGAATTAATATTTTTTAAAACACTTTTGCCCTCTTGGATGATTAGACTAAGAATTAGCGTTTCACCAATAATTTCAATTTGTTTATTGTTTGTATTTTTTCTTTGAAATTTTTTGGATTTTAAATCTGAATAAACCTGTTTTTCACTACAAACCATGGATTATGTAAATACGGTTTATTATATGTGAGAGGTTTTAAGTTGCTTAATTGATAGCTCATACAACCACTTTCACGCACTATTGCGTCTGCCGCTGCTGTATCCCATTCCATCGTTGGTGCTAATCTTGGATAAATATCAGCTAGTCCCTCAGCCACCATACATAATTTAAGGCTACTGCCTTTTGAAATTAAGGAAATTTTTTGTGATTGAGCACTTAGTTTATTAATAAATTTTTGTGTCTCATTATTAAGATGTGAACTTGAGACAGCAACTTTTAATTCTGTAGTGGAAGTATTGTTTGCTTTAATAGATATTGGATGACCATTCTTGTAAGCACCACTACCATTCTTTGCATAATAAATATCTCCTAGAGCAGGTGCAAAAACAACCCCCAAAACCGGAATATTATTATGAATGAGTGCGATATTAACCGTAAATTCATCATTTTTTTTTATAAACTCTTTTGTACCATCAATGGGATCGATACACCAATAATAGTTCCATTTACTACGTTCATCAAATTTAATTTCCTTCCCCTCTTCAGATAATATTGGAACACCATAATTTTCGAGATCATTTGTAATAATTGAATTTGAAAGCAAGTCAGCTTCTGTTAAAGGTGAGTTATCATCTTTGTAATTAACAGAAAATTTTTTTTTGTAAATATTTAATATTCCATCTCCTGCTTTTCTAGCAATGGCTATGATGTCATTGATTTTAATTTGGTCTAGCAATACTTTATCTATCAAGTTGGTGAAATTTATTTAAAATTAACAATATTATCTAAAAAAAAAGAAGATTTTTAAATAAATTTTAATAAATAACGATAATATATATTTCGACAAGTATCTATAATGAATAAATCTAAATTTAATCTCTTATTGTTTTTTATTTTTTTTCTATTATTTTCAAAAAATAGTTTTGCAAACTATTTTTTTTGCAAGTCCTACCTAGGGCCAAATTACGATAAAGCTTTTATTTTCGAAAATGAAAAAGTCAAATCAATTGCCATCGTTAACGAAAATAATAAATTAAAAATCGATAAGAATTTTGGAGATGATCAATATAGTTTTAAATTTGGAAAAGTAAGATGGGGCGAATATAAGCCCTATAAATTTTCTCTAGATAGGGTTCACCTGACTCTTCTTGACTTTACATCACCAAATCATTTATCAAATCGTTATCAATGTTATAAGTTAAAAGGAATTGAGTATATCGACATCAATATGAATTTAAGTCTAGATTTAACTTTAAAAAAAATAAAAAGATAATTGAATGATAAATTTAAAAAAAATTATTATAATTTTTTTATTAATCTCTTATCCTGCTTCAATTTTTAAATGGTTTATTACAAGTAATACTCAAGATATTAATGTTATTGGTGATTTGATACTAGCTTTCATGCCAGTTTTAAATATATTTTACCTTTTCAATTAGTTACTCTAAGGTAGGGTTATGCATGCTTTTATTTAAACCTGGCTCTAAATTTCCCTTACCAGGAACATAATTAACTTCAAGTCTTATCCCATCTGGATCTTCAAATAAAATAAAATAGTAATCTTTAGCCCATGGGCCATGAGATGGACTTTTAACAATTTTGGCATTGATAGATTTTAAAAATTCGTAACATAAATCAACATCGGAACTACTTCTTGCACGAAAGCAAAAATGGTGCAGTCCCACATTGTTTTGATTGAAGTTTTTTAGATTACCCTCCTGCACTCTTGAAACACATAGACCTGTTCGTCCACCAACTGCATAAATGACATCATCAGATTCAAAAATAATTGTCATTTTAAAAAAATCAAATAACTTTTTATAGAAAATTTTAGCAGCTTTAAAATTGGTAACATTTATTCGAAGATGGGCAATGCCGTTAATATCAATAGACATAATTTACCAATCTTCTTTGTAAGTTCTCAAATCTATTTCGAAAGACCATGATGATTTTTTTTGACGGTATAGAAATATATATCCGTCAGCCACACCCTGGATATTTATTAGTCTTTCTTGGCCAAATTTTTCAATAAAGTCAGGAAATTTTATTCTAATTCTTTCTCCGTCAAGTGGACCATCGACAATAACATGAGCCACATGAATATTATTTTGCGCATATTCTTTTGCTAGAGCTTGAGCCAAATTTCTCATTGCACCTTTTGCGGAATTAAAAGCACCAAAATGTGACTTTCCTCTTAATGAGGCACTTGCACCAGTAAAAAACAATTTACCTGTAGTATTGTTATCCATAAAATTTAAAAGAGCATATTTTGAAAAAAGAAATGCTCCATAACAACATATTCGCCAGCAATCCTCAAAGTAAGAAGAATCCATATCAACGATTTTTCCTGGCATATTGTTCCCAGCATTATAGACAACCAACTCTAAGTCACTATTGAATAAATCAAATAACTTTTTTACTTCCTTTTCATTAGTTACATCGCATACATAAGGATTTGCAGATAACCCAAAATTTTTTATACTTTCACAAACCTTTAAAATTTTTTCTTCAGTCCTTCCAACAATAGTAACATCAAGATTTTCTTGAGCAAATCTGTGAGAAAGTTCAGAACCAAGACCATTTAAAGCGCCTACACCGGCAATTATTGCTTTTTTCATGACTTTAATTAATAGCTGTAAATAATTAATCTATCATATTTTTTAGTGTAAGATTATCTGATGGATACATTGACTAACTTAAGTTACACACAAACCAAAAAGAAAATAATTTCCCATCATATTTTTCCGACTGATAGTGGGAAAAAAACAATTAGAACAGAACAAAAAAATTTTAAACGTAAAGTTTTTGATCTTAGAAAATATAAAAATTTTAATTTGGATGAAAATGGATTTTGTGTTGATACTTATACTTATGGAAACGGTGATCTTTTTGATGATAAATTTGTAAAAAATAAATACTTTCCATTAATGGCAAAATATCTTAAAAAAAAATTGAAAGCAAAAAAAGTCATAATTTTTGATTTCAACCAAAGAAGTTTTAACATCGACATGAATAGCAAAAATAATCATCGAATTCCTGTTTTATATTCTCATGTTGACTATACAATTGATTCAGGTTTGAAGAGAACTAAAGAAATTCTACGTAATAATAAAATAACTTTTAATGAAAATCATCGCTATTCATTAATAAATATTTGGAGGCCTGTAAAAAAAGTAATAATAGATTATCCTCTTGCTTTGTGTGACGGAAAAACAGTACTTATCAATGATTTAGTCCAAACAAACATCTACCACTATGGTATGGAAAACTTAAAAAAACCTAGACATTCTGGAAAAATATACTCCCTTATTAATAACAGAAACCATAAATGGTATTTTTTGAGCAAAATGCGACCTAATGAAATATTTCTTATAAAAAATTGGGATTCAAAATATAGAGAATACGAAAATCATGTTTTGAATGCTCCTCATAGCGCTATAGAACTTCCAGGAAAAATCAAATCAAAAACAAGGCAAAGTATTGAAATTAGAACTCTTGTGATTAGGAATTAAATTATATGCCAAATAACTTTTTATTAAAAAAAAAATGAAACCTGTTTGTTTAATATTAGGAGCAGGCTCTGGTATTGGCGGTAATACTGCTAGGGTTTTTGCAAAAAATGGATATCATGTTCATCTTTGCCGAAGATCTGATAGCAAAGGACTCGATGCATTAATTAAATCAATAAATATTGAAAATGAAAATATGGCTTCTGGTGAAATCTTAAATTTAATTGAAGATCATATTTTTGAGGATTTAATTAATAAGGTTGAATTAAATTATGGACCTATTGAAGTATGTATTCTTAACCTTGGAGCTCAAATTGGAACAAAGATGTTAGCTGAAACCACAGAAAAACAATTTACTCTTGGTTGGAAAATGACTCAGTTAACCCTTTTCAAACTCTCTAAGGTTTTACTTCCTAAAATGATTGAAAGAAAAAAAGGTACTCTTATTGTTACATCATCTACGGCTTCCGTAAGAGGTAATGAGGGTCAATTATCTCATTCTGCTGCTATGGGTGGCAGAAGATTACTTTGTCAATCATTACATGCAGAGTTTTCGCCACAAGGTATTCACATAGCACATGTCATAATTGATGGTATTGTTGATTCACCTGATACAGTTGGTAAAATGTTAGGTGAAAAAAAATTTGACGAATTAAAAAAAATCAAAACTAAAAATGGAATAATTAATCCGGAAAAAATTGCAGAAACCTATTTACATTTAGTTAACCAACACCCTTCAGCGTGGACTTTTGAAATGGACATAAGATCACAAAATGAGTTAGCTTGGTGGAATAGCGAATCTAGGAATGTTTAAAAATTCAATAATTTTTTTTTTATTTTTATTTTTTTTTTCTAAAGTTTATTCAAGTGAAATTGCTTACTTTAATTGTAAAACTACAAATAAAATCAGCATAGAAAATCAAGATTTAAAAAATCACCCAAGTGAAAACTTTTCTTTCAGAATTGAACAAGGTTTCATTTTTTTTAATCCTGGAGGATATTTTAATAATGAAAAAATGAAAATAGTTATGGGGAAAAAATACTTTAAAGCTAACTCTCTCTACTCTTCTCTATGGGTCAACCTTCAAACAAATGAGTTTTATTTTTCAATGAATGGTCTGCAGGGGACACATTCAATCTCTGCAATATGCATCAAACAGTAAGTTATGTTACTTTTAGGGTATTTAGCATTTATAATTATGGGAATAATTTTAGGTGTTATGGGTGCTGGAGGTTCGGCTCTTTCTGTTCCTATAATAACCTATTTGTTTGAAACACCTGCATCACTAGCAATCACTTATGGGTTATTTGTTGTTGGAATAACTTCTCTTTTTGGTTCGATAAAATACTTAAAATTAGGATTAATTAATTTTAAAAAGTCTTTTTATTTTATCTTATTTTCTTTATTATCCATTTACGTCGTAAGAGTGTACTTATTAAACAAAATACCCTCTGAATTATTTATTTATGGCAAAAGTCTAACTAAAGATAGTATTTTAATTTGTTTTTTTGCTTTTATAATAATACTGTCTGCATTGAGCATGATAAAAAATACTCAGTTTAATAATTATCCGAAAAAATATGAGACTGTCGCGCTTTCATTTATGGGCACAATTGTTGGGACGATAACAGGACTTGTAGGTGCAGGTGGTGGTTTTTTGATAGTGCCTACTTTAACTATTTTTTCTAGATTAAAATTTAAAGAAGCAATTGGCACATCACTTATATTAATTACTTGTAATAGTCTATTTGGTTTTAGCGCCGATATATTTTTTAACAAAATATCAATTGAATATGATTTTCTTATTATTATTTCACTTGTCTCAATTATTGGTGCCTTAATAGGTTCAAAGATTAATACTTTCATCGAAGTGTCAATTATTAAAAAAGCCTTCATAATACTTTTATTATTGATTGGTTCATATATTTTTATTATTGAAATAGTTTTGAATTTAGCCTTGAATTAAATTATCTATTTATTAAATAAATGGTCATTTTTGTCGATATAAAATGAATATTTATGAAAAAATATTTCGATATATTAGGACTCAAAGAAGATTGTGAGCAAGAGTTAATTAAAGCCGCATATAAAACACTTATTCATAAATATCATCCAGATAAATGGGAAAAAAATAAAGAGTTTGCAAGAGAGAAATTTATTGAAATAAAAAATGCATACTCAATTCTTTCTAATCAAAAAACAAATACAGAATTTGATATTAAAGATCAAAAAGAGAATTTTGAATGTAAAAGTCCTAAATATAAAAAAAACTATTTAAAAATTTTATTTTTTGTTTTATTAATTACTATTTTATTGTATTTATTTAAATATTTTAAGGAAAATTTTTATCTACATAATAATGAAAATCACAAACCTTTATTTCTTACTAACCAATTTCCTAAGTCCAATCAAAAATTTTGTTATAAATCAATTTGTATAGATAGCACACGTATTAAATCAGAAATACAAGAGAGTGAGAAACAGTTTATTAAATTTTTATATGGATATTTAGATGAAAAAAATAAGGTGCTTCATACTTTTTTTTTATATGAAAGAGATTGCTTTAAGTGTAAAGATGAATTACTTGTAATTCATAATAATTTTGATGAAAAATATTTAAAATGGACTAGCTCTACTTATAAAAATAAAGTGCTTATTCAATCTAAGGACAGTCTATTTACAAGTGTAGAAACATTTAACCAAAAAAAAATAAATCTATATAGCGTTGATTTTCTCAATAAAAATAAGCTAGAGAAAAGTATCTTTTCATATGTTTTTATTCAAAATCAAGATAACAGTAATGTAACTTATATTGGAAAGTATTTAAGAGGAAGAATTTTTGGTAATTCATGTGAAAAACTTGGGTTTTACTCTAGTTATAAATCAGAAATTATTGATAAAAAGCTTTATCTAAATAGGTTGGAGAATTATTTTTTTGGTTGTGAAAATAATAAGATATCCAAATCATCTGTTACAAAGTTTCCAATTGAAAAAAAAATATACTATTAATTTATTTTTTTGCATGAATAAAGTGGACATTTGCAGTAAGTAATAACTCGTCTTTGTATATTCTATTTTTTAGATTTTTTTTTAATTGACCCTTCAGAATAGCTATTTTTTTTTTATCTTGATTTAATTTAGATTCCTTAAATAATCTTCCAGCTGGACCTATATTTAATAATATAAATAATTGTTGATCCATATTTTCCAAGCCTACTAATTTAACTTTTTTAGTAACTACTTTAGTATCAATAAATCCTGAGTTCTTCAATAAACTTCTTATAAGTGTCGGTTCAGATAATGACATTGGCCCAGGCTCTTTGTCAAAATCTGGAATTGGAATATTTAAAAAATTTGATAATGTAATTAAAGGTATACCAAAAAAATCATTCTCTTTAATGCCTGACCAGGTACAGAAATACATTTGACCGCCTTTCCTCAAAGAGTAATATAGGTTTTTAAATGCAAGCAATGGATCAGAAAAAAACATCATCCCAAATCTTGAAATCAATAAATCATAATTATTTTTCTTAAATATATGTGTTTGAGCATCATCAACAATAAAGTTATATTGATTAAAGTTTGCTTGTGCAGAAAGTTTATTTTTAGCAAATTCAATCATTGATTTAGAAATATCAATTGCTGTTACTTTTGAATTTTTATCTAATATTTTAGACAAACATGAAAGTGTTTCACCTGTTCCACACCCTACATCTAAAATTTTTAAATTATTTAATTTAGGTAAGCATTTAAAAAAGTGGTCTGTTACTTCTTTTAATCTAAATTTAATTGAGTCATATTCTTGAATCCACTTTTGAGATGCGGTATTGTCCCAATAAGACTTTTGGTCAACATTTTCCAAAATTTAATAATTTATCGCTGTAATAATTGTAAAACAGATTGGGGAGAAGCATTAGCTTGAGCGATCATTGCATTACCAACTTGCTCGATGATTTGAAGTTTAGCAAGTTCAGCAATTTCTTTAGCATAATCAGTGTCAATTATTCTACTGCGGCTATCTGTTAGATTTTGTGCCATAGACAATGACATATCGAGAGCTCCCTCGAATCCGCTTATATAAGCTCCAATATTTGCCCTTGTTGTATTTAAATCTATAAAAGCGTTATCAATAGAGGTAATAGCACTAGAGGCATTGGACTGTGAAGTAACATCTAAACCATTTAAATCAGATAAATTCCCACCCGAAATTGCTTGATCAGCAATAGTTATTTGTTTTGACTGGCCAGCATCTGCTCCAACCTGTATTGTCCAAGAGGAATTAGCACCATCTAAAATTGTCATCTTATTCCACTTTGTTTGAGATACAATTCTTGTAATTTCTGACTCTAACTGCTGGTACTCAGTATCCATATCAGATCGATCAGACGATGTATAAGTATCTGATGAAGATTGAACGGCTAATTCTCTCATTCTGTCCATTAAGGATGATATTTCAGCTAAGGCACCATCAGCGGTTTGTAGCATTGTTATAGCGTCATTAATATTTCTTGAGGCGGCATTATAACCATTAATTTGAGATGTAAATTTAGTTGAAACAGCAAGTCCTGCAGGGTCATCACTTGGACGATTTATTCTAAGTCCTGTTGATAAACGTAGCATTGTTGAGGTAATAGACCGCTGAGTATTTTTTACAGCGTTTTGGGAAGATAAACTAATAATATTAGAAGCTATTTTAGTCATGATTACTTTGGGGGGCTATTCATAACTTGTTTATCTTATCAAAAAAACTTAATCGAACATACCTTTTTCTTCACTAATTAACTTATCAATTACCGGCTGAAAATGTAACCATCCAATGTAATCACTTCCAACATTTTTTTTACTGTATAGTGCTCGATCGTGAGGAACTAAATTAGGTTTTCTTCCAGTAGACAAAATCATTAATTCCTGATGACAACACCGTTCTAAAGCGCTGAACCAAAATGCTGCGGAATCAATACTGTGTTTACTAACACTTATTAATCCATGATTCTGGTGAATAACAGCTTTCACGTTTCCCAAGGCATTAGCAACTTCAAAGCCGGCCTTTTCACTTACAGCAACAGCACCAGCTTCCTCTTTAATAACTTCATGATCTTCATAAAAAGCACATGCGTCTTGGGAAATAGGGTCAAGCTTTTTACCAAGAGCAGCAAAAGTGGTTCCATATAAGGTATGAGCATGACACATTGCCACAATATCAGGGTGTTTCTGATGCACGGCAGCATGTAAGACGAAACCAGCTTGATTCACGGCATAGTCTCCATCAACGACATTGCCCTCATGATCAACAAGTATTAAATTTGAGAGTTTCACGTGACTAAAGTGAATAGCCATGGGATTAGTCCAGTATAAGTTTTTATGTTCGGGATCTCGAATTGTAAGGTGCCCTGCAAAACCATAATCAAATTTAAAGTAAGAAAAAGCTCTACAAGCTAAAACAAGTTTTTTTTTTAAACTATCTCTGAGTTCATCAATACTTTCATACTCATTTACAGAGGGAAATGATAGATTAGTTTGTTTAGGCTTGTAAACCGAATCAGTATCCTTAAATTCAAAAAACATATCACTAATATAAATATTAAAATTTTACTTTAAATCAAATCAATAGATTTTTAAAGGTTATTGAAATAAAAAATTTTTTAAATTTATCAACATTTCTATATTTATGATTTATAGATGCCCCAGAATAGTTGAAAAATGGGGTTTTACATTTAAGTAGTTGATATTAAATGATTATATATGAGATTAATTTTTAATCAATAATTATACAATACTCTATTTTTCTGGGATTAAGGTATTTTAATAGTAGTTATTCACAAAGTTATCAACAGGCTTTGTTAGTAAAAAAATTAATACTAAAATTTATTTTTTTTCTGTCAAGAAATATTTACAAAATAGCATTATTAAAGTTTAGAAAGCTTATTGGGTTATATTTCTTAGCAACTTTAGATTTTTTGATGCAATCAGATTTCAATTTAAGAATATAATTAATATAATTGTTTCGAGATTATTTAAAATTATGATAAATTAATAAATATTATGATAAAAGTATATTTTGCTTCTAAAACAAGAGCCGTTAGAATCATATGGCTACTTGAAGAATTAAACTTGCCTTATGAACTCCATCGTTTGAATTTTACTCCCAAAGATCTCAAGTCCGAAGAGTATAGAAAAGTTCATCCATTAGGAAGGGTGCCAGTCTTTGAAGATGGTAATGTCTTGATTTATGAATCAGGTGCAATAATCGATTATATTCTTACAAAATATCGAAACGGTGGATTAAAACCTACTGCTATAGCTGAAACTTTTCCAAAATATTTACAGTGGTTTCACTATTGTGAAGGTATAATAATGCC
>Ga0160423_10004804_pt1 | contig 11085 bp, 13 predicted proteins | sample CRUFie14St8metaG_FD_108191 | JGI IMG/M metagenome (GOLD analysis project Ga0160423, IMG submission 108191) | Marine microbial communities from the Costa Rica Dome - CRUD Field 142mm St8 metaG | ecosystem: Environmental > Aquatic > Marine > Oceanic > Photic zone | place: Costa Rica: the Eastern... | reverse complement strand
TTGTCGTTATCACCATATATATTTGTTGGTATGATACAGCTGTAATTGTACCCATGCATGTTGTTGTATGCGTCACACTGAACCTGTAACATGCGTTTTGCATATGCGTACGCGGCATTCGAATCGTGAGGAGCACCAGCATGTAGTTGAGACTCATCAATTGGATATGTGGCATTATCCGGGAATATACATGTCGATAAATAACCGATAAAATTTGTGATTTTATTTTCATGACATGCACGGAGCACATTCATGTTCATCATCATGTTGTCTTCAAACATTTCAACCGGATGGTTCATGTTTTTGTACAGACCACCCACATTTGCTGCAAGATGTATAACACAATCTGGTTTATGCTCATATAACATTTGATCAATATCTAGATACTCTAATAAATTACAAAAATAACTACCAGGCATTATAAATTCATGTTGTGAGTATTGATATTGTATTTGCTTGAGAGCAGACCCAACCAGTCCACTTCCACCTGTCACTAAAAGCTTCATTATAATATTATATGTTCAATATCAAGATTGTCCAGGCACTTTCCAAATTTTTTCGAATTTATCTAGACACATGCTTTTGAGCATCAACCACTTGTATAATGGATACAATTTAGCAAACGGTTTGTAATACATCAACCGGCTCACCAGGTCACCAATCATGTATAATATGTAACTTGAACAGGTGTTAATCATTCCAACCGCTAGCTATCCATTTAGCAGCAGCCATGGTGGCGCCAAGCTCTGGATATTTTTCCAGTCCCAAGCTCCATTTTTTCATGTCAAATGTTTGAGCTTGTTTGAGAGCCTCATCTCCAAAGCGAGCATGAAATTTCTTACCGAACAACGGAGCACTATTTTTCACCAGATCCATCGCGGTTGCTGGTTCAACTTGCCAGTAACTTCTGGCCGGTCCTCCACCGCGTTGAACCTTGGTAGTATAACCGCTCTCAACAGCACCGGTGTGTCTCAGATACTCAACAATTTGCTCACGCGTCTTGCCTTCATCGCCAGCGAAAATTTCCGCTGCAATCTGTATGGCGCGTTCAGCATCAGCTGGTACACTGTATGGTCTGCTCGTGACCACTCGCGCGCGAGTTTCTTTTTTTGGATCGTTACTCGTTTGATAATGTTTGCTCCAATCCTTTGCAAAGTCTCCATGTAATGTACTGGCCGCCATGGCACCCAATCCTAGCATTCGACCAAAGCGACTCTCTGTAACATATTGTTTGTAACTAACCATCATCATTACTTATTGAAATGATGAGCTTTACACGTTCAATCCACTTCTCAACATCAGCAATTTCATCTGCTATTTTCTGTGCACGCTTGTCACACATGTTTGCTGGTTCACAACAACCCTTGTTGACAAACTTCATCACCTCGGCAGCCAGCTCGTTCAGCTCTTCAGTCAATTTGAGCATGTAGTGCTGATTCGTATAATATGCTGCTCGATTAGTCATCCGATTGTTCATCAACAACGTTCATCAGAGCGCGCTCAACAAACTCATTGAATGTGATGTCCATCTCATGAGCCATCAACATGTATTTGAACAACTCTTTCTCGTCAAATTCTAGCTCGACATTTTCATATTTTGGTTTCTTGAGCAGAATGTTACCATCATCATCAATCACCCATTTCAATGTGTCACCGATCTCCCATCCCATGCTGTCAAGCAGATCAGGAGGCAGTTCCAAAAACATATCATCAGACTCGTCACAATATTTGACCGGAAGTGTACGTACTTTGCTGCTCATTTCACTGTCTTGCCTCGAGGAGGATCATTTTTTAATTTTTGTACAATCATTTTTCTAAACTCAACATCTAGCATTTCTATATAATCCTGACTCACGCTGTTAAATTTTTTTAATCCTTTGTTACATCTAGAATAGTTCCATGTTCGACCATTCTCATCTGTAACCTTGTCTGGTAGACTGCTGACACTACAATACTCGTTGGCTATGTCCAGTATGTATTTACGTGTGGCAATCTTGTTAATTAACCTTTTCATATAATGTATATTATACTATATAACTTGAAGCATGCAAGTGTAAACATAAGTATTTACATGGGACCAGTACTCAACACAGTGATAGGAGCCGGTATCAAGCTGTTATGCAATCTGATCAACGCGTGGTTGGAACAAAAGCGACAGGATCAATTGTTGTTGGCCGCAAGAGATGATAAATTGATGCGCGTGATGCTTGAAAATCAATTGAAACAAGCAAGTGACCCATTTGTGAAAATGACCAGACGTGTGTTGTTTCTTGCGATCACCTTCACTTTGTGTTATCTGATGCTGTATTACGCCATGAACCCCGGTATAACATATGATGTGATCGTGCCACGTGGTGATGGCTACACCGGAGGTTTTTTCTCATGGATCGTGGGAAGCAGAGAATGGGACGTGGTGAGACTCACCGGAGGATTGTTGCTCAGTTCGTTTATGGATTTATGTTTCATGGTCGTAGGATTTTACGCCATACCAAGCAAAAGAAGATGAAAAAAATAATAGTAATGTTGATCACCATGTTGATCATGTCATGTACCACAAGTGTCAAACCGATCAAACCAATCACGAATGAACCGTACCGTGTTGTTGAAGTGTCAGAACAACCTGCATTGTCACAAGCACCCGGGGTTGCCAACACTGAACAACCGCTGCACATGTTTGTGGTGATGATTGTGGCGGTTGTGGCCAGTTGTGCGTGTTGCGTGTTTTACACTAGAGCAATTGATCGAAAGGATCGTCAGAAACGTCAAACTGACGATACTGATGAGACAACTGTGATAAACGGTTGATTATAAATTCAAGATTGTTCGCGGTTATACGGGTCACGCAGATGTTGCACCCACGTTTGTAACTCAGTGACACACCGTGTTCTTGTGCGGGTCGAACAAAATCATCAACAAAATCTAATGCACGTTGTTGTTTGAGAAAGTTCCAGACTTGATCTCGGTTTTTCTTTTTTGACTCGACAAGCACCTCGAATTGTCCAAAAACAGAACTGTACAATGTGACGTCGCGAAAACAGCTGACGGAAGAGGGCGGTAATGCCAATTTGCCGTCGATCAACAGCTTCATCAATCGATCAGATGATCAACATTCTTGTCCTGTAACACAGCATCAAAAGCATTGTAACTAGCATTATCTAATTGCTTTTTGTTTTTATTTGGTGATACATATGGAACTCCGTCGCGGACTGGGTTTTGAAAGTCTGACGGTTTTGATAGTTTTTGTCTCGATGGACCAAGAGGTTTTGAGGGAGCTTGTGGTTGTTTGTTTCTATTTGCAAATTTACTTACAGCTTTAAATGGGGCAGCAACCAAATTTCCAACACCTCTCACAATTTCACCAGGAGCTTTGATGAGCTGATTACCTAGATATTGAGCACCGGTCTGTCTGTTTGGATTCAGCTTACTAGTGGCCATTTCTCGTTCTTTTCTCATGGCCTCTTTACGCTCCCATTCTTTTTGTGCCAAAGCTTTAACTCTGGCTGGATTTCTACCACCCATGGTCCGGGCACGTTTGGCCCAGCTAGCGTTTCTCCAGTTGTCTGGCATTTCAGCCGTTTTATTAATTCTCATCTGCTCTTGTCGCCACGGGTCAAATTCAGTACCAGCAGGTTTTGAACTTATCTCTCCACTGTCAATAGCTGCACTTGCGGCGGCAGATTCTTCGTCTGATGGCGCACCGGTACCAAATGTTCTATCAGGTCCAACACCAGGATTTTCAGCTTGTCGTTTTTGTAAAGCTGCAATCCTATCTGGGGAGTTACGATTTCTAGAGGCCTTTACATCAATAGGATCTAACGTCGTTATATCTCCTGTGGCATCACTGCTAGCTGTATTTGGTGTTGACGTTGATGTACTCGAAGATGTACTAGGACCGGCTGGTTTCGTCATACCTTGTGCTTGTGCTACATGAAATGGATTATTAGCATCAAAATCTTTGACTCCGTGTGTATCAAAAGGATTTGGTGTAGCTGGTGTAGTTGCAACTGTAGGAGCCGCATCAGGTGTTGAAGGTGTCGCAGCTGGTTGAAATTGTGACCAGTTATTATTAATTTCTTTTTCTGGAGAGCTAGCAGCTGAGCTAGCAGCTCCTGTGGTTGTAGTTGATGTGCTTGAAGATGTTGTAGTTGACGGGCTGGGAGATGTTGAAGTCGCTCCGGACTGTTGCAACCGTGCTTTTTTAGATTGTAAGCGAGCAATTCGTTTGTCAATTTTTGCAATCTGGTCCGGAGACTCAGTTACATACGCTTCGTAAATGTTTTGTGTGTCTTTGTTCATCATTTAGATTATTTAGGAGCATAAGCACCACCCATACCGTATTTCTGGTTGTCATGCATGTGCTTCTTGCTGTATTTTGTTTTCTTAAAAAGTGGTTTTGAGGAGTCACCGTGCACGACACGTGACAGATTGATTCGCTGGCTTGGATGATCTGGATCCAATCGTTTGTTCATGTCCTCGAGATCTTTGACTCGTTTCGCATATGCTGTTTGTTGTTCCGATGTTTTGTTTTTGTAAGGAGCCATCCCGATCTCTATATCTAGATCTCTAGAAACATCGCTTCTTTTGGGTTGTGGTTTTCTACCCAGCAGTTCATCGACACTTCTCATCCATTTTTGACCGAAACTGTCACGTGGATGACGGCCTTTTGAATCCGATTCTTTCATGGCCACTTCTTTAGCGGTTGGTTTTTTAAATTTGTCATTTTTGGGTCTTGAAAACGCACTCATCACTTTGCGTTTTTGTTCATCAGCCTCTCTTTTGTCGCGTTCTTTGGCCCATTTTGGTTTCAAGAACGGATTAGGTGCTGTTTTGTTTTGATCGTCCTCAGAAAACAATTGTAACATCTCATCAATTTGCTGATGTGTTGCTTCCGGAAGCTGCATGCCTCGTAGTGTTCTCATGGTCTTGATATGACGTGAAGGTTCACCTGGTGCACCTTGCATGTGATCTGGTAACGCTCTCCCGGCCTGCATCACTTGATCGTACAATTCGCCGATCTGTTGCTTGAGATTCTCCACATGTGCTGGATCCAGTGTGTCGTCCTCCTTTTTAGCTGTTGCTATTGTCGAGTCGATCACATTCAACAGGTCTTCTAACCTGGACACTTGATCATTCTCGTGAAAAAATTGTTTGAATGTCTTAGCCATACATGTATATTTATTGTTTGAAACAAGAAAAACTCGTGTAAATACTATTATGAAATACACAATCAACTTTGAAGATGAAGATATTAAATCATTGATTGATAGCATGATAAAGGATGGTGTATACGAGCATGTGAAAAAACATCATCCAGATATCTTATCCGTTGTGAAAAAAGAGATTAGAGAAACGCTGTGCAACACCGCCTCAGACAATAAATAGTTACATGAAATTACTATATTCTTTTGTCTGTCTAGCGCTCGTAACCACAACACTTTTATCACAAACACAGGACAGACGACAGATAGCTAAATATCTGCAGGATATATCAGTAACAATCAGAAGTGAAGACAAATACTCGCGATCCGAGGGTAGTGGAGCGCTGATCACCAGAAACATAGAAGGTGAAGAGATAACATTTGTATGGACATGCGGTCATGTGATTGACAATTTACGCAATGTTAGAACAATTGTCGATGAGAATGGTAATCCTAAAAAGATTGTCGAGTTTAGAGATGTACAGATAGTACAGGAGCTGGTTGAAAACGGTCGTCGAGTCGGTGAAGTCAAAATGGATGCACAAGTGTTGAAATACAGTGACGCTGATGACGGTGAGGATCTGGCATTGTTGATGGTTCGTTCCAGAGGGTATGGAAAAGCCAGTGCTAAATTTTATCTGGACAGTACAGAGCCCATCATACCGATCGGTACAAGCTTGTATCATGTGGGCAGTCTACTTGGTCAGATGGGAGCCAACAGCATGACTTATGGTATTGTGTCACAAGTGGGTAGAACACTTGGTACAGGAAAGGTCGAATATGATCAAACAACAGTAACAGCTTTCCCCGGAAGCAGCGGCGGTGGAGTATACACCACAGACGGTAAATATGTCGGCATGATCGTCAGAGGAGCCGGTGAGGGATTCAATTTCATGGTACCTGTTCGTAGAATGATGAGATGGGCAGAAAAACATGACATCATGTGGGCGCTAGATCCAAATACATCCATGCCGACCCTAGATGAGATACTGGACATGCCTATCGAGCATGCTGGTGGGGATGATGGACCCGAGTTAAAAACAAAGACCGGTTCAAGACGCACTCGCGAGATCAACGAGTGGTTCCCACATCATATATATCGTACAGAACTCAAGCCACAGACAAAATAATTATTTTTTGTCCAGACCGTCAGTACTGTCGGTCACATTGACCTGCCCGATATCCACTTTATCATACCAGGTCTTACTCTCAACAGATTTGCTTTCACGTCTCACTGGATTGTTGTTGTCCATAGCGTCTTCTCTCACAGCATCATTGTCTTGTTTCAAATTCAATGGTAGATTTTTAAAGTGATGTGTATGTGGATACATCCTTACTTTGTTGTCATTACTATGACCCGTTACTGTTATAGTACAACCGGTCCAATTGTTACTATCAGCATGACCAGCTGAATCGCTTCCAGCATTTCCACCGTTCAGATTGCATTTGAAAGTGAGACCTTTCAAAAGTTGACCGAAAATAACAACCGGGTCTGTTTCTTGAATCTCGACTGGTGCTGTGATGTGATTGACACTCAACTCACCTTCTACATGTAGTCCTCCTCCTACTACCATGTTCTGTGTGACACCTAGATTACTATCCACGAGTACTTGTTCACGGTTTCGTTGTCTCAATGAAATTATATCTGCTACAATGGACACACGTTTTCCACCATCGATGTTTATCTCGTTCTCACTGGCTATGTTCACTTGATCACCTGCAACATTGGTGATACTACCACTGACATCAACAGTACCGAAACTCTTCATGCTGATACCACCAGCGCCAACTTGTATATTCCATTTGTTACACACGTTCAATGTACTGTTACCACCTGGCATGTCATCAACATGTACATATTCTATTAACGGGGAAGCCTGTTGAGAATTGAATGTACCTCCTGGATGTATAATCACTTTGTCACGTGTGATCTTACCATGATCATCTATACGTACGCTGGGGAATTCGTTCATATGCAAACCTATTGTTTCAGATTTGTGCTTGGCTATATGTTCAATGCTGCTGCCTCCAACACCCATCTTCTTCTCAATTTCAACAAGCTTTTTCGCCGTTTTTTGCAACAGTTTGTCAAATGCCCCTGTACCGTCTGGCTTGCTTTCTTTCAACGTTTCAACATCCCATGTGCCTCCCATACTACTGGGACTCAAACCTGTACCGTTGCACACCGGGCAGACCTCTCCAAATATAAAACCAGGACCAGTTTTGTATGTTTCAAGATCGTAATGAAAATTGGTCTCATCTTTACCTCGACGTTTCCAGCCTTTCTCTCTAACATTGATATACGTGATTCCATCACCCAACCCACCAGGGGTTTTCTTTGTACTGGCTTTCAACATGCTACTGGTCACTTCGTTCAGGTAATTGACTCTCACGGGTTTACTACCAATTGTTTCGAAATATGTGCCGTTGTCATATCTGTCCATGGCACTGATGACGCGGTGTAATTTGTCACGTTTGTCAATGTCACCAGAATTACACACCGGGCATGGAGCGTGTGTACCAGATTTTGTTTGCTGCTTGCTGGTCTTTTTGAGAATCTCATGTTCGATAGAATCACATCTTTTGGTCTCAAACAATTGTTTCACATCATTCAAATCAGCCATGGCTATGGCCCATTGTTGATACAACTCAACATCCAGTTTGCCTATCTTGGCATAGTTGTCACCTTTGATCAACGTCTCGTTGTCTCTGCCTACAAATGCATTCCGGAAACCTTTGATCGTGTCATAACTGTCCTCTAGCACCAGCTTTTGGTCATTACCAGTTGCTAGTTCGATGTTGCAATGATTTGTGAATTCTTTGAAACTGCCAGAAAAGTGAGTCATTTTCAATATCTCACGATTGTCAGTGTTAACAAACTCAAGAGTACCACCTTTTTGATTTATTACAAATTTGTTTCGATATGTTTCTGTGTTCTTGTCATATGTCTCATCATCCTGTGAGCTTTTGTTTTCATACGTGCCTGGGTAATCTTGATACTTGCCATAATCATCATACATCCCGGCCCAGTCTTCTTGTCCGTAACTGACAGCAAAATACACAGGAGCTTTTGGATCACCCTCGCGGAAAAAACACCACACATGGCTGCCTACATTTGGTATGCTGAATGAACCTTTTGTCTTGTTAGAATATGTTGTGGGTTTGTATGTGTATGTGTATTTGTTTATTCTGTTGGGTTGATCTAATGACCCGCTCAACGTGGTGGTGAAAGCGTCCTTCAATCGGTAGTGTTCCAGTTCATATTTTCTACCAGGTTGTTCAGCAACACCATCATAATTCAAATTGTATTTACTAGCAACATCATACTCAGCAGCACCACTGTTAGGTACGGTTAAGGTCACATCACTACCGTCTGAGATTGTGGCTTGATCCAGATGTGAATTGTATCGACCGCTGCCACTGGCACCGATCAATGGTGCTGCACACTCGGACCAAGGTAACACCCGCTTGAGTGGTTCGATTATGGTGCTCAAATCACTGTCAAGGTTTCCACCAGGAAATTTAAAGGCTTTGTCATCATTGTTCTCGTACCAGTCTGTGTACACGTTGTATGAAACATGCGGCACGTATACTTTTAGTCGACCTCGTTTCTCCGGGTCGTTGTTTTGTATCACGATGCCGAGATACATTCCGTTGTATTTGTCACTCATTATTTTTCATTCGCTATTTTAATTAGATTGCTTCCATTGGCTGATATGGCCGGGCAGATATTCACCATGATAAATGTTATACCGTCAAAAGGTACCTTTTGACTGTCAAAAGGCTCCAACTCGTATTCATCAGTATCACCCCATTTTTGTTGTTGCTTGTCACCACCAGCTAGAAACCGATCATAAAAACTCTGTAATTGGTTAATTGTCTTCAATCGCCCGGAGCGATCATGCAGTTCGTCTTCCGCGCGAATCATATCTGCTGAATATCGGTTTTGATCGGCTGTTTTTTCAATTTCTGCAATTGCTTGTTGTTTTTTCTTCTCATCATCTTCCTCAATACACTTTCTCAATTTATTGATGTAATTTTGATCACCTATAATCTTGCCAGACAATTCCCATGCTTTTTTCAAATTGTCAATATATTTTGGTGCAACGACACCATAATTATTAGCATCTTTACTTAAAAAATTATTCGGCCACTTACCGGTGTTTTTGTATATTTGTATGGCTTGTAACACGTTATATTGGCTCAAAACTACAAACCATTGATCACCTTCATCTCGGAATTTTGATCTGGCCAACATTAAATTGTCAACACCTCTAGTTGTGATCGCCCAAAAGCCACTGACAGTTGTGGTGCTGATGCTCTGTGATCCATCAGCATATGTTTTTTTGGATTCGACAACACTGTTAGATAAATTTATGATCCGTTGAACTTGTTTGTCGAATCTTGTCAATGTTACAGCACAATCGTCATTTTCATCCCACAGTGGCCCGGCTTGTAACTCACCGGCTTCGTTGGTTGATTCCACCTCAATTTGTTTTGTTTGTTCTACATCTACACTGTCTCTTTGCGAAACTACTGCGTCTGTTAATGTAGATGTCACAATATTGGTTGATTCGGTCACAACGACTGTCTCCACTTCTCGCCTCTTGGTATTTTCATTTTTATTGGCTTGTTTAGCATCTGCAGTGTCAGCTGCATGTTCACCTGGCACATCAAACGACAGATTGTCCTGGTTCACGTTGTTGTTCACAGCTTCAAGAGCCGTGTCTTTGATTACCCTAGAAAATTTTCCTGTTGTTTGAGCTTGTTGATTGGCACCAACATTGTTACTTACAACAATTTCCATGTCAGTGTCTAACATTTGTTTGTATTCCAATAGTTTTTGCTCTTCCGCGTTGCTCGCAGATTGTGTTTTTTTGTCACATGGCGCGAACAGAGCATCAACAATATCTTCGATTGGCTTGGCAAGATCTTGCAACACTTCACCTACACCTCCGATTATACCTGTCACAACATCATCTACCATTTCGCCTACATTTTGTATAGCATCTCCAAACTCATCAAACATGTCACCGACTCCTTTGATCACACGTTCTATTTGTTCGAATGTTTTTGACACCACATCTGCTATCATGTCCACAGCTCCTTCCACAAGCTCGCCAACTTTTGCTGTGATGCTCTCCAGTGATATGTCTCCAAGTTTCTCGAGTAAATTCATGGGATTGAGCTGTTTGAGCTTCTCACCTAATTCGCTCAAACTGGGCATCTCGAAACCATTCAGTATGTCTGCCAATCCAAAGCCGTCCTCGATCATGTCCAAAATGGAGCCTCCAAGCTCTTCCAAACGACATCTCAAACTTTTGCTCAATAATTGGTCACCAGTCAAACCTCCTGGTATCAAATCGCTAACCCCTGTGTCACTCAATCGATCAGTCAGAGAGCTCAAACCATCAACAGCTTGTTTGCTAGGTTGTGTGATTTTACTGATCGCGCCGCCTACTTCATTACCTGCGACGATCTCTATTTGATCGTGTTCCGACATATAAAATATTTATTGACGGATCTTGATTATACAAATGTTTATGAGCTCAATTGATCCACTTTGTCAGACAATGTTTTGACTGCTTCAACAAGGTGTGCTATGATTGCATTGTAATCTATGGCTTTCATGTCCATCTCATTAGTTGATACAGCTTGTGGTATTATTTTCTCGACATCATTGGCAATCATACCATAATGTACACCGTCTCTGTTTTCCCACTCGAAGCTCACGCCTTGTAATTGCTTGATCTTGTGTAGAGGGTCATCAGTGATGTTTGTGATGTTTCTTTTGAGTCTAGCATCTGACGTGGTGTCAAACACACCAGCAGTAACTTTGGTGAATGTCGGGCTATCAACCACTGATATCTGTTGTGAACCGCCATCG
>Ga0160423_10004803_pt1 | contig 11085 bp, 10 predicted proteins | sample CRUFie14St8metaG_FD_108191 | JGI IMG/M metagenome (GOLD analysis project Ga0160423, IMG submission 108191) | Marine microbial communities from the Costa Rica Dome - CRUD Field 142mm St8 metaG | ecosystem: Environmental > Aquatic > Marine > Oceanic > Photic zone | place: Costa Rica: the Eastern... | reverse complement strand
TCCACGTTCTGGGTGGTGCTTCTATATGGCGTCTTTATCAACCTGAACAACTTCGGCATCGACCAGAGCTTTGTGCAGCGGTACCACGCCGCGCGCGATGAAAAAGCGGCGGCGCGCTCGGTCTGGACGGGAGCGCTGCTGTATGTCCCGGTGGCGGCAATTTTTTTCCTGATCGGGTCACTGCTGTTCAGTTTCTATCACGCCAGCCCGGAATTATTGGAACCGTTAGTCGCGCAATATTCTGATGGCCATGCAGACAAGGTGCTGCCGCACTTCATCGCCACCCAGCTGCCTTCTGGGGCGGCCGGGCTGTTGATTGCGGCCATTTTTGCCGCTGCCATGAGCAGCATCGACACCAGCTTGAACAGTGCCGCCACGGTCACGCTAAAGGACTTTGTGCAGCGGAATTTGAATCGCGGCAAAACGGAAGCCGACGCGTTGCGCATTCTTCGGAACGCCACGCTGATATGGGGCGTATTGGGCACGGGCGTCGCCTTGGCGATGATCGGACAAAAGAGTTTGCTCGATGCGTGGTGGAAACTGTCCGGGATCTTTGCCGGCGGCTTGCTTGGCCTGTTTCTGCTGGGGTTGATTTCTCGTCGAGCCAACAACGCGGATGCCCTCGCGGGCGTGATCGTGGGTGTATTGGTGATTTGTTGGATGACCTTTCCAGACCACCTGCCTGAAGCGTTGCGCAGTCCGTTTCACGCCCACATGATCATGGTGATCGGCACGCTCACCATCTTCGGCGTTGGCGTGGCGTGCAGCCGGGCGCGATGATTGGCATTACTAACCCTCCGGGTCGGTTCATACTTCAGGTCGCTCATGATGGAGTGTTCGTTGATTTGTTGTTGCGCCCGGACTCAGTCGTTACAGGCAGCGCGGGTATGTCTGATGCCGACGAAGTTCAGGGATCAACTCGCGTTTCTCCAATCGGAAAAAATCCTCACGGTTTCGTTACAGAAGCGTTTTACGAAGAAGCCCCAATGTAGCCGGCTTATTTCTCCGCCACGAGAAAGACACGGCGGTTTTCCGTATCGATCATGAAGACTTTGCCGAGAGGCGCCATCGGGAGCATGGGCAGAAACTGTTCACCGACCAATTCGCTAACGCGTTCAGGCAACGTGCCCTTCTCCGCGAGCCACCGTTCGAGGGCTCCATTCAGCACTTCCAGATTATCGTTGGGATCGGTACTGATCAGCTTGCGGGCAATGAGCTCGGCTTCGGATAATTCCGACTGACCGGGAGCCGGCACGCGGGGTTTGGTGGGCTGCCCCACTTCCTCGGGTTGTTCGGGCTGGGACGGTTTCACCTCCGTCGGCTGCACCGATTCCGGTTGAATTGGTTGATTGGGGGTTACTCCTTTAGGTGATGCGGCCGGCGGCTCGTTTATGGGTTTGAGCGCTTGCGCGCTTGGATCGGACACCTCCACATTAGATTGTTCGGGCTGTGCCGGTTCAGGTGGCTGGGTGCTGGGGGCTTGGTCAACCTTCTGAGGGCCTTGACCACAAGATGCCAAGATGGCGACGACCATCGTTATACCCAGTTTTTTCATCAGACAACAGACAGGCAAGAACCAAGCTTACTATACACCATATTGGCTGAAAGTCAATGGACAGACCCCAGCCAGTTCGGTTAGACGGCATTTTGGACCGGAATGCGCCACCGTGAAGGGCAATTTGTTCACCGTTATTCTAACCTTTTTCACAATCCAGAACTCCGCTGGACGGGGCGGTTTTTGCCTTTTAGGCTGTTGCCGTGTCGCTGGCCGACTTTCATGCCCAACAGGATGTGGTCACCCTGCTCCAACGCAGTCTGGAGCGCGGGCGCTTGGGCCACGCCTATCTCTTCACCGGCCAAGATCTTGCCGAGCTGGAATCCTTGGGCTCAACCCTCGCGCAGATACTGAACTGCGCGCAGCCTCCGCAGTCCGCGCCGGATGGGACGCCGATGGATTCCTGCGGCACCTGCGTGAGCTGCCAGAAGATTATGTCCGCCAGTCATCCGGATGTGATGGTGGTCAAGCCGGAATCCAAACTACGCCAGATCAAGATCGGCCAAATAGTGCGCCGGCCCAGCAGTCCGCCGCGGGTCTTGCATGATCTGGTCAACAACAAGCCTGTGGAAGGCGGCTACAAGGTGGCCTTGTTGATCGCCGCCGATCGGCTCAATGAAGACGCCGCCAACTCTTTGCTCAAGACGCTGGAGGAACCGCCGGCGCGTACGGTGTTCGTGCTGCTGTCCACCGAGCCGGAGCGTTTACTGGACACCATTCGCTCGCGGTGTCTGCGTTTGAACTTTGCCGGTGACGGCCAGCGCTCCTTTGGTGAGGATGAACTGGCGTGGTTGCACGAATTCGCCGCCATGGCCGCTAAGGGCGATAAGGATTTGTTTGGCCGGTACCGGCTGCTTGATACCCTGATGGTGCGCCTCAAGGCGCTCGAAGCCACCATTGATGAGGAAGTGGAGGCGGCCTCTCCGTTGAGCCAGCACGAGGAGATTCCCCCTGAGTTGCGTGGTCAATGGGAGGAGGAAAGCAAGGCGGCCTTCATGGCGGAATACCGCCACCGACGGGCCGGGTTCCTGACGGCCTTACAGGGTTGGCTGCGGGATGTGTGGCTGCACGCGCGCGGTCTGGGCGCGGAACGCGCGCGCTTTCCGGATTTGGCCGACAGCGCCGCCTCGGTGGCTAGCCGAATTACGGCGCGTGAAGCCGAAGCCAATCTCCGTTTAGTGGAACAAACCCAGCGCACTCTGCACACCAACGTCGGCGAATTGTTGGTGCTGGAGACGGGCTTGTTGAAATTGAAGTTGTGAGGCGCGCGCCCACCGAGTAGCTTCGTGCCCGATGAAGATTCTCTTCCTCAATGGCCCAAACCTCAATCTGCTGGGGCAACGGCAGCCAGAGATTTACGGCACCACCACGTTGGCCGACATCGAAGACGCCGTGCGTGAACAGGCCGAGGGCCGCGCGGACATTGAGTTTCGCCAAAGCAACGACGAAGGCGCGTTGGTAACGTCGATTCAGGATGCCGTAGGGCAGGCCGATGTGGTGGTGATCAATGCCGCAGGATACACGCACACCAGTGTGGCCCTGCGCGATGCCATCTCAGCCACCGAGGTGCCGGTCGTGGAAATTCACCTTTCCAACATCCATGCCCGCGAAGAATTCCGCCATAACTCGCTGATCGCTCCGGTGTGTCAGGGACAAATTTGCGGATTCGGCCCCACTTCCTACATCCTAGGATTAGAGGCCGCATTATCGATAAAGTAATCGATTTTTGCGGTTTCTCTGGGGTATTTTTGATCGTAAACCGAGGATTAGTGGATAATCCTCACTTGACGATTTCGCTAATTTGCCCACCCTTGCCCGCGTTGTTCACGTGAACACCGCCTGTCTCAACCAAAACAATTGCGGTTGCCATCGCCGGTCGATGTCGGCAACGGCGTGCCGCTGATCCCACTTTCCATGGACCTCAAAGACATTAAAGTCATTGTCGACCTTATGAAGAAGAACGCCGTCTCGGAATTCGAGATGGAAGAAGGCGACTTCAAGATTAAGCTCAAGCGCGATTCCGGCAAACCCCGCAAGGGCGAAACCGTGGTCGTGCAGGAAGCGGCCCCCATGATCCTACCGGCGGCCGCAGCGGCTCCGGTCGCGGCGGCCGTGGCGACAGCCGCTCCGGCTCCTGCGACCCCGGCGGCCGCACCGGCCGCAGCCCTAGCCCCAGTAACGGAAGGGCCGGAGGTGAAGTCGCCGATGATTGGGACGTTTTATCGGAAGCCCTCGCCGGATGCCGATTCGTATGTGGAGGTCGGCTCGGTGGTGGAGCCGGACACCGTGGTGTGCATCATCGAGGCGATGAAGGTGATGAACGAAATCAAGGCCGAAGTCAAAGGCACCATTGCCGAGGTGCTGGCGGAAGAAGGCAAGCCGGTCGAATACGGCCAGGCGCTCTTCCGGATTGAACCCAACTAACCGCAGCCACCCGCGCTTTTCATGTTTGAGAAAATTCTCGTAGCCAATCGTGGTGAAATTGCCGTCCGGATTATACGCGCCTGTCGCGAGCTGGATATTCGGACCGTTGCTGTGTATTCGGAAGCTGATGCAAACTCCATGCACGTGCAGATGGCCGATGAAGCCATCTGCATTGGCCCCAGCCCGAGTAATGAAAGTTACCTGAAACGCGACCGCATCATCGGTGCCGCAGAGATTGCCGATGTGGATGCCATTCATCCCGGCTATGGTTTTCTCTCGGAGGATGCCCGTTTTGCCGAGGTATGTGAGAGCTGCAATATCGCCTTTATCGGCCCGGGCGCTCAGGTGATGAACACCTTTGGCGATAAGCAAACCAGCCGCGAGCTTGCCACACGAGCCAATGTGGCCGTGCCACCGGGGTCCGATGGTATGGTGGAGGATGAGGATACTGCCCGCCGGGTGGCCAAGGATATTGGCTATCCCGTGATGATCAAGGCGGTGGCCGGTGGTGGCGGGCGCGGCATGCGCGTAGCGCATAATGATGTGTCCCTGCTAAAGGGCTTTCACACCGCGCGCACGGAGGCGGAGAAAGCCTTCGGCAATGGCGGGGTATACATCGAGAAATTCATCGAGAACCCGCGCCATATTGAGTACCAGATTTTGGGCGACACCAAAGGCAATATCATTCATCTCGGTGAACGCGATTGCTCCATCCAGCGCCGCAATCAAAAGTTGATTGAGGAAACGCCTTCGCCCTTGATGGCTAAAATGCCCGAACTGCGGCAGGAAATGGGTGAGGCCGCTCTGCGTATTGCGCATGAGTCCGGTTATGTGAATGCGGGAACGGTGGAGTTCGTGGCCGATGACAAGGGCAACTATTATTTCCTCGAGGTTAACAAACGTATCCAAGTCGAGCACCCCATCACGGAGGAAGTGACCGGTGTGGATCTGGTGAAGGCTCAGATCGCTGTGGCCATGGGGGAGCCCCTGCGTATTTCGCAGGAGGAAGTCACTTTCACCGGCCACGCCATCGAGTGCCGCATCAATGCTGAGAATCCCTATGCCGATTTTGCGCCTTCGCCCGGCCGTGTGGAAATGTATTACGCGCCCGGCGGCAAGGGGGTGCGGTTGGACAGCCACGTCTACGCGGGCTATACCGTGCCGCCGCATTACGATTCCATGGTGGCTAAACTGATCACCGTGGGCAAAGACCGCCGTGAAGCCATTGCCCGCATGAGCCGGGCGCTCAGCGAATACATGATCACCGGTATCAAGACCACGATCCCCTTCGAGCTGGCGATCATGCGAGACCCCAATTTCCGGCGCGGCGTGTATGCCACCAACTTCATCGAGAACATGCTCGCCAACCGGCGCGAGTTGATCGAGCGGGATGCCTAACCCGTGAAGCCCCTCGCCGACTGCCGCCTGTACGCGTTTGTCGACAGCGCCTATTTGCACGGGCGTGAACCCGCTGAGCTCGCGCAGCAACTGTGCGAAGGCGGCGCGGATATCCTGCAGCTGCGCGCTAAGGACTGGACCGAGCCGGAGGTTCGCGAAGCCGCCGAGGCGATCCTCCCGATCACCCGCGCCGCCGAAGTGCCGCTGGTCATCAATGACCACTGGGCCCTTGCTAGTAAGCTGGGCGCGGAGTTCTGTCATCTCGGCCAGGAGGATTTCTTTGAGCCGGACGAGGACCCCACGCCGGAACTGACTTTTCCCGGACCGCAGCTCGGTCTCAGTTCGCATGCTCCTGAACAGGCCGAAGCCGCATTGGCGGAGGATGCCGATTACATTGCCGTGGGGCCCGTTTTTACCACTCCCACCAAGCCCGGCCGCGCGGGTGTCACGCTCGAGTACGTACGCTGGGCCGCCGAGCATTTGCGGGATTGCCCGTGGTTCGCCATCGGCGGCATCACACTGGAGAATGTCGATGAAGTTCTCGCTGCCGGTGCCCGGCGCATTTGCGTGGTTTCGGCCATCCTCAATGCCTCTGACGTTGCTCACGCTTGCCAACAATTTCAAGAGCGCCTAGCCTCTGTGCCTTTGGATTAAGGAGAACACCACAAACAATTTATGAGCCTCTTAGTAGTTGGCACCACTGCCCTCGATTCCATCAAAACCCCATACGCGGAAAACCCGCGCCTCTTGGGCGGCTCCGCTAGTCATGCGGCCGTGGCGGCCAGTTTCTTTGCTCCGACCCATCTGGTCGGCGCCGTCGGCGAAGATTTCCCGCGCAAATATATCAACCTGTACCGTCGGCACGGCCTTTGCCTGGAAGGCCTTGATCAGTTATCCGGTCAAACCTTCCATTGGTCCGGCGAGTATGAAGTGAACATGAACAATCGCCGAACGCTCGATACCGTGCTCGGTGTGATTGAAAACTATAGCCCTACCTTGCCCGCCGCCTACACGCGGCTGCCATACCTGTTGCTCGCCAACATCGCCCCCGATTTGCAGGGCCATGTGCTCAGCCAAATGAAACGGCCCAAGTTCGTTGTGGCCGACACCATGGATCTCTGGCTCAATATCGCCCGGCCTGCCGTCTTGAAATTATTGAAGCGTATCGACTGCCTCGTCCTCAACGATAGCGAAGCGGCGCAGCTGGTTGAGGAAGACAACGTCGTCGCCGCCCTACCACGCATCCACAAGCTCGGCCCCAAATATGTGATTGTGAAAAAAGGCGAACATGGCGCCATTCTCTCCGGCCCGAAAGGCCTGTTTGTGGCGCCCGCTTACCCGCTTAAGAAAGTCGTGGACCCCACCGGGGCCGGCGACAGCTTTGTCGGCGGCCTCATGGGCTATCTTGCCAGCCAGAAAGGGAGCCTTGATAAAAACCTGCGCGCTGCCATCATTCACGGCACCGTCACCGCCAGTTACTGCTGTGAAGATTTTGGCCTCAAGAAAACCACCAAGGTTAAGAAAACGGATATTTCCGGGCGCGTGCGTGAATTGACCAAAATGGGCAGCTGGTAAACAGTTGCCTTCGGTCATACTCTTTGCCAGAATGCCGGCTTCAAACGCGGGTGTCGTACAATGGTAGTACGTGAGCTTCCCAAGCTTGAGACGTGGGTTCGATTCCCATCACCCGCTCCATTCCTTAAAGCCCACTAAAATCAGTGTTATTCAAGTTTTAGGGCTCTAAAAACAGGCCAAAGTGCTAACGAAAGCGCTAACGTGTTCACTCATATTATACGTGTTTATGTATGTTAGTAAGTGATTGTCTGACGCCTAAAATGACATTTAAGAATCAGGAGTATCTGTAGCTTCATAGAAAAATTGATTAGCCGGTAGACAAATAGAGATAGGGTAATATGGATAACCCTATAGAAAACAGAACTGACATAATGCTCCCGCGGTTTATGACCGCAGGGGGAAAACAAATCATTAATAATCCGGAGTTTATACGTCTGCCAAAACCGGGGACTCCGTGTCCTTGGACAGGACTATCCCGCTCAAAGATGAATCAACTGATTCTTCCTTGTCGTGAAAATGGAAATAATCCTCCGGTAAAATCCTGCTGCCTCAGAAATCAGGGCGCCATTCGCGGCACACGCCTCATCCAGTTTGGTTCTCTGATGAAATATCTGAAAGCTCAGACAGAGGGGGAGTTGTCATGAGTAAGACAAATCAGAAACCGGTTCATTTTAATGGCTGGATAAAATTGAAGAGGGGAGACCTCACTAATTCGTTACTTAGAAACCCCAATGCTTTTCTTCTTCTTACTCAAATAGCTTTAAGGGCTCGTCGCACAGATATCTGCTATGAAAAAACCCTCAAGCGAGGCCAAGCTTTTCTAGGCGACCATCAAAATATTGGATTAACAAGATGCCAGTACAGAACGGCATTAACGTTTTTGAAAAGGAACGGATTCGTTAAAGTGGAGAAAACATCATGCATGGGAACTGTTGTAAGGCTAATATCCAGGGGTATTTTCGATATCAATGAGACTGCCTCAGATACTTCAGAAACCACCTCATCGCCAGTAAATAGCCAGCAGGTAGCCACTAACAAGAAGACTAATAATGAAAAAAAAGAAAGAAGCCCAACACAGGCTGAAAAGAGCAGCTCAAGCCAATCACTTATCCCTAAAATTTATCGTCATGGAGATACAAGCGCTAGGTCAGCAGAACAGATTGTTGGAGGAATAGATTTTGAACTACTCAAGAAACAACTAGAAGATGGCTAGAGGGTTTGATGCCCCCCCAGTATTAGGTTCTTCCGGGAAAATCTGCTTTAAGCCAGGGCGGACGCGGCTCGGCTTTTGCATGAAAAGGATATTTTTTTGAGCAGGTAACAAACAGGCATTAAATAAATGGAAGGAAAAGTTAAGAGGCTTTTTCTATTGCTAACCAACAAATCAATCGAACTTCTTCTCTGTCTATCTTAGGAAAGCGCTCCGGTTGCTCATAAGGCTCGATTCCTGAAGCTTTGACGGCCTCCACAAGTGCTTCCGCTTTAGCCTCATTGGATGGATATTCCGTCTTCCAAACCTCCCGCAGCTTGTTCTCCTCACGCATTGGCCATGGACTCATTAGTGTCTCAGAAGTCTTATCAAGAATTGTTTGTTCTAGGTCCGCGGGATTATCGAGCAGGAACGCATCCACCTCGCGGTTTAGTTTTCTCACCTTGGGCTGAAGGTTGCTTGGGTCGGTGTAGAAGTCCCAGCTATCCCATATGTTCGCCTGTGCCAGTTCCCAGGCAGCATAGGCCTTGTCCATAGTTGAATCCGTCAGCACTCGTTCGGTTTCCTCTGTACATTCAATCAATCGGAGACAGGTTCCGACTTCTTTGATAACATCATCAATGGTTTGTGCATTTTCTGGGACAAATCGAAGAAATGTTTGTTCCCCGACCTTGGCACAGAAAAAAATCCCGGGCCGTACCCCTTTTACCATCCCGGACCCTGCCTTCCAGGGCATCTCAGTTACAGTAGTTTTCAACTCACCATCTAAAACCTTTCGAAGTTCGTGGCGGTACTCTTCACCTGTTTGGGCCGCAGCTGCAGTCCCACCTTTTTCAAATATGTCTGTCGCTTCATCCTGAATCCGCTCAATTTCGACGCGAGTCTCAGAAAATGATTGGTCTCGCTGTGCTCCTTCTTCAATGGGGGCATCAGCAACCCCAACTGAAGCAGCCGCAAGAGCGAGTTTGCGCCGAACGCGCTCTTCAAGCATCAACAGTGAATCCAGAACTGCATCTGGAAAAAAGGTTCTCAAGTAAACTCGCTTGTGAGCACTCAGCAAGCGGTCAATACGGCCGTGTCTTTGCACAAGGCGCATAGGATTCCAAGGCAGGTCATAGTTAATGATATGACGACATTGCTGAAGGTTTACGCCTTCAGCCAATACATCTGTAGCAATCAAAATATCGTACAAATCTTGTCCGGCATAAGTGTCTGGGGCAGCCGTTCGAGGGGCAAAAGCCCATGCCGCACGGTCTGATTCGATAACTTCCGTCTCGTCTGGGGTGCCGCATGTTGCCACAAGCCTCCCGCGGTAACAGGCCAGTCGTTCGTCCTCCTCAATGACTGTGTTAAGCCATTCAACAATCCATAACGCGGTGTCCTTAAAGTAAGAGAAAATAAGGACCTTGCGGTTGTCTCCTTCTTCTTCGTCTGAGGTGCTGTCCTCCACCGCCTGAGCTGCAATAGAAGCCAGTTCCTCTATTAGAGCTTTTAGTTTGGGGTCCTCTTCTGGGCGCACCCTGCCGGATTCTTCAGCAAACCGAGTCAAAAGCGCCAAGTCATTTTCTACATCTGCCGTTAGTTTATCAGCCTCATAGAGGGTTAAGGGCTCAGTGTGAGGACTTTCTTCCAGCAGTTCTTGAAATTCTTCATCTCCAAGGTCTTCAGCCCCACCACATTCCTTAAAGAAATCTTTTCGAACAACGTGACCTGAATTAAGAGCCTCTAAAAACCTCTGGTGCTGCTCTGCCATTCTTTTGCAAGTGTTGCTAAATGCGTGAGCGGAAGACTCAAAGCGTTTCAGAAGACCAGAACGCAACAAGCCGACCAATGGAGTTTCATCTTCTTCACTTTCTTCAAGCAGGTATCTCTCAACTTGGTATCTTGCCATGGTTAGCTTTGGCTCACCGCTTTCAGGCATCAACGCTTCAGCAAATTCTGCGAAGAACCCAGGCAACACCTCATCCAAATCATACCGGACCGTCTTTGGTATTGGCTTAGGGAAAGTAATAGGAACCAAAGTGCCATCCGGAGAAGGGATTCTGTCATCCTGATAGTGTTTTTTTATGAACTGCCGTGTGCGCTTTACAGTTGTCGCATCCACAATCGGATAAAGCATGTCGGGGTTCAGCTCCCCAGGTTCAACTCGATTAGCATCATCGAATAGTCCTTTAATGGAGGGAATGCCTTTTTTAAGCAGCCGAGAATCCTGCTTTAAGAAAAAGGAAACCAAATGATAAAGGTCATACAGGCTGTTATTAACCGGAGTCGCCGTTAGTAAAACAAGGTCGCGTTGTCGGCCTCGCAGGAATTCTCTGAGTATACCGGCACGATTAGGGGCATCGGGATTACGATAGTTGTGGGCCTCATCAATAACTATCAGCTGATACTCATCCAAGGGTCTACTTAAGTGGTTGCCTCTTCCCCCGAACTGAACGTCTCCAGCCAGCTTCTCATAGCTGATGGGCTCCACATCTCCAAGGTAGTTGGCGCTCAGGAAGTTATTCCAGGTTCCATCAAGCGCCGCGGGCCTTATCAAGAGAATACGTTGCCGCCGGTCTCGATACCCTTCCATGAGCCCTCCTGCAACGAAGGTCTTCCCCAAGCCAACGCCATCAGCCACAATGACGCCCCCCAGTTCTTCCAGCACACGCCTCGCTCGCCAGATTCCGTGTTTTTGAAATCTTGTCAGCGTAAGATGTCCTACTTCTTCATCTTCGGCCTGCACCTCCTCGCCATATAGTTCCCATAACACTCGCAGGTAGATAAGCCACGGAGAGAATTCACGGAATAACTCCTCATAAAGAGCGGCCAAGTCAAAGGGCACGGCTCCTTCCCAAACCTCGTCATACCATTTCTCAACCTGTTCCAGTAGAGGGTCATCATAATGGCCTAGGTTAAGTTCCAGATTGCCTGCCATACC
>Ga0160423_10004802_pt1 | contig 11087 bp, 8 predicted proteins | sample CRUFie14St8metaG_FD_108191 | JGI IMG/M metagenome (GOLD analysis project Ga0160423, IMG submission 108191) | Marine microbial communities from the Costa Rica Dome - CRUD Field 142mm St8 metaG | ecosystem: Environmental > Aquatic > Marine > Oceanic > Photic zone | place: Costa Rica: the Eastern... | reverse complement strand
TCAACTGCGTCCCAAAAAATAATGCAATAGAGAAAATCGAAGTTGCAGGACCAGGATTTTTGAACTTCTATCTTGATGATTCAGCTTATCATACTGAAATAGAAAGAATTTTATCAAAAAAGAATCTAATAGAAAAAAACAAAGAATTTAAAAAGCAAAAGTTACTTCTTGAGTTTGTTTCAGCAAATCCAACAGGTCCATTACATGTTGGACACGGGAGGCATGCTGCGTTTGGTGCTTCCCTTAGAAATATTCTTGAAGCGGTCGGTTATGATGTAAAAAGCGAATATTATGTGAATGATTCAGGAAGGCAGATGGACATCCTTTGTATTAGTGTGATTGTTCATATATTACAAGGAGAAAATCAAAAAATATCCATGCCATTGGCCGGTTACCAAGGTCACTATATTAAAACAATATCACAAGCCATTAAGCAAAAATTTGATGAAGATGAAATTAACATAAATGAGCTCATACCAAAAATAGATGATAAAGATAATCAAGATCAATACATAGATTGTTTAATTGAGAACACAAAAAGGAAAATTGGTATAGAAAAATTCAATCAAATAAAAAATCAGTCTCTAGGTCTCATAAAGAAAGATATTCAGGATGATTTGTCGGAATTTGGAGTTTTGTTTGACTCTTGGTTCTCAGAAGAATCAATGGATAAAAATGGCGAATTAGATAAAGCCATACAGTCATTAAAGAAAAAGAATTATCTTTATGAAAAAGACGGAGCAACATGGTTCAAAGCAACTGATTTTAATGATGAAAAAGATCGGGTGGTGATCCGTAAAAATCAAAATAAAACATATTTCACTTCTGATATTGTCTATCACCATAATAAAAAAGTAAGAGGATTTGACACGCTGATTGATATTCTTGGCTCAGATCATCATGGTTATATTGCAAGAGTAAAGGCTGGCTTAGAAGCAATGGGTCATGATTCTGATGATCTTGATGTTCAATTAGTTCAGTTTGTCTCCCTTTATGAAAATGGAGTCAAGCAAGCTATGTCAACTAGATCGGGAGAATTTATCACTCTTAGACAACTAAGAGAGGAAGTGGGTAATGATGCAGCAAGATATTTTTATATTATGCGTTCAAATGAGCAGCACCTTGATTTTGATCTAGCACTCGCTAAAAGTAAAACTAGTGAAAACCCAGTTTATTATATTCAGTACGCACACGCTCGTATAGCAAGTGTAATAAACCAGTTAAATGAGAAATCTCTTAAGTATGATAAAAAAAGAGGCATTTCTAATCTTCAGTTACTCGTTACAAAAAAAGAAAGAGAATTGATGGTTTCTATTTCAAGGTTTTCTGAAATCCTTTTTCTATCTGCAAAAAATAAAGCACCGCATATCTTGGCACAATATCTAAGAGATTTAGCTAATGATTTTCATTCATATTACAATGAATCGATTATTTTAGTTGACGATCATGCATTAAGAGACGCGAGAATATCTCTTGCAACATCGACTCAAAAGGTCATTTCAATGGGCCTCAGTCTTCTGGGAGTTTCGAGTCCCTCTTCGATGTGAAAAGTCTTCTTAAAACAATTCATTCTGTTTTTGATACTTCAGCAGCATGTAGCTCAATATTAATAATAAAAAACTGCAAATAATCTCAAAAAAATCGCCTAACAGTGTTCTGTATTTGACACTGAAAAATAAGGCAAAAAATAAGTGTGTATCAAGTAGAGAAAATAACCAGAACATTATCTTTTTTGCAATCCTATTTTTTCTAAACCCATAAAATGAAAGATTGCCAAGCACGATTGTCACAAAAAAAATTGCTGTTGGAATAATGTAGTGTTTTCCGAAAATGAATGTTTCAATGACAGCCAAAAATCCAATAAAGGCTATTACACCAACTATTAGGTCGAAGGAATTTTCAATCGATACAATTTTTTTCATTTAAATCACTCCTTAAGTTATCTCTAAACTTCTTTTTTATTGAAATTTATCTCTAATGATTTCAACTTTCTATACAAATGTGTTCTCTCCACTCCAACCCTCTTCGCAAGTTTGCCAACTTTTCCATCACACAGAATTAATTGTTGCTGAAGATAAGCTCTCTCAAATTGCTCTCGTGCTTCTCTTAGAGGAAGTGATAGAAGATCTTTTTGAACAAAATTTTCGCCCTGATTTTGATCTTTTTGCAACTCGCTCTCTACCTCATCAAGAGTGACGTCTTCACTCAATCCATTAATTAATAATCTTTGCACAATATTTTTCAGCTCTATATGATTGCCTGGCCATGGAAAATTTCTCAATCTGTTCTGAGCTGCTACTGAAAAACGACGGAAGACTAGATCTTGAGTATCGACAAGCTCATCAACGTAATATTTTATGTAGTCTGGAATATCTTCGGCACGTTCTCTCAATGGGGGAATATAAATAGTTTTTATATTCAAACTTGAAATCAATTCTCGACTTAGTTTTCCTTTTTTTATAGCCTTTACATAATCTTCACCTGCAATGCCAATTGATCTCACATTTAATTGGTTTTTAGTATCACTATTCACTCTTTTGTATTGATCAGACTCAAGAAAAGTCTGCAACAGATATTGTGCCCTGGTATCTGAATGCGAAAGATTTTTTATAATTAGAGTGCCATTATTGGCTTGATCCAAATGACCAGGTATTACTTTATCTTGAATTTCTTCTCCGAAGACTTGAGTCTCTGCATTTGATGAGGACATTGTGACAGAATCTAGTATTACACAGGGATTAATAGATCTATTGCTTATATTGTGCAAATATTTAGCATATTGAACCCTGCCTGTTCCTTCCTCGCCAAATATTAGGACATTTGACTTAATATTAGCAATATTCCTAAGCTCTGATCTCAATAATTTAAGGGAATTACTACGACCAATATTTATGAATGATGAAAATTCAGATACCCTTGATGAACTAACTTTCGATTTTTTTTCAGCTAATGCTTCTTCTACGGTTCTGAGTAATTTTGCGATTGAAAGAGGTTTCTCAATAAAACTGGAGGCTCCAAGATGAGTTGATTCTATGGCTGTATCAACAGTTCCATGACCGGACATCATTACTACTGAGGAATTAAGTTGATTATTTTCGGACCACTCTTTTAAAAGCGATATACCATCTGTATCAGGCATCCAAATATCTAGCAAAATGAGATCAAAATCTTCATTCTGTCTTGCTTCTCTGGCTTCACTGGCACTGGAAGCAACTGTTACTTTGTAACCTTCTTCAGTTAAGATCTCTTGGATAAGCTCTCTGATATCCAACTCATCATCTACCACTAAAACGTTATAAGAAGTCATCGAGCTTGCACCCCTCTATCTTTATTTTGCTTTAGATTTTTTATAATTTTCTCTCTCATGATTTCATTTTCTGGAAGATAGATAATTATTGCGGCACCTTTATCTTCATTATTTTCTGCCTCAATCGTGCCCATATGCTCCTCAACTAGTTTTTTTACAATAGCTAACCCTAAGCCTGTTCCCTTGGACTTTGATGTAACATAGGGATCAAATATTTGGCCTAGAGATTCTTTATTGAAACCACATCCACTGTCTTCAACTCTTATTTCAATCATTGTAATTTGATCAATATATACTTGTTTAACAGCAATGTTGATTTTGCCTTTTTCTGTTTCAGATATTGCTTCGATAGAATTTCTTATCAAGTTATGCATGATTTGCCTGATTCTTCCTGGGTCAACATCAAACATCAAATCATCAGAATCCATAAAAAATTTAATATTGATGTTTGTTTCTTGCTCTTTATACAGGTCTATGATTTCTCTCATTAGAGTTGCAACATTAATTGTAGAAATCTCCATATCTGGTGATCGAGCATAATCGCTGAATGCGTTTACCATTTCTTTCATTGCTGCAACTTGCTCAACAATAATATGTGTTGAGCGATCTAGTATTTCACTCTCTTCTTTCGGCATTTTCTTTAAGTATTTTCTTCTTAACCTTTCAGCTGAAAGTTGAATAGGTGTGAGTGGGTTCTTGATTTCGTGAGCCAAACGACGAGCGACCTCACCCCATGCAGCATCACGTTGTGATTGGAGCTGGATGGTTATATCATCAAAAACTATTACAAATCCTACTTCATCTTGAGTTTCACTTGAGAGATCTGAACAGGAGCACATCAGAACTCTCCTTCCTGTTTCTGTATGTACAATAATTTGTTCTTGCCATGCGCTAATCCCGTCTCCCATTTTTTTGTTGATAACATCAAACAACTCTTTTAAAACACTATTTTTATTTGCAACTTTTTCTAATGATTTTCCTTTTTTTTCTGAAAAATCTACATTCAATATTGAGCCAGCAGCCTTATTAGCGGTTTTAATTTTTAAGTCAGATTCAAGGGATATTACACCTGTTGACAAGCTCGCTAATATAATTTCTAAATTTGCTCTCTCTTCTTCAACCAAATTTTGACTTATGCTCGCTTGGTGTCTGGCAGATGAAAGACCCTTTGTCATTTCGTTAAAGGAGTTAATAAGAAAACCGATCTCATCTTTTGAAGGTATTGGTAATCGTTTATCAAAATCACCTTTTGCGACAGCCTTAGTTCCCTCAACAAGGTTTTGTATCGGTGAGACCAATCTTCTTGATAAAACAAATGCCCCGAAAATTGATGACAAGAGTGAAATCATTAACACAACCGTTAGTGTTAGGCTAAAAGTCCTCTTTAATGGCTCACGTAAATAGACTATTTTTTTATAGTCTGTATAGGAAGAGTCAATACTATTTACCATGCGCCCAATCCTCTGAGATACAGGAAAACGGGCTCTCATAATTCCAACGATTTCATTTGTTCTTTCAGTAATTAATGGGACAGCCGTTCTTATCTCATAAGCACCATCTGACAGAGGGTCAAGACTAACAAAGGGCCTGTTTTGTCTTACTTGCATCATCATTTCACTGGACAATGCAGCAGGCACGTAATTAGAAGATATATCTGAATTTGTAGCTAATATTTGGCTGTTTTGTCCAAATAAAGTTAATTCGTTAGCCCCAATTGATTCTCTTATAAATCCTAATTCGTAGATAATTTGAGATCTCTGTATTTCTTGTAATTGATCTGCTGCCTCAACTGTTGAACTAAGATGATCACGCATCTGAACACCCAGGGCATTTCTACTTAACGTAAGTGCGTCGTCTAATCCTGACTCAACCTCAATGTTGAACCAAGTATCGATACCTCGGTTGATAAACTGCATGGAAAAATAAAAAACTATCAATAATGGAACGACGGCTAAGCCTACAAACATACCCACCATTCTCGCCTTAAGCTTTGATCCAGGGACATTATATCGATAGTCGCGATATAATTTACCCAGATTTCCCACTAGCAAAACCATCAGCACAAAGAGGCAGAGTATATTTATCCATAAAATAGAATTTGCAAGTTGGTCAAAATTTTCTGAATTTTGTGCTGCTTGACTCAATAACAATAAAGCAATAAATGTTAGTCCGACGCCAAATGCGCTCAACACAATATAAAGGAATGATCTTATCTTTGGAGTTGCCATTCGTACCACTCACTTTTTATATCCCACTGGCTTCTCCAAAAAAATAACATTCTCAGTGGCGCTGAATACTGCTTCGTACTAAGTAAAGCCTGAAGTCTCATTCTGTACTCTGAGTTGCTTGATAATTCATCTTCATTCACTAAGAACAAATTCTGAATTCTGCCAAGCCTATTCAATGCTGAGAATAGTGTTGCATAAGAATCTTGTGCGCCATTAACAGCATCTCTGACTATATATCTTTGACTCAATGGCTTATATTCCAACTCAAACTGAAAAGATAGCTCGATCTCCTTGTCATCTGGCAAGAAACGTCGCACTCTAATAAATTCAACATTTAACTCAATAGTCAGTGCTACTCCACTATTAAGCGCATTTAGTGCCTCATCACTCAAGAATAATTGCAGTCTTGCATCTAATACATGTGTCTTATCAATAAGAACTGAATTGGCTGATCTCACGTCAAAATATCCCTCATGATTTGGTCTCATTTGAGCAGAGGCATTGATTGCAAAGAACATTGAAATCAACATCAAAAATTTTATATTTTTCATTATTTTTTTATGCATGCTATCTATTAAAACAACTTCTTTAGACATGAGAAATAGAAACCATCGGTGTTAATTGCTCCCGGAAACAATTGATATCCGTACCTTGTTTTTAACATTTTTTCTAATATGTTGTTATTTAGCAACAACTTCTGAAGTGCAACATTATCATGTTTCTCTAAAAATTGATTCATAACTTCATCATTTTCTTCCTTGAAAATTGAGCATGTGACATAGAGCAATCTTCCTTTAGGGGCTAAAATTTTCCACATAGAACCGATTATTTTCAGTTGCTTCTTTTGAAAAGTATAAATATCATCTTTTCTTCTGAGATGCTTGATGTCTGGATGCCTCCTGATTACACCTGATGATGAGCATGGCGCATCCAATAGAATAAGATCAAAAAAAATTGAATCCCACCATGATTCAATATCGCTGGCATCATCAACTATAAGCTCTGTAGAGTGCCCAAGACGTGATAGATTCTCATTGATGAGTTCCGCTCTCCCGGAATCTATCTCGATAGCGGTAACTGTTGATGTGCTGTCAATATTTTCAATTAATTGGGCAGTTTTTCCTCCAGGAGCAGCACAAGCATCCAGAATTCTACCAGACTTGTTTTCCAATAAAGCATCAACTGCAAGTTGAGCCGCTCCATCCTGTATTGAAACATATCCTTCGTCAAAACCAGGTAGATATTTGACAGAAATTGGAGTTTTGAGACAAATCGCGTAATCATTCAACTGCATATTATCAACCTCAATCTTAGGCTCATCTATAAGGAACTGTTTAAGATATTTTTTTGTTTCAATTTTCTTTTGATTTACCCTTAGCCACATTGGAGCTCTATCGTTATTTTTTTTTAATATTTCTTCCCAATATAATGGCCAATCTTGTTTTATTTTTTCAATCATCCAATCAGGGTGATTGAAAATTATTTCTTCAGTTATTTTTTCTATATCTCGATCAGATCGCAAATAAGTTCGCAATATGCCATTTATTAAAGATGAAAGATGCCCCTTATTAAGCTTTCTCGATGCTTCAACTGTTTGAGAAACTACAGCGTGATCTGGGATTCTGGTTTTATCAATTTGAAATATTGCAGATTGAAGTAAATTTTCAATAACCTTATCTTTTTTCTTTAATGGCTGTGATAGTAATTGATCAATTTTTGCCTTCAACTCCCAATAAAATCTCAGAGTTCCATAACATATGTTCGTAAGTAATGGTTTTTCATTATCATCAATATCTTTATATGCTTGCTCAATAGCTCTGTCTAGGGAGTGTTTTTCATGAATTACTTGATTTAAAACCAATGAGGACTGAACCCGAACAATTACACCGTTATCATTAATCACAATAATTACCTCAGCAATTCTTTATGATTCATATCTACTTGTGCTGCAAATTCGCCCGCAGTTATTTTTCTCTTACCAGGTCGCTGTAACTCAAGTATGACTAAAGAACCACTTCCACATCCAATCTCGATGCCATTTCTATCTGATGATATAACTTTACCAGGAGAGCTATCTTTATCATTTGGTATAGCCTGCCAGCACTTGATAGGCTCATTTTTATATATAAAATATGCGCCTGGATTTGAATTGAAGGCGCGAACTTCTCTTGCAAGTATTTCAGCGGGTTTTGACCAATCTAGTTCGGCATCTTTTTTTTCTATCTTACTTGAATATGACGCCTGACTATTTTTTTGAGATTCGGCTTTGAGATTTTGTTCGAGAATTTTTTTAAGATCATTTCTTATCGCTTTGGCACTAAGATTTCCAAGCCTTTCCATCAGAACATCGCCAGTTTCAGTCTGTGTTAATTTCATTGTATGCTGAGAATATATAGGCCCACAGTCTAGGCCTTTTGTCATTTTCATGAGTGTGATACCAGTTTCTTCATCACCATTCAATATTGTTGCCTGAACAGGTGATGCTCCTCTCCAGGATGGTAAAAGTGAAGCATGAATATTAATGCATCCCAATTTAGGAATAGCTAATAGCTCTTCTGAAAAAATCATTCCATAAGCTGCAACTACAATTATTTCGATATCAATTTGATTTAAGTATTCTAAATACTCAGATTCATTTATTGAAGCTGGCTGACTAATTGGGATTTGAAGTTTTTCGGCTGCTATTTTTACTGGACTTTTCTTGATTTTTTTTCCTCTTCCCGCTCTTCGATCAGGCCGAGTAATAACTAGGGAGGGATGAAGGCCAATTTCTGTTAGGGCCATCAATGAGTGTACTGAAAACTCTGGCGTCCCTGCAAAAATTATATTAGCCATTGTGAGAAAAAATATTTATTTTTAATTCTGATTTTTTGTGTTGACGAAATTGCTTAGTCTTTTTCTTGTTTACGTATTAATTTTCTTATCTTTTGTTTCTTCGCTTCTGATAAATAGTCGATGAATAATTTACCATTTAGATGATCTATTTCATGTTGCACACAAATGGCAAGCAATCCAGTCATCTCGCACTCTTTAGGTGCTCCCTCACGATCAAGATACTTCACTGTTATATTTTCTGCTCTTCGAACATCATCTTGAAAACCTGGGACAGAAAGGCATCCTTCATTAGAGTCAACTATGCCATTGGTGCTTAAAATCTCCGGATTTATAAGCACATGCGGTTGATTCTTATCATGAGAAACATCAGTTACCAATAAGCTTTTATGAAAATCTACTTGGGTGCCAGCTAATCCTATACCTTTTGCGTCGTACATTGTTTCAAACATATCATCAATTTTTGTTTGTAACTTCTCATCGAAATTAACAATAGGTTTAGCTGTTATCCTGAGCTTTGGATCAGGAAATTGCAAAATATTAAGTATGGTCATTGCATTACACCCTTTAATTTATGAATTAATTATATATCTATACCATTCAGCTTAACAGCGTGAACAATTATTTACTTTCAAAAAAAAATATCATACATTCGTTGACGACAATAACAGTTTGATTCATGCTCCATTCTAAAGACAATTGATAGTTGAATTATTATTATAAGATCACAATATCTACTTCGAATACAGATTAATACAAAGGGTAATAATGAGAGAAAATGTTCTTGATGTACTTATGTACCTATTCGAGACTTATATCGAAACTCAAGATGAAACTGAAATGGATCATGAAGATCTGAGGTTAGATCTAACTGAAGCGGGCTTTAATAGTATTGAAATTGAAAAAGCTTTTGATTGGCTAGACAAACTAAATCATGAAAATTCGATTACTGCTGATCTGTCTGATGTCTCCTCAAACAGAGTCTACAGTAGGATTGAAATGAGTCATCTCAGCTCAAGTTGTCGTGGTTTCATTGAATATCTTGAGCAAATAAATATATTAACGTTCCGTCAAAGAGAGCTTCTAATTGATAGATTACTGGCTCTGAATACATATGATATCAACATTGATCAAATCAAATGGATTGTGCTTATGATTCTATTCAGCCAGCCTAATCAAGAAAAAGCATACTCAAGGATGGAAGATTTAATCTTTGAGACAAATGAAGGTGTGCTGCATTAAATTTATGAAAACAGAGTAAAAATGAATAATCTAGTTATTGTCGAATCACCAGCAAAAGCAAAAACCATCTCCAAGTATCTTGGAGATGAATTTATTGTGAAATCCAGTGTTGGACATGTGAGAGATCTGCCCAAGGGTAAAAAAAGAAAAACTCAGAAAAGAATCTCAATTCCAAATGATCTATCTGAAGGAGAAAAAATTAAACTCAAAGCTCATAATGAAAGAAGAAGGTTAATAAGAAGAATGGGCGTGGACCCTGATAACGAATGGAAAGTTGAATATGAAATTATCCCTGAAAAAGAAAAAGTCATTAAAGAGCTAAAAAAAGCAGCAAAAAATGTCGATCACATATATCTAGCAACCGATTTAGACAGAGAGGGAGAGGCCATTGCATGGCATCTCAAAGAAGCGCTAGGTTCAAATAAATATAAGTATTCAAGAGTGAGGTTTAATCAGATCACGAAGAGCTCCATTCTTGAATCTTTTGCTGATCCTAAAGAGATAGATATAAATTTAGTTGAAGCGCAACAAGCACGAAGATTTCTCGATCGAGTTGTAGGGTTTGAGTTGTCTCCACTTCTATGGAAAAAAATAGCTAGGGGATTATCAGCTGGAAGAGTTCAATCTGTAGCATTGAGACTGCTGGACGAAAGAGAGAGATTGATTCAAGAGTTTATACCGAAAGAATATTGGGAGATCTCAATGAATCTCCTTAATAATAAAGATGAAAAAATTAATTTTTCTTTATCTAGAAAAAAATCTGAACCTTTATTAGCTGCCGAAGAAGCAGTAGAAATTGAAAAATTAATAGAAACGTCAAATTTATCGATTACTGAGATAGTTAAGACACCTACTAAAGTTAAACCAAAAGCTCCTTTCATTACCTCGACATTACAACAAGCAGCATCTACGAAATTAAGCTTCAATGTAAAAAGAACGATGCGTGTCGCACAAAAACTCTATGAGGCAGGACATATAACTTATATGAGAACTGATGCACCAAGCTTGAGTAATGAATCTATTGAAGATGCGAGGAATTATATAAATTCATCTGTTGGAGAAAATTATTTACATCAAACACCAAGGATTTATTCAGGTACAGAGAATGCACAAGAGGCACATGAGGCAATTAGACCGACTAGTGCTTCAGTTACTGCAAATGACCTAGATAAAGCCTCAGAAGAGGAAGTTAGATTATATGAATTGATATGGCAACAGTATATTGCCTGCCAGATGAAAGATGCGGAATATCTCTCTACTTCAGCTAAAATCATACTAAACCAGTATACATTTACTGCGAAAGGAAGAGAGGTTGTATTTGATGGATACACGAAAATTTCTAGTCCTTCCAATAGGAATCAAGATGAAAATATTTTGCCTCCACTTTCAGAAAACGAAAAATTAACATTAGAGGAAATAAATAAACAAAAGAAATTTACAAAGCCTCCAGCAAGATTCTCAGAAGCCGCTTTAGTGAG
>Ga0160423_10004801_pt1 | contig 11087 bp, 2 predicted proteins | sample CRUFie14St8metaG_FD_108191 | JGI IMG/M metagenome (GOLD analysis project Ga0160423, IMG submission 108191) | Marine microbial communities from the Costa Rica Dome - CRUD Field 142mm St8 metaG | ecosystem: Environmental > Aquatic > Marine > Oceanic > Photic zone | place: Costa Rica: the Eastern... | reverse complement strand
TCTCACTATCGAGCCAGATGGAGTATTTGTTATTTATAGAGGTTTGTCATCTGAGATAGCTGAAATTGAAGACCCAGAGATGCCCTTTGCACCCAATCTGGTGGAGCTCCCTATTGTAACTGGTGACCAGTTTGCGCAGGAGAAAGCGCCTCAGAGCGCAATGGAGTCTAAGGATGCTATCAAGGAGTGGACCGAAGGACAGCTTACTAACAACCCAGAGGCTATCAACAACGCTGTTAGAGTCTATCTAGACGCACAGTCCCAGTCTGGCAAGAAGCTAACTAAGGAGGAGGTTGAGGCTGATGCCCAGCACATGGAGGCTGCAAAGGCTATGTATGTTGAGCAAGCTACGTCTTTGATCAAGCCAGAAGAGATGCCTGAGCCCCGTAAGACAGAAGCTGGAGCGGCTGTATACATGGATGATGAAGAGGTTTCGGAGTTGTCATTTGCTGGTGGCGGCAAGTTTGAGTTCACGATGAAGGACGGCGGCAAGGTTCCAGCCCAGATCTTCAGAAAGTTGGAGGATATGGATGGCGTATCGAAGGGTGTGTTCTCTCGCTTTGAAGCTAAGTATGGAAGCGGCGCAGCCAGAAACATGGGAATGGCGCTCGGCAAAGCCTAATAACCGTTTTTGGTTATCTTTGCTGAAAACGCATTCGTATGAATCAAGAGCTTGAAAACAGAGTAAACGAAATCATATTAGAGCAAAATCTGTCAGCAGAAGCCGCTCTAAAGATCGCTCAGGCCGAGCAAGCTGAAGAAGAAGTAAAAAAAAAAGATCTAACGGACTCAGATTCAGAGCCTTCGGTTGGAACTTTCACATATATCGGTGAGGTAGAACAACCAGAGATAAGCCCTCTGCTGCCTCCAGCGTCTAGGGAGTTTGCTATTTCGCAATACGAAGCTCAAGTTGAAGACGCAAACCTTTTAGTAAACTCTGAGTTTGAAAAGCTTCAGAAGCTAGCTTCCGAGGCAGCTACACCACAAGAAAGAGCAGACCTTTACTCTCAGTTCGTAGAGGAGACGGGCGTTGCAATTCCTGAAGAGAACTTTGCCAACCTTGAATCTGCCATTGTTGAGTCCCAAGAGAGGGAAGCTCAGTTTCAGTTAGACTATCAGGACGCCTTTACTAAGTCTTTGGAACAGGACGATTTCGGTGCAGTAAGTACCGTGCTTGAACAATATGGGTTTGAAGAGGATAAGATCTCCGAGATGGAGAACAGCTTCAAGGTAGAGCAGGACAAGAGGGCGGTCACTCAGGGTCAAGTTCTAGAGGCTTGGAAGAGCTCTTACACGGCTGAAGAGTTTCAGCAGGGGCTTGAGTCTGTAAACATCTCACAAGAAGAGAAGGACTTACTCGTTGAAGACTACAATAAGTATTTGACTGACTTAGGTCAGGGAGCCTATTCTGCAATTTTTGACAAGTCGTTTAAGCTCAGTCAGAAGATTTCCGCACTTGAGAGTTCTTACCCAGACGTAGAGGACCCACGCAACCAAGCCCTCGCCATACAAAACTACAATCAAGAGCTTGCAATCTTAAAGGCTCAGTTTGAAAGAGCTAAAGAAGCTGAAGAAGAGCTGGTGGTCATAGCGAGAGAGGTTCCAGAAGTGAAGTCAGCGTTGGCTATGATCAGTCTTGAGACATCTAGATTCATAGAGTCTTTAGACGTTTCAGTTCGAGATCAAGTTAAAAACGGAAAGCTCGATATGTACGAAGCGGCTTGGATGACAAGCAACGAGTACAAAGAGGTTACCGAGTCTGTAGCTGGCGTTTTGACCGATGCTTACGGAACTCCTCTAATGGATCAAGATTCCGTGAGGGAGGCTAGAATCGAGGAGGCAAAAGAAAACTATATATCCCTAAAGAAGGAAGAGCAGACCAGGAGGGAAGTTGCGGCTATCAACAAGTATGTCCCTGTAGGTGAAGATCCAGACGAAAAGAAAGCTCTGGAAAACGCCATCCTTAGAATATCTGGAAACGGTTATGATTTAGAGAAGATTGACGGAAAAGTAGGCTATGAAACACCATGGCTTACAGACGCTTTGCTTAAGTTTACTGGAGCCCTTGCTGACTTTGCTCCCACACTGTTTAGGACTGGTCAGCAAGCTCAGTATGCTGTTTCGCAATACACTGGAGATTTGTTTACAGACTCTGAAGAACGATCTGAACTTCTTGAAAAGCAAAGAGAGCTAAGAACAGAGGCAGGAAAAACATTCCTAAATCTAAACGCATTAGAGTCTGTCAGAGAGGTAACCACCGCTTACGAGAACGGAATCATGGATTCCTTCAGAAAAGGCAATTGGGAAGCTGGTATTGCTCAGGCCGTTGGTATGGCTGCTGAGTCACTCCCTATTACCCTTGCTACCATGGTAGTTTCTGGAGGTGTTGGAACTATTGCTGGATACGGGTTTGCTAGTGCTATCTCTGCTGGCCTTGAATATGAAGAAGTATTCCAGGAAGAGTGGTTTCAGAATCTGAGCCCCCTTGAGCGTTCGATCTACATCGGAGGCGTGGGTGCAGCAGAAGGTCTTTCGGAGTCTATCGGAGCTGGTGTTGCATCTAGATTTCTTAAGGGTGGTTCCAGCAGAGCAATCGGACAGCTTAGAAACAACTACTTAAGAAACAGAACTAAAAGTGTAATCGGTGATTACGTTAGTGACGCGGGCTCAGAAGTTGGTGTGGCCTATGCTCAGGCTGGCTTAGAGTTTGCCTTCAATGAAAACGCAGATCTTTCAAACCTCACGGATGAAGCTATTGAGGCTGGTATTGTGTCGTTGATCACGACTGGCGGAATGCAAACAGCTGGCACTATTAACACGGTTATGTCAGCGTCTAATGACCCAGACGTATTGTTTTCTGGGAAAGACGTTCAGAAAAGAATTAATGACATTCTGAAGACTACAACTCCTGGTTCTAAGACGAGAGTACAGCAGATTGAGTTGATGATGGAGGACGCCTCTGTAGCGGCTCAAATCAAAGCTGATGCATACGAATTCCATGAGTTCATCAGACAAGCAGACCCAGAGGTAGCCCAAGCTATTGCTGACAACTCGGTTCAGATCAATGCTGCATTGAGAACGATTGAGACGTCCACCAATAAGGATGAAATCAAAGAGGCTCGTCAGACAGTTGAAGAACTGATTAACGAGAACAAGTCTCTTGAGATGTCTATGGTTGACACCTTCTATTCTCAAGCGGATATCATTAACGAAGAGTCAATCGACAAGCTTAAGAAGAGAGCCATTAACTTCTCTAGACAGGCTACAAACCTTCAGAGAAGAGGCAACGAAGCTGCTGCTTCTTCGTTGAGGTCTAGAGCAGAGAGAATCAAAGGTCAGCTTGACGCTATTGAGCTTAGAAGAGAAATCTCTACTTCAATCCAAGAGAACGAAGTCATATCCTCTGAGGGTCGTGATGCAAGAGATCTTGCCGAAAAGATTGACCAAATGAATTCCGTGTCGGTTGTTGTTGACGCGGCATTGGCTGAACAAATGGAAAAGCTGGGTTATGCTGAGATTCAGTTTGATGCTTCTTCGGATGGTGTTAAGCTGATGGTGAAGAACGCCCAAGGTATCGAAACCACTGGGGGAACTGTAAAACAAGCTGTTGAAGAAGCTGCATTCAAGAAACAGGAAAAAGAAGGAAGCATTACAGACGGAGGGGTGCAATTTATAGTGAACTCAATAGTAGACGGTCAAGGGCTCACAGAGTATCAGAAGGGTTTATACGAAAACGAAAAGGTAAAGAAGGAGGTTGAAGAAAAGATTGAGAGAATTAAAGATAGGAGTGAGTCTGACCTTACTTCAACTGAACCGACTCCGCTGAGTGAAACACCACTTAATCAAGAGGCTCAAACAACTTTTGATAAGTTGTATTCTGGCCTTGGTATAAAGTCAGCTAGCGTGGTCTCTGAGACGGAAATCTTCAGAAGACAGTATCAGCAGGCAAGAACAAACGAACAAAGACAGGATATATTAGATTCGTACAAGAAGGGCATCGACGAACACCTTGGAGCTTACGACCCAACCACTGGTGAAATCCTTTTGACAGAGCGGGCTTCATCGAAAGATGTGGTTGAGGAGTTTGCTCACGCTTACATCCATCAAAAGCTAGGAGGCGTGGACAAGGTATCTGTTAAGTTCACCAACTCTTTAATGCGGATATTGAAATCTAATCCTGCCATCTCTCAAGCTGTAAACCAAAAGTTAGCTAATTATGCTCAGATGGGCTTCAGTGGTTCTGCTTTGCAAGAGGAAATGCTTGTGGAGATTTTTGCTCAGTACGTAACGAACCCTGACTTCGAAATCAAAGACACCAGAAGTAAGCTTCAGCGCCTGTTTGATAGAGTTTTCCCTACTTTCTCTTCATCTGGAGGAGATGTAGATGTAGTTATGAAGAGACTCTCTGACACTCTTCTCAGTGAGTCAGACACAAACGATTTGAGGGAGAGCTTTGAGGAGGCGTTTAAGCTCCCAGAGGGGCAAAAAGACCTGGTGAACGAAGCTCAACAATTAGACGTCAAGGATCAGGAACAGCGATTATCTTCTAGACGCCCTAGCTTTTTGGACAACAAAACGGTTACGTATAGCAAAATGATGGTTGCCTATGAGGGAGCCGTTCCGAATATGTATGGGTCTCCTCAAAAGAAGACGTTTAATGACTATTACCACTTTGTGAATTGGTATCGAAAGATCACTGGAAATGGTCAAAACACAAGGGTGGGTGATATGAGTTATGTAGACGACAACGGAAACATAAGAAGGCTAAAAGCACCTAAGCCCCTCCTCGACAAACAGACAGGAAGGCCAGTATTTATGGAGGCAGCAATGCCTTCTTATCAGCAGGGGGTTGTTGAGCAGAGACGCCTAGCCGAAGAAAAAAGGAGAATGCTTAGAAAGGCTCAGATGCAGTCTTTTAATGCTGTTGCCGATCAGCTTCACGACATCATCTTGAGGGAGAAGGGCCCGCGAGAAATCATGGGTAGCACTAGGCAGATTATTGGCGAGTTGATGAGTGACTTTACCGAAAGAGGAACTCTCAACGAGGAAAGCCTAGATGCGTATGGAAGGCCCCAAAGGGAAAAGCAAGAGGGTACACCAGAATATCAAGAACAGATTATCGAAAGAACGAATGAGTGGCTGGAAAACAACCACCCAGGAAACAGCATTCTGTTGTCTTCTACTTCCAACAAGCGCATGGTAAACAACGTGTTCCTTGCGTTCGGGGAAAGCGATCCAATCAGAGCTAATCAGAAAAGAAAGAATCTTGAAGCTGTACTAAGCAAGATCGTTGGCTCTAATGACCCTGCGGTTGTAGAGCTTCGAAAGCTTATGGCTCAGCAAGAAAAGGGTAAGCTCGGAGGTGCGGTACCTAGAGCCTTGATCAACGCCGCTATTCACGCTTTAGATGTACACATCGCTGGCCTCGATCCAAACATGACGGTTGAGGACAGAATAAACAGCCCTGAGCTGAACGAAGCGTACATCAACAGGTTGATTGCTATAGACAACACTTACGATAAGAGCGGTCGGCACTTCTACAGAAACTACGAGAGAGCTATTGACGACCTTTTAGAAGAGGCTGGAACGCTTTATGATTCCGATGGCAACAAAGTAGATGACCCAGAGTTTATGGCTCTTGCAAAACGCCACAAGGATTTGTTCACAGCAATCGTTGCAATTACATCTAACGGAAGTAAAGCCGAAGTAAACCTGTCTGAGGCTCTCGCGGTTTACCATGTTGCTTTGGATGAATTCAGAAGAACAGGCGCAGTTGGCCCAAGAACAAAGGCGAGGATTGAGCTTATTGAAAGACAGTATGTTTTTGTAAACTCTAAGGCAACGCCCTCAAGAGGAAAGAACATTGCATCAGCTCTAAATAAGCTTTTGGGTATTGGTGAGAAGGGCAACAAAAACAAAGGAAAAAGAACACCAAGGTATCACTTCGACAATCCAGGATACTTTAGAAGCAGGGTTGCACTGAAAGACACAGGAAAGCCAGGAGACATTAAAGAGATTGCGGCTCAAGAAATGTTTGGGCCAAAGATTGGCGCTTTCATGGCAAACCTGTATGGAAGAAAGGACGTGTTCACTCAAGACTTGCACGTAGTAGAATCTCTTAACAGGGTGTATCGTCCAATCGGTTCTTACTCCGTTGATACAAATAGCCTGTTGATGATTATGTCCAACAGATACAGCCAGCAGGAGATCGACAATATATTCAAGAAAGAGGGTTTTGTCCTTTCAGAGAAAGACGGGGTTAAAATCCTGGACCACAGAAAAGTGAAGTCATGGATTTCTAGAGAGTCCAAAAGAAGGGACAATATCTGCGAGGCAGACGCCTACAAAGGAGAGCTTAGAAGATACCTCGAAGACGAGCTTTCTCCTGCAAGAAAACCAAAAGACGCAGATGAGAGAAGACAGAACATTCAGGTCGCCAACAACCTGCTGAATCTTCTTAGGTCTAAGAAAGGTTATGCAACAGCTACGATGGCTGACCTTGGTCAGATGATATTCTTGGAGAATCATGGAATTCAAAACGCCTTGGGCGCTTCTGGAAGGGCGTATGATGCGTTCTCTGGAGATACAGTAGAAGCTGCTAGGGAAGGGTTTAGGAACTCACTCGTTATGGGCTTTGAGGACGTTGGTCTTACAGGCAAGGCTGCGAATCAGATGACGACTGAAGAGGCCATCATGCAGTTCCCTGCGATTCAAACCGCCTTGGATGAAATCACAGAGGCTAACGCTTCTCTGCGTCCAGGAGAGGCCATGCTGATGTTCTCTTCTAAGAAGCCCATGGTGGCCTCTAATCACCCACAGTCTAGATTCTACATTCCTTCTGAGATATTCAAAGGAAGAAAAGTTTCTATGGCTAACAAGGCTAGGTTCAAGCCAGGCAGAATCAACATCAACAAGTTGGTGGAAGGCAGAGCAACCGAGGCTGAAGCAAAGTACAACGTCAAGTCGTTCGGAGATGCCAGCCAGTTTGATCAACCTGTAGATGGGGTTATGTTCATGCGAAACCCGCTGTACGCTGATGCTTTCGTAGACGCCTACGGGAACAGATTAAAATATGCGGATAACGTAATGGTTTCTGGAGATATGATTATTGCTTCTGGCAAGATCAGGCTCGCAGAACCAACGGCAGCTCCAAAGAGAGATGACGTTCACATCGAGTCTCCAGAGCATTTCGTAGCCTTCCAGAACTTTGTTTCGATTATGCAGCAGCGCAACCAGTCTTTGATTGGAACGCCGCCTGAGATGTTCGAACAAGCCTACAAGAATCTCACTTCGAAGGAGAGAGCACGATTCGCAAACCTCACCCTTGATGAGTACGGTAACGTAATTAAAGGCAGAAGACTAAGAGGGACATCCAAAAGAGTTGCTAGCTCCTCTGAGTATGGTAGATTCAAGGCTGAGATTATCAACAACCCGAACAACTACATCGATCGCCAAAAGATTGCAGACGAAAAGAAAGCGCTTGAGGAGATGAGTCCACAAGAACTTGTTTCGTTGATGCGTGGTGATGCATTGAACAACCTGGCTACACGCAACGATGATGTCGGTGTGCTTGCGGGTATTGAGCTCATCAACAGGCTGCAAGCGGAAGGCAACGACATCGGAATCGTTAGTGTGCTTGATCAGCTGGCAGCCGTAGGTACAACTGCTGGTCGTGTGCTTCGCCACATGGCTGAACTCAAGACCAGTAGCCCACAGGGTATGGCTAGCGTCATCATCAAGAAGGCTGAGGGGCAAGGCAAGATCCTATCAGAAGCTCAGAAGAAGGAGATCCTAGACGCCACAAAGGAATACATGAGAGCTCACAGGATGGTTGAGGACTTTATGGAAAGAGGTATTGCAGGTGAAGACGTAGAGAATCTGTTCAAGAGGGCTCAGGAGGACCTGTCTAACGCTGAGAGAGACCTTGACACCCTTGCAAACAAGTACGTAGAAAAGAGCTGGGCGGAGATTGGTCAGCAGCTCGTTCAGGGTAACCTGCTTACAATGATGTCGCAAGCTAGAAACGTAGTCTACAACGTAGCTAATATTCTTCCGAAGACTGTTGTTGACATTATGTCTATGCCTACCTCTAAGGCTTTTGAGTTGCTTGGGTTGCACAAAGAGCAGCGCAAGCTCTCTCTTGCTGGCTACCTGTACGCCATGCGCAAGTTCGGTGCAGGTACAGTAGAAGCTATGGAGCAGGTTATTACGGGTAGGGAAAAAGATATGTCGGAGTGGAGGATGAGCAGAGGATTTATGCCTATCCGATCGCTCATGCATGCCATGTCAACGGACCTGCCAGAAGGACAGACTATGCGTGACGAGTTTAACCAACGCGCTAAGCTTTTGGTTCAGGGGACGTTCGGCATCCCAGCCGAGGCAATGTTCAGACTTCTTAGCTTGGGTGATGTTCCATTCAGAAGGTTTGCCGAAGGGCTTGAGCTTTATAATATCGGAAGAGGAAAGGGACTCGAAGGTGAAGCATTGGCTCAGTTCTTGAAGTTTCCAGACAAGGACTCCGCAGATGTTGCAGCCACAGAGGGCAGAAAGCTTACGTTCCAGGAACCGATGGGATTGGCAAGAGGCAGCATGTGGATCATTGACAATATCTCAAGGGGTATGGGTCAGGCATTCAAGAATGTGAAAGGTTTTAACGGAGAGGGTTTCTTCAAGTTCTTGATTCGATTGAACGTTCCATACGTAAGTACTATTGCAAACTTTACAGAAGAGACGTTGGTATACGCTTCTCCTGTGTTTGGCGGTGGTAAGATGGCTATTCAGATGGGTAACGGAGAGTATACAGAAGCTTCTAAGACCCTCACGAAGGTCATGGTTGGGCAAGCGGTAAGCACTTCTGCTTTGTATCTCATCTCTCAAGGTTTACTTAGCGGAAGCGTTGATTGGGAGGACGATGAAAAGACCAACCTTATGTATGACACCTTCCCTCCAAACAGCATTAACGTAAGCGGATTGAGAAGGTTGATGAACGGTGGAGACCCTTCACCGCAGGCGGGGGATGAGTTCAGGTCTTATCAGACTCTGGGTGTATTCGGAACGATCATGGGTGCTTATGCACACTCTACAACTCCAGAGGCGGCTAAGGAAATGGCAGAGCAACCGTTCAGCGGTAACAACGCACTGAAGAAGCTGTTTGGTTTTGACAATGTGTCTGTAGTTGCTTACATGATGGACCAGAGTTTCCTGCAAGGTCTCAATGGTATCACCAGCGTTATCGCTAGCACTAGCGACCCAGACGACTTCGAAAGAGCCTTCTTCAGATACGTAGAAACCATCTCTAAAGCATTCTCTTCAATGTTCTTGCCTAACGTCCTCAGCGGTGTTGATCAAGCGACTAGAGAGTTCCTGCCAGACAAGAGAGATAAAGATCTTGCGGACAGAATCAAGAACCACGTAAGAGAACGAACGTTCAACACGGGTGGTCTACCAGTGAAGGTGAACTGGAAGGGAGAGCGTATCGAGCAAGCACCCGTAGGTGGCAACCAGTTTGCATACTACATGTTCGACGCAACGAAGAAGAAAGAGGCTTCGCAAGATGAGGTTTCTTTGAATATTCTAAACCTGTACTTAGATACTGGCGTTCTCACCAAGGCTGTTGGTACACCTTACTACGCTTCGTCTGTATACCGAAAGCTAAGACCACCATCGGTGTCTAGAGGCAAGGCAAAGAAGGCTTACGCTGCGCTCGGCACAACCTATCAGTTTATCGAGAATCCGCAAGAAGACTTCTTCGTAAGGCTCACAGCAGAGGAGATTAACAACGCCCTTGAGATGACTAACACGCTGAGATACAATGACATACAGGCGTTTATGCAAACCGAAGAATATCAAGGCATGACCAACAACGAGAAGATTGAAGCCTTGGATGATATCAACGACAGATACAAATCACTGCTTTCTTACAATCCTGACGGAAGCTTCATGGAGCACAGCAAGTACATCCTTGGAATTATGGAGCGCAGATACTTAGAACAATATGGACAAGATTAAAGACACCAAGTTGGGCGCTTGGCTCAAAAGCAAAGCCCCTAACGTATTAGAGACAGTCGGAGACCTCCTGCCAGATCAGGGGGGACTCGGCATTGTGAAAAATATGCTCAAGAAAGAGCCAGGCATTGACCCAGCAGAAGCAAAAGCTAAGATCGATGCTGAGGTTCAGTTCCAAAAGAACGTAACGGAGCGATGGCAGGCGGATATGGGCAGCGATGTCAAGTTGGCAAAGCTTATTAGACCTATCACCTTGATCGCTCTGATGGGCATGTTTATGGTGACTATGGTGCTCGACTCGATGGATGAGCTCCCATTTAACGTCAAAGATAGTTACGTATCTTTGCTTGAGATATTAATGCTAACAGCATTCGGTGCGTACTTCGCTGGAAGGACCATCGAAAAGGCAAAGAAGTGATATGTTAAGAGTATTGTTGTTTTTATTGTTTCCGCTTTGTGCGGTTGCTCAGCCTGGTTGGGTAAACGTATCCGTGTTTACGGATCAGTACGGCAACGAAACGAGCTGGGAGATATACGATCCTAACTTGCCAGCAGGACCAGCTGTGGTGGCTGCATCGCCTGGTGGATACTTCGGCAACAATCTCTTCAACAGCATGGTGATTCTGCCTCCTGGCGATTACGAGTTTGTAATCTACGATTCGTTTGGGGATGGAATCTGTTGTGGTTTTGGTGAGGGCTGGTTCAGCCTGACCAACAACTGCGGACTGGACACGGCTGTGTACGACTTCGGTGGTCCTGAGCTGACCATTCCGTTTACGCTCGTGCCTTGTGAGCTACCGATCCCTGGCTGTATGGATGAATCATCCAACAACTACAATCCTTGGGCTACAGAAGACAACGGCACATGCAATGTAAGCGAATGCCCAGAGGGTGAGGCGTTTGTATCCATGGAGCTGACGCTAGACAACTGGCCCAACGAGACTGGCTTCACGTTGGTTGACTTGGCTGTGGGTGAGTTCTACGAACAGGTGTTTCCTGGGCAGTTCAACTTTGGGGATCAGCTAGCTACATATACGTATGACTTCTGTGTGTCGTTAGGCTTTGAGCTTATCCTTACAGAC